>Ga0169931_10000584_pt1 | contig 60373 bp, 53 predicted proteins | sample Kivu_15m_20L_FD_129675 | JGI IMG/M metagenome (GOLD analysis project Ga0169931, IMG submission 129675) | Freshwater microbial communities from Lake Kivu, Western Province, Rwanda to study Microbial Dark Matter (Phase II) - Kivu_15m_20L... | ecosystem: Environmental > Aquatic > Freshwater > Lake...
GACTCAGTTTATATTGGGTATGTTTCTAGCATTAATTGGAGCCTCTTTAATTGGAATTGGAGATTTTAAAATTGGAATAAAGCATTTAATTGGTGATGGTTTAGGTCTGCTTGCAGCAATTTTGGCTCAGGTAGAACAGGGACTATATTCATCATCTGCTCTGCGCGATCGCTTAAAGATTATGATTGAAGAACGAAAAAGTTATGATCCTGTTAGCACAAAAGCCACATTGAAAAAATTAGCTCCTGAAAGAAATTTAGTGATAGATACAACCTACAATTCTCCTGAGCAGATAGCTAAAAAAGTCAAACATTTTCTTCTGAATTAAAGAAACATAATATGATTAAAATTCTAGATTCTACGCTAAGAGAAGGTGAGCAGACACCAGGGGTTTATTTTTCCCCGGAAAAAAAGTTAGTAATTGCCCGGTTATTGGATGAAATAGGTGTAGATGTGATTGAGGTGGGTAATCCATCAGTAGATAATGAAATTGCTTTGGCTATTCAACAAATTGTTAAAGAGGGTCTTAAAGCTAAAATTGGCGCTCATTCACTGTGCAAAATAGATGCTGTTAAAAAAGCTATTGATTGCGGAGTTGATTTTTTGGGAGTGTTTTTTAGTGTTTCGCAAAAGCGATTGGAACAAGACTATAACATTTGTTTATCAGCAGCAATAGAGAAGATCGTAGAAACAATTGAATATGCAAAAACCCAAAAACCCGATTTATTAATTAGATACACACCGGAGGATACAGTTAGATCATCTATGGAGAATGTTGTTCAAGCAGCTACTGCAGCGATTAAAGCGGGGGCGGACATCGTTAGTATAGCTGATACAACGGGTTATACGACACCTTTTAATCCTCGTCGTAGTATTTATGTACAGGTAAAAACCTTGAAAGAAGAACTAGCCAATCAAGGTTTATACCCGCAAATAGAAGTACATTGTCATAATGACAAGGGGTTAGCATTAACCAATGCTTTAGATGCTTATAGAGCGGGGGTAGATATTATTGACACAGCAGTTATGGGATTAGGAGAAAGAGCGGGAATTGTGGACTTGGCAGAATTATTGGTCAACTTGGTTGACATGGAAGAAGCAAAAAAATGGCAACTCCATTTTCTGCGAGATTTATATGATTTGGTCAGTAAATATTCCCACATTGTAATTCCTCCCAATCGACCAATAACTGGTAAAAATGCCTTCACCCATTACGCGGGTGTTCACGTGAAAGCAGTAGTAAAAGATGAGAGTTTATATCAGAGTTTAGATCCCCAAACTTTAGGAATGAAAAGTGGTATAGCACTGGGAATGCAATCTGGATCTACTGCTGTAGAACAGGCTTTAATTCACATTGGTAGACAAGATTTGGCACAAAATAAAGATTTAGTCAGCAAAATCTTACAAGCAGTCAAGGAAATTGCCAAAACAGGTGCACCCATAGATATTCAGGAGGATTTACCAAGTATTATTAACCGTTGTCAAATTCAAGGATCTGAAAAGCTCCTGGACATACCCTAAACAAATAAACAAAAAATTTGGTTTTTAAAAACACCCCACTCAAAAACATGAAAGCAATTTACACCCAGCAAGAAGAAGTTCAAAATCCCCACAGGTGGTTAACAGTTCTAGGTATTGGAATTGGGGTGTTCATTTTTGCCCTAGATGTTTATATCGTCAATTTGGCTTTACCTGTAATGATTCAATCACTCCATACTAACTTTGCCACAATCCAATGGGTGGTTTTAAGTTATTTATTGGCGATCGCAGTCTTTGTGCTTAGCGCTTCCAAATTAGGCGATATGTGGAGCAAAAAAAGGCTTTATATTGCTGGTCTTTCAGTATTTACATTTAGCTCTTTGCTGTGTGGAATTGCTCCAAATGTGGAGATTTTAATTTTCTTTCGGGCTTTACAGGGGTTGGGTGCTGCATTTATATCTGGTTTAGGTACAGCTATACTTGTAGAAACATTTCCCCAGAGACAGAGAGGTTTAGTATTAGGAATTAGAGCTGGGATTTTTGGATTAGGAATCATGTTAGGTCCAACCATAGGTGGGGTATTAATTAATTTAGGAGATTGGCCACTGATATTTTTGATTAATGTTCCCATCGGGATTATTGCCTGTTTAATAGTCGCCTATTTAGTACCAGATAACCAAATCAGCTTAGAAGACCAAAGATTTGACCTAGTTGGAACCCTAATTTTGACTGTTACCCTAACCTGTTTAACATTAGGCATTAGTATATTACAAACTCAAGGTTTAAATTCTTCATTAGGAGTGATTTTACTATTTATCTCCGTAATTTGTTTAGCTATTTTCTTGGTAGTCGAATCCAAAATATCACAACCGATGCTAGATTTGAAAATTTTTCAGTCCCTAGAATTTAGCCTAGGTTTGGTGTTAAGATTTTGGGGGAATTTCGTTATGGCGGGATCTATTTTCATGTTGCCATTTTTTCTCGAATTAGTGAAAAAATACCCAACACAGAAAACAGGGTTACTCTTAGCAGTACCACCAATCATTATCGCGATCACTGCTCCCCTATCTGGAATTTTATCCGATAAGTTCGGTTCCCGAAATATTAGTATTATCGGGTTAATATTAATGGCAATTGGCTGTTTATCAGTCAGTGGATTTAACACGGAATTGACGGTTTGTGGTTACATTGTAGCTATTATCCCCTATGGGTTAGGAGTGGGGATGTTTCAATCTCCCAATAACAGCACCATTATGGGTGCAGCACCCTCACATAGCTTGGGTATTGCTTCTGGTTTGTTATCCTTATCCAGGATTTTAGGACAAACGGTAGGAGTTCCCCTGGTGGGAGCCATATTCTCTCTTACGACTATTACCAGTGCTAATCTTAGTCTTAGTACAGATATTACGAACGCACCAGTTGAAGCGCTAGTTTTTGGCACGCAAATTACCTTTAGAGTTGTAGCTGGTCTGTTATTGATATCTACAATGCTGGTAATTTGTTTTTGGTGGCTCAGTAAAAACTTTGCCAACGGGTTCCCCCTTAAATTGAAAAGGGGGATTAAAGAGGATATCTAAGAAGCTAATGCTACTTCAACTTTTTGCTGTAATTCACCTTTTTGATATAGTTCAATCAAAATATCAGACCCACCCAAAAATTCCCCATTAATGTAAACCTGGGGAATTGTGGGCCAGTTAGAATATTCCTTAATACCTTGACGAACGTTATAGTCAGAAAGAACATCAAAGGTCTCAAAGGGGACTCCTAATGTGTTGAGAATTTGTACAACATTATTAGAGAAACCACATTGAGGCATTAATTTAGTTCCTTTCATGAAAACCATTATTTTGTTTTCTTTGACTAATTTATCAATTGTTGATTGAATTTCTGTTGGGTTTTCTACTGTCATAGTTTTTAATTCCTTGTTGTGTTAATTGTTCATAATCTAGGGAGCAGATGTTTTCAAAGCCAAAGCGTGAATAGCCTCGGTTGACATAGCTTGCTTTAAAGCATCATAAACTATCCGATGTTGTTGTACAAGTCCTTTACCCGCAAACTGGGGTGAAACCACTGTTACTTGATAGTGATCTCCACCACCGGTTAGGTCTTGCACTTGCACTTGTGCATCCGGTAGTTCTCCTTTAATCATTTGTTCAACCTGTTCGGGAGTTATCATTGTTATTCCTGAAAAAACATCCTTCTTTAAATTATTATCAGATAATCCAGAATCTGCTACTTTCCTGGATTATCCATCTTTCCAGGATAAGCTGTATCGACAAAACCTAGTTCCCACAGTTGTTGATAAGCCTTTTTGCCTAGTTCCCAGGTTGGGTTTTGACTTTTAATGACTTGAATTAAAAGAGGTATGGCCAAATCAGGTTGATTTAATGAGCGATGTACCAATGCTAACTGATAAGTTGCTTCATCTCGTTTTTGAGCTGTTTCCAGGGCCTTTTTGCGGTGGGAATCAGAGATGCTAAAGTCAATCCCGGAAAAACTGGCATTTAAATCTTGGTAAAAGGTAGATAGCTGGTTATATATTTGACGCGCTTCCTGGAGTTTTTTCACCGCTAGAGTATAGTTTTTGCCAGACACCGCTTCCTGTCCTTCCTTCATCAGGCGATCGCCTCCTGTAATACTTAGTAGATTGGTATTTTCACTCTTGCTTGGGGTTGGACTAGGTTGCTTATCATTAGGTTTAGTCTGTACTGGTTTATTTGGTGACTGGACTACCTGAGATTGAACGGGTAAGGACAGACCACAAAATATTATGGGCAATAAGTAAATAGTTTTGAGATTCATATATACTAGGGTGACCACCATACTAAGTTAAGCATAGTTTCCAGTATCTTTATCAAAAATATTTAATCATCAAGAATATGATCAACAACCAACCAGTAGTTTTACAACGTGGAGGAGAAGAGTTAATTCTTATAAAATCCACGGAACGTTTCACCCTTCGTTTTCATTCTGACCTAAGCAAAGAGGAATTATCCAGGATCTCCTGGGGAAAATGGCAGCGTACCATTCCCAGAGCGAAGTTGGAATTGTTCACTGTTGCACCGGATCAAATAGAAGCGGCTATGTCCCAAGCTAGATCCAATCAAAGAGTGGTTTTTGCCAGTCATGTTTACCAATTACAGGATAACCCTAGCAGCTATGTTTATTTAAGTGATCAGATAACAATTCAATTTGCTGCTGAAATAGATACTAATAAGACTAGTATTATAACCTCTTCACTTAATCTAACTGAAGAAAAACCCATAGCTGATTTACCCAATACATTTATATTTTTAGTCAGTAAAGAGTCCCCATATAATCCTCTCAAAATTGCCAACCAACTACAAACCCTACCAGAAGTCTTAGCAGCGGAACCAAACGTTTTTATTCAACAAGAAACCCATTACAGACCCAGCGATTCCCTCTATCCCCAACAGTGGTATCTCAATCACAATGGTGGAAATCAACTGGCGATCGGTTCACACATTTGTGTAGAGCAAGCTTGGGATATAACTCGTGGGGTACGTTCAGTGGTAGTCGCAGTTGTGGATGACTCCTTTGATTTGAACCACCCAGATTTACAAGGAGTGGGTAAAATTGTTGCTCCTAGAGATTTGAAAGAAAAGGACTTTTTACCCCTACCAGGAGAGCAAGAAACTAGTCATGGTACTGCTTGTGCTGGACTAGCAGTTGCTGAAGAAAATGGACAAGGTATTGTTGGTGTAGCCCCTGGTTGTGCCCTCATGCCAATTCGTACAACTGGATATTTGGATGATGAATCAATTGAGGACATATTTAACTGGGCATTAAAATACAATGCTAGTGTTATATCCTGTAGCTGGGGAGCATCTGCAGTTTATTTTCCCTTATCTTTACGCCAAAAAGCAGCCATTACCCGTGCTGCAACCAAGGGACGTAATGGAAAAGGATGTGTAATTCTTTTTGCAGCAGGTAATGCTAACCGTCCCATTAGTGGTGACATAGACGAGAAAAATTGGCCTAAGGATCTGTTAAAAGGGAAAACTAAGTGGTTAAGTGGTTTTGCTATTCATCCCGATGTAATTGCCGTTTCTGCATCTACAAGTTTAAATAAAAAAGCCGCCTACAGCAATTGGGGAGAGAATATTTCTGTTTGCGCTCCTAGTAATAATGCTCCTCCGGGAATGTGGTTTCAAGAAAGTGGTTTTGTGTACACCCAACCGACTATTTCAACAACTATAGATGGACTGGGAATGTTGACAACAGATCAAATAGGGAAAGCGGGTTACAATCCTGGAAATTTCACTAATAATTTTGGTGGAACTTCCAGTGCTACTCCTGTGGTTGCTGGGGTAGCAGCATTAATGTTATCAGCCAATCCGGATTTAACTGCTCAACAGGTCAACCGTATTTTACAAGAAACCACTGATAAAATTGTCGATCCACAACCAGATCCCCAATTGGGTTTGCAGGGAGGTACTTATAATAGCAATGGTCATTGTTTGTGGTTTGGTTATGGTAAGGTGAATGCAGCTAAAGCAGTAAGAGCAGCCCAAAAATTACGAGGGAATGGATTGGTGGCCAATAAATTGATCAGGGGTGAAAATAAAAATCAGGTTACTATTCCCGATGGGCAAAAACAAGGAGTGAGAACTACAATTGTGGTTCCTCAAAATATTATTATTAATGATATTAGAATTGCTGTGAATATTAGCCATGATTTTTTGGGAGATCTAGAAATTTATTTGATTCCCCCCAACAGTCAATCTTTGTTATTGCAAAGTCGCACTTTAGGAAGACAAACCCGTTTAGAAAAAACCTATACAGTTAGTTCCCAACCAGTTCTCAAACAGCTGCTAAATTCATCAGCTAAGGGAAATTGGCAGTTACATGTTGTTGACTGTTCTCCCCAGGATATGGGTAAACTCAATGGTTGGGAATTACTGATTGGTTATGGGGATTAGATTAAGTAGGGAGGCACAATTATTTGTAGGAGGGGGCGTTGGGTTGAGGAACGAAACCCAACCTACGTTCATGTTTAATTCCACTCACCCACTTAGGAGTTGGTTAAACAATTAGCTCCTAAAGAGAAATCTGGTTGGGAATCAGCAACTTCTTGTAATTTACTTCTTAAATCCCTAGTTAAATATTTAGCATTCTGTTTTAAACAACCATGCATATAATCCATAACTTTAACTGGTTCACCAATACGAATTTTGACTTTTGTTCCCCAATTAGGGTAGGGTCGATCGTAATTAATAGCAACAGGTATAATCTTGATATCTAAATTAGGATCTAGAGATTGAGCATTTATAGACAACCGAGCTATACCGGATTTTAAGGGATGAATCTTACCATCTCGAAAAATTCCACCCTCGGGATAAATAACTAACATTTCTCCCCCTAACATTAAATCTACAGCATGACGTAGAGATCTAATCCCAGGACGTTGAAGATTGACAGCAAAACCCCCCATACTGAGAATAAACCAACCTTGTATCCCTCGACATTCACTACTCATCACCATAAATCTCAGATCCCTTCCGGTGATATAACGCCCCGCAGCATAAGCTAAAAGCAGGGGATCCCAGCGAGAACGGTGTGTGGGTGCTAGAATTACTGGACCTTTGATGGGAATATGTTGTTGACCCGCAATATGAATAGAACCAAAAAACAAGGGTATAACTAGATGATATCCTAACCAATAGGCCAAGGGAGTTAACCAGGGAGAAATCCAGGACCTAGTGTGGGAAAAGGGAGGATCTAAGCAAATATTTGGAGACTGACCCGCGAAACTGGTAGAAGCAGAGTGAGATTCCTTCATGGTGGTTAGTAGTTAGCGGATGTGACGCAAACTGGATTATTTCTACCGTAAATTTTCTTGGGTAATTTTTGTTTTCGTATTTGGACAGTTTTACCTTGTGTCTATAATTGGGATCTTTGACCCACAAACCAAGACTGTAATTTTTCACGGGAAGCTGATTCCAGCATACCTCCAATAACTTGTAACCGGTGATTGGATGCAGGACTACCAGGGATGTTAATAACAGTACGAATAGCACCAGTTTTAGGATCGTCCACTGCGTAGACTAAAGTCTGTAACCGTGCGTGAATGATAGCACCAGCGCACATAGGACATGGCTCTAGGGTGACATAAAGTGTACATTGATCCAGATGCCAATTTTGTAAGGTTCTTGCTGCTGAACGAATGGCAATAATTTCTGCATGGGCGGTAGGATCTTGATCTCGTTGCTTGCGGTTTTCCCCCTGACCAATTAAATTACCCTGGGGATTCACAATTACACACCCCACAGGTACTTCCCCCGCATCACCCGCAATCTGTGCTAGTTTAAGAGCTTCACTCATCCATCCCTGATGATACTTGATCAGTGATAGGTAGTCGGATTCGATATTTTTGTTTTCCACTTCTTATCCTTGTTTAGTTGACAAAATTCTACCTTTGTGCATGGGAAAATAGACCCGTGTCTTCTCATGGTTGTAAAACTTAACAAACTGATTATCCAAAGTATTTCTCATTGAAGTACCGGACTTTGGTAGACTTATAGACTGAAATAGCCATAGCAAAAGTCGCTAAAGATCAGCAATTAAGAGGGTAGACCTGTGGAAAATACAATTGGTTTAGAAATTATTGAGGTTGTCGAACAAGCTGCGATCGCCTCTGCAAAGTGGATGGGTAAGGGTGAAAAGAACACTGCTGACCAGGTAGCAGTAGAAGCTATGCGCGAACGGATGAATAAAATCTATATGCGCGGTCGCATTGTAATTGGTGAAGGGGAACGTGATGACGCGCCCATGCTTTACATCGGTGAAGAAGTGGGAATTTGTGCTAACCCAGACAATGCTATCTCCTGTAGTCCTGATGAGTTAATGGAAATTGATATTGCTGTTGACCCTTGTGAAGGTACTAATCTGGTAGCTTATGGACAACCAGGTTCCATGGCAGTTTTAGCAATTTCTGAACGAGGTGGTCTTTTTGCTGCTCCTGACTTCTATATGAAGAAGTTGGCCGCACCCCCAGCAGCTAAGGGTAAGGTTGATATCAACAAGTCAGCTACTGAAAACCTCAAAATTCTGTCAGAATGCTTAGGCCGATCTATCGAGGAACTGGTGGTCGTTGTTATGAAGCGCGAGCGCCACAATGATTTAATTAAGGAGATCCGTGAAGCTGGTGCAAGAGTTCAATTGATCTCTGATGGTGATGTGGGTGCAGCTTTGTCTTGCGGTTTTGCTGGTACTAATATCCACGCTCTCATGGGTATTGGTGCAGCTCCTGAAGGTGTAATTTCTGCTGCTGCTATGCGCGCCCTAGGTGGTCACTTCCAAGGTCAGTTAATTTACGACCCCGCAGTGGTTAAAACTGGTTTGATTGGCGAAAGCAAGGAGTCTAATTTAGAAAGACTTTCTTCTATGGGTATTAATGAACCAGATAAAGTTTATGATGCTCATGAATTGGCATCTGGTCAAACCGTCTTGTTTGCAGGTTGTGGTATTACTAGTGGTAATTTGATGCAAGGTGTGCGGTTCTTCCAGGGTGGTGCAAGAACTCAAAGTTTGGTCATCTCTACTCAGTCTAAGACTGCTCGCTTTGTAGATACTATTCACATGTTTGAACAACCTAAAGTTGTGCAACTGCACTAATTTTTGTTAACTAACTGGTAAAGGGTGATTGGCAAATGGTATACCATTACCTGTTACCCTTTGCCATGATAACTACGAAAAACAGCAAGAGCGTTATTCCAGTCATAAGAAATTAAAGATGAATATTGCAGTAGTGGGGTTAAGTCACAAAACAGCCCCAGTTGAAGTAAGAGAAAAATTAAGTATTCCTGAACCCCAAACCGAAAGTGCGATCGCTCACTTGCTCAACTATCCTCACATTGATGAGGTGGCTATCCTCAGTACCTGTAACCGGTTGGAAATTTATGTTGTCAGCAGCGATATCCCCCAGGGAATTCGGGAAGTGACACAGTTTCTCGCTGAGCATAGCAAACTATCTGTAGGTTCTTTACGTCAACATCTGTTTACTCTTATCCATACCGATGCTGTGACTCATATATTGCGAGTTGCTGCTGGTTTGGATAGTCTAGTTCTTGGAGAAGGACAAATTCTGGCTCAGGTGAAAAATACTCACAAACTGGGACAGCAATACAATGGTGTAAAAACAATTTTAAATCGTTTATTTAAACAAGCTTTAACTGCTGGTAAAAGAGTTCGTTCTGAAACGAGCATTGGCACTGGAGCGGTCTCTATTAGTTCAGCAGCTGTAGAGTTGGCACAAATTAAGGTAGAAAATTTAGAACTATACCGGGTACTAATTGTGGGTGCGGGAAAAATGTCTCGTCTACTGGTACAACATTTGATTTCTAAGGGCGCATCCCATATTAGTATTGTTAATCGCTCCCAAGAACGAGCAGCAGAACTGGCTAAACAGTTCCCAGAGGTGACTATTCACATTCATCTCCTCCCAGAAATGATGTCTGTTATTTCTCATAGTGATTTAGTCTTTACTAGCACTTCCTCCACAGAACCAATTATCAACCGCTCTAAATTAGAAATGGTTTTAGACCCTAACCATTCTCTCATGTTGTTTGATATCTCCGTACCTCGCAATGTGGACTCGGATGTAAATTGTTTAAATAATGTCCAGGTTTTTAATGTGGATGACTTAAAAGCAGTGGTAGCTCAAAACTACGAAAGTCGTCGCAAAATGGCCCAAGAAGCTGAAAAAATCTTGGACGAAGAGGTGGAGTCTTTTGATATCTGGTGGCGCAGTTTGGAAACTGTCTCTACTATTAGTTCTTTGAGAAATAAAATCGAACACATCCGCGAACAAGAATTACAAAAGGCTCTTTCCCGATTGGGTTCGGAATTTGGCGAAAAACATCAGGAAGTAATTGAAGCCCTGACTAGGGGAATAGTTAATAAAATATTACATGACCCTATGGTACAATTACGATCACAACATGACATAGAAGCCCGACGTAACTGTATGCGAACTTTACAAATGTTATTCAATTTGGATACGGAGGAGCAATTCAGCTAGTAAAACTCGAAGTATCTGGGAGTTTCCTACAATCTAAGATCCTGTAACTCCCTGGTCTGCTCTTCTAATCTAACCTGCAAGCGATCGCACACTAAATCGCACAATTGAAACAGTATGGGATCCACAATCTCATAAATCACCATTACCCCTTCAGGTCTTCTTTTTACAATACCCGCTTGGGTCAGAATCTTCAGGTGTTTAGACACATTCGCTTGACCTAGACCGGTTTCTGCTATTACCTGGGTGACATTTTTTCCTCCTGTCTTCAAACAGCACAAAACCTGTAATCTACTTACCTCCGACAACACTTTGAAATATTCCGCAACATGGATTAGAGCTTCTGGATACATATCTGACATAAAAAACTCGGAAAATTTTAGAGAATTTCTGAAATTTGTACTTGACTATTCTACTATATAGTAATATGATAAGATTATCAAGTAAGCAGAGGGTAAAAGTCGAGGGTGAATATGTTATTTAGACAACTTTTTGACAGAGAATCTAGCACATATACATACTTAATTGCTGACGAGCAGACAAAAGCGGCTGTGCTAGTGGATCCTGTGGTGGAGCAAGTAGAAAGGGACTTACAGGTAATTGAGGAACTAGGTTTAACATTGAAGTATTGCTTAGAAACTCATATTCATGCTGATCATATCACAGGTACGGGTAGATTGCGGGAGGTAACAGGGTGTTTGGGGATTGTACCTGCTAATTCTTTCATCAGTTGTGCGGACAAACAGATGGAAGATGGGGAAGTATTAACCCTGGGGGCGATTAATATTTTAGCGATTGGGACACCGGGACATACGGACAGTCATTTAGCCTTTTTAGTCAATCAAGAGAAGTTATTCACTGGGGATTCATTATTAATTAGAGGTTGCGGGAGAACTGATTTTCAAAGTGGAAGTGCGGAAACTCTATTTGACATTGTCACCGAAAAATTGTTTACACTTCCGGACGAAATAGAAGTTTACCCAGGACATGACTATAGGGGTTTTACAGTTTCTACTATTGGTGAAGAGAGAAAATATAACCCTCGGTTTAGGGGATATAATCGGGAGACCTTTGTCAAACTAATGAATGAATTGAACTTGCCAAATCCTCAGAAAATGATGGCAGCGGTTCCTGCGAATCAACTTTGCGGTAAGGCGGTTTAAGAGTGGAGTTTCAATGGGATAAATTAGTAAATATAGCAATAGGAGTAGGCAAATGGAGATTTCAGGTAAAGAAGAATTACAAGCATTAGATGCTTCACAGGTGAAAGAATTGTTAGAAAACCAAAGAGTACATTTGATAGATGTGAGAGAGCAGGAAGAATTTATGGGTGAGCATATTCCCGGTTCTCAACTTTTACCTCTATCAAAATTAGAGCCAGAAAAAATATCTTTATTAACTGGCAAAAAAATAGTTATTTATTGCCATTCAGGAAATAGATCCCAACAAACTGCTCATAGATTAATAGAATTTGGATTTAGAGATTTTAGTCAATTGCAGGGAGGAATTAGTGCTTGGAAAAAGTCAGGATATGTAACTAATAGGAATAAAAATGCTCCTATAAGTATAATGAGACAAGTGCAAATAGTAGCAGGAACTTTGGTGGTTATTGGGACAATTTTAGGAGTTTTGGTTTCTCCTTGGTTTTTAATTTTAAGTGGTTTTGTAGGGAGTGGTTTAGTATTTGCTGGGTTAACCAATACTTGTGCCATGGCTATGCTATTGAAGAAATTGCCCTATAACCAAAGAGGTTGAAAATAGTAAGACTCCCTACAGGGGGGTCTGTTTTTAAAAATTGGTGGATTGCAAGTGGGGTATGAGAAACTATGATGTGGATCTTAGGACATATTTTGGCGACTGGAATAGGTATTAGCTTAGGGTTAATAGGTGGTGGTGGTTCAGTTTTAGCCCTACCGGTTTTAGTGTATGTAATGGGGGTGCCAACCAAGTCAGCAATTGCCATGACCCTAATTATTGTTGGTACGGTCAGCTTGATTGGATTAATTCCTCACTGGAAAAATCGAAATATCAATTTTCGTAAAGCGTTTATTTTTGGCTCCGCTACCATGTTGGGTGCTTTTTTAGGTGCTAAAATTGCGGGTTTACCATTTATTACTGACAATTTACAAATGCTGCTTTTTGCAATTGTGATGTTAATAGCAGCATTCCTTATGATCAGAAGAAGCAGGCAAAATCCAGATAAATCATCCGTAAAATACCAAAAGGATCTACAAGCAAGAAAGGATAGATCTTTCGATTTAGATCAGGGTTATCCACCACAGGATCAAGATATTTATGAAGATGATGTTTACGAGCATATTTACCAACCCCCAGTTTGCAAGTATTGCTGGTTATGGTTGTTAACCGAGGGATTAGGAGTGGGAACATTAACTGGGTTGATAGGGGTTGGAGGAGGTTTTGCTATTGTTCCTGCTTTAGTAATTTTAGGTAAAACACCCATGAAAGAAGCCATTGGTACTTCTTTGTTGATTTTAGTAGCTAATGCGATCGCAGGTTTTTTGGGTTATTTGGGACGTGTGAATTTGGATTGGAATTTAATAGGTAGTTTTATTGCTGCTGCTAGTTTAGGTAGCTTGTTTGGTGGTTATCTGTCTGGATTCATTGATGGAAAAAAATTACAGAAGTATTTTGGTTATTTTTTAATAGCTGTTGCTGCTTTTGTATTGTTTCAAAATCAGACTGCTGCTACAGGTAAAAAAAGTGCAGGTGTTTCTCCATATTACAAAGAAGCACTTACCAAACTATAAGTAATAGTAGCAAGTACCACTAAGGTCATCGCCACGTAAGTAAATTTCCTCTGGAACATAAAAACCAAAAAGGAAATAACCACGCGCAAAATAGGGACAGAAATCAAGATTAGAAGTCCTAGTTGAATTATCCCCCTTCCACTCCCGGAAAAAATGGCATTTATCACACCCATGGGTGAACAAAACTGGGATGGTGTACCTCTAAATGTGTGATACTCAGCAGGTTCAAAACCATGACGGATTAAATATAACATCCCTCCCGCAAACACAACAGTGCTAGCAATTAACACACCATGTCCGAGTAAATTACTCAGGATGTTTTCTAGTTGTTGTTCAGATTGCGACTTATTTGGATGGTAAAAACTAGTAATTTCACTAGAAAAGTTAGTATTATTTATACTGTTACTTTGATCCAGCTGCTGTTGCTCTAATTGTTCAATATCAGAATCGGTTTCTTCTGGAATCAGAACCAGTCCCATTAATTCGATTTCTATTTCCGCTGATGAAGTCCATCTAAAACCAGAATTTAATTTATACATGTTATTATACTCCCCCTGTTAAACCGTTATAGACCACTTTTAGTGCCATCACTACTAAGATGATACTGAAGATAATTCTGAGGGTTTGAGTTTTGGCACCAATTAAAATTCTGGCCCCTAAAAAAGCACCCGGTAAAACTCCCAACAGTACGGGCATAGACAAGCCTGGCTCAATATATCCCCTACTTAGATATATGCCAGCAGAAGCTGCTGCTGTTACACCAATCATAAAATTGCTAGTGGTGGTGGAAACTTTAAAGGGTAAACCCATTGCTTGATCCATGGCTAAAACTTTAAATGCTCCAGACCCAATACCTAGTAAACCAGAAAGAATTCCTGCTAGTAACATAATGCTAAAACCAGCAGGTAGGGAGTTTACTTGATAAGACATTACACCATCATTTATGGGGTAAGTACCATTTAACTGGAGGTATTCAGCTAGGGGATCTGATTTGACAACCTCAAGACATTCCGTTTTTGGTCTTTGGGATAAATATGCTGAATAAATTAGCACAAATGCTAAAACGATAGTGAGGAATTTAACTGAAACAAGGGTAGCTATTGATGCGCCAACAACCGCACCAATAGTACTAGCAACCTCTAAAAACATTCCTAGTCGAATATTAGTAAATCCCTTTTTAATATATGTCGATGCTGAACCTAATGATGTAGCAATAACTGAAACCAAGGAAGCACCAATAGCGTAACGAATATCAACCCCAAAAACGGAAGTTAATAGCGGAACTATGACAACACCCCCTCCTAAACCGGTTAAAGAACCTACTAAACCAGCACTAAAGGATCCCACCCAAACTAATACAGAAAATGCCAATATACTCAAATTCCCCTCCACGGTTTATTAATACTTGTTGATTAGTGGTGAATATGTTTATGTTGGAAAGTAATTGGATAAATTCAACAGACCAAGACTGTTTTTCCTGATCACAATAAAACTTGTTATTAGGATATATGAATTACACTGTATTGTAGGGTATCCTATATTATTTTTTTTGATTGTGCAAGTCTTTTTCAATATTTTTAACAATTTCTTGATGATTTTTAAGACACTCAATAAGGTGGGATTGGGGGGGGATTAACTATTTTGATAGTTTTTGCTTGATTACTTTAATAAATAATCACCCAAAAGAGTAGTTTATATTTTCACTTCTGGGGAAAATCATCACTGAAATATCCACACAACCCAGACTTGGAAAAACAAGAAAATAATCCCTCTCACCTCTTGACATCTGAGGTTTAATCGTGATTAAATACGGTAATCCAATCGAGTTTTAGTTATTTACTGGGACTTGAAAGATGTATGTTAGGTCAAAATACTAATGCACCGTATACTATTATTGTGATGTAGATGAGGGGAAGGATGGACTACTTACTGCTACCAGTTTTCAGCTTTTTTATTGGCACCATTGTGGGTTTAACGGGAGTAGGAGGCGCATCCCTGGTTACTCCCATGTTGATTTTCGTTTTTCAAGTTCCACCTTCTATTGCTATCAGTTCAGATGTTGTAGCTGCTACGCTAATGAAGGTAGTGGGTGGGGTTAAACATTGGCAACAAAAAACCCTAGACATGGAAGTGGTTAAATGGTTAGCCATGGGTAGTGTTTCTGGATCGCTGGTAGGTGTAGGTGTTTTACATCAACTTAGAACTAATGGGTATGAGATGGATAGTCTCTTATTGAAGTTATTGGGAATAATGATTTTGATAGTGACACTAACAGCATTAGCACAAATGGTAATAATCACACTGTTCCCCCAGGTCAATTTGCCCGAACCCCCTAAATTAAATGTCAAAACCGATCAGGGTCGTTTTTTAACCTTGTTAATTGGGATCTTTTTAGGGTTCTGTGTCGGTATGACTAGTGTTTCATCTGGTTCTATGTTCGCATTGGTATTAGTTACTTTGTTTAGCTTAGATGCAAAGAAGTTAGTAGGTACAGATATTACCCAAGCAGCAATCCTATTAATATTTACATCCTTGGGTCACTTGACCTTGGGAACGGTGGATTGGAGTTTAGTATTGCCAATATGGATAGGTTCAGTCCCAGGGGTGGTACTGGGTTCAAAACTTTGCCAAATTACTCCACAACGTCCACTTAAGTTGATTATCTACAGCATTTTGGTGATGGTTAGTTGGAAGTTAGTAGTTTAATTCAATTGCTAGTAGTTAATATTTCCTTGGGGAATGGCGGCTATTAGTTTTTTTGTGTATTCTTCCCTAGGTTGACGATAAATACTCTCAGACGTACCAACCTCCACAATTTTACCTTCATTCATGACCAAAATGCGATCGCTCATAAATTTAACCACACTTAAATCATGGGAAATGAAAATATAAGTTAATTGAAATTCCTGTTGTAATTCCTTCAATAGATTTAACACCTGAGCTTGAACGGAGACGTCGAGAGCGGAAACCGATTCATCGCAAATAATAAATTTAGGATTTAGTGCCAAAGAACGGGCTATACAAATACGCTGACGTTGACCACCAGAGAATTGATGGGGATAGCGATTCATATCATTTGCACTTAATCCCACTCGTTCTAAAAGTTGGACAACTATGTCCTGACGCTGTTGCTTGGTTTTCCCTAGGGAATGAATTAACAATGGTTCCATAATTGCTTCACCAATTTTCATTCTTGGGTCAAGGGAACTAAAAGGGTTTTGAAAAATTATTTGCATCTGTTTTCTCAGGGTCTGTAATTGATTTCCTGCAAAATTAGTGATGTTTTGTCCTTCAAATATAATTTTTCCCGCCATGGGTTGAATTAATCTGATCAAGGTTCTACCCAAAGTAGTTTTACCGCAACCCGATTCTCCCACTAAACCTAAAGTTTCTCCTGGATAGACATCAAAGGAAACACCATTGACAGCTATATGATATCGTTTGTTACCGCCCAACAAACCGCGAACAGGAAAGCCCACCTTGAGGTTGTGAATTTGCAAAAGTGGGGATTTTCTGGTTAAATCATCTATTCGCGTTTCAATTTCTGCTGGGGTAATTTCTCGAGGGATATTCGGTTCTTTGGATTTAATAATCAGCTCTCCATTGGGATATTTTTGTACTATCATGTAGTCAGAAACCGTCAGCAATTTTTGTGGTCGCTGGTTAAGAGTGGGACGACAAGCTACTAAACCTTTAGTATATGGATGCTGGGGATGGGTGAAAATTTGTGATGCCAAACCACATTCGACAATTTTACCTTTATACATCACTGCTACTTGATCGGCAATTTCAGCAACTAGTCCTAAATCATGACTGATGAAAATCATAGCCATATTACGACTTTTTTGGAGTTCTCTCATCAGTTCCATAATTGTCGCTTGGACTGTTACATCCAAAGCAGTTGTTGGTTCATCAGCAATTAACAAAGATGGATTACAACAAATTGCCATGGCAATCATGACCCTTTGCAACTGACCCCCTGACAACTCATGGGGGTAGCGTTCTAGCATGGCCATTTTATATTCTTTCACTAGTTGTGCTAATTGATAGTCACTAGGTAGTGGCTTTTTGGGATGGGTTTGATGCCAGTTTTCTAAATACTGCTGTTTAATGTTTTCATCCTTGGGTAATAGCTTTACTTCCTGTAATCGGGCGATCGCAATTCTTTTAGCTTCAGCTAGGGTGACATTTTGATGGCGCTCAATTGCTTCTGTTAACTGAAAACCAATATTATAAACTGGATTGAGGGAAGTCATTGGTTCCTGAAAAATCATTGCCATATCCCCACCACGGTAGAGCTGGATTTCCCGTGACGGTAGAGCTAATAAATCTAGGGGTTGGGCATTTTTTTGATTGCGGAATAAAATTTGTCCTCCAGTTACCTGACCGGGGTATGGTAATAAACCCATAATTGCCAGAGCTGTGACTGATTTACCACTACCAGACTCACCAACTATTCCCAGGGTTTGACCTTGGAGTACATCAAAACTAATGCCATCGATAGCTTGTACCTGGGCACCATCCCCGGAAAATTCTACTCGCAAATTGCGAACTTCCAGACAATTCCTATGGTACATTTTCCTTCCTCACTGCTAAATGTTATTTATGTGGATTATCTATCCTAGTTGTAGCAGTTATAGGGTTGTAAAGAATCCGGTAATATGCTATGGTGTTAAGCATGAAAATTGTGTGTTATTTTGGAGTGGTCTATGAAATTATCACTGTTTTTTTCCGGGTTAACGGTAACTTTAGCTACATTAAATATAAGTATTTATCCGGCATTTAGCCAGTCAGGATATGAGGTCAATTTTCCCGATGAAGTCACATTCTCGTGCCGAGAAATGTTTGATCCCATCATGAAAACAAAATTACCAATGACTGTGGCCTGGGTTCCAGAACGTAGAGGTTATGTGAGATTTATTACTTGGAAATCCAAATTGTTTGGTCAGCAATGGAATCCTAGTAGTCGTTGCAAGGTAGTATCCAGCAAATTCGACCAATCCTACCAAATGGGCAGTCTACAGTATTTAACTGCGGGAACCACCAATGGCTATCCAATAGTTTGTGCGACAACCCTTGGGGGTAGTTGTAATAACCAGAATCAACTATTCACCATGGAGTACACACGCAACCCTTGGGAGGTCTTGGGATCTCTTGTATCTATAATGACGGGAAGTACCTCTGGTACTATTATGCAATCAGCGGAAACCAGTACTTATTTAAGTGTAAACAATTATATAAAAACTGCACCAGTTATCGGTGTCAATGACTTAAGATAAGAGGAAGAGCTTAAAAATGAACTTGACATCTTGTTTACCCCTATTATTTTTGGTGCCGACATTAGTGTTGAGTAGTTCCCCGCAGTCCCTTGCCAAAACTACTCCTAAACAGGAATCTTTTTGTGAATTAGAACGGGAAGGCGAATTTTACTCTCCAGAACAATTAAAAACCATAGCTCAAAGAATTACGGTCAGAGTTATAGCAGACAACAGTGGTGGTTCAGGAACACTCATTGCTCAGGAGGGTAACTCCTACTTGGTGCTAACAAGTAATGATGTCATTAGTGGTAGTACACCCAGTGCGCTTCGCATTCAAACTCATGATGGCAGGATCCACCAAGGGCGTATGTTATACAATTATAAGACCGCTGATCAGCAGCAACTAGATAAAATAAACTTAGTGATTCTAGAATTCACATCCAATAGGAAATACTGCTTAACAAGACAAATTGTGAATACGGAAATTAGACAAGACACAGCGGTACTGGCATCGGGATATTCTGTCAACAGTAGTAAGATAATTTTCTCCCCAGGAACAATTAAACAAATTGTTTCTCAACCCACATTTGCCCAAGGATATGAAATAGGGTATGACAGCACCATACAACAGGGGATGGCTGGGGGTCCAATCATCAACTCAACGGGAGACCTCATAGGAATCCATGCTAAGTCTGCTTTTCCCATACTAAATAATGGTTATGTGTATGCAGACGGAAAAACCCCCCCGCTGTCAGAAATTGAAGAATTTAGGAAACTCAGTTGGGGTATACCTGTTAGGTCAATATTGGCTCAGCTGAAACCGGAAGTTCTTTCAAGATATGGACTACCTATACCACGGAGAAATAAATCAGTACCAGAGATACCAGTATTACCAGAATGGCTGGGGAATCTTGAAAGTAAAGTTAAGCAGTTTACAGTTAGAATAGATGGTAGTAGCAATAATGGGTCTGGAGTAATAATTGCCCGGGAGGGAAATACTTACACTGTTCTAACCAGCGCTCATGTAGTTTGCAAAATACCGCAAAAGATTAGTAGTAGCAAGGAGGACAAGAATAAATGTGTAGAAGAAAATTATACAGTTATTGCTGCTAATGGACAAAAATATCCCTTAGACAATAGCAGTATAAAATTAGGCGGGGGGGGGGTAGATTTAGCCACAGTGAAATTTAATAGTGGGGAAAACTATTCAGTCGCAACATTAGCAGATTATCCCGTGGCAAATCACCAATACATATTCACAGTTGGATATCCAAAACTGGGACAAACACCCTTTTGGCGATTTACAATTGGACAAATTTTCAGCAGGGAAAACGGATTATTAGCACTAACAAGTACTGGTCAAGACTTAAAAAGTATTGACTATACAATACAAGACGCCGATTTAGGCAAAGAATACGAACTGGTTTATACAAGTATTACTCTGGGGGGAATGAGTGGGGGAGCAGTGGTAGATAGCCAGGGTAGAGTAATTGGTATTCACGGGAAAGCGGAGGGACAAGTTGTGATGGAGGAGACAACAGAGGATGGAGGTGTTAGTATAGGCAACAGGGTGCAATTAGGTTATAGTCTGGGTATTCCCACTAGCACCTTTTTAAGGATTGCACCCCAATTGAATACCCGAGTAGATGGGGTAGAAAATACGCCAGCACCACAATTAAAATTATGGGAAATAGAGTCTATTCGGAAAGCAATACTATCAGTAAATGTCTCTGGGGGAAATGCCACTGCTATTGAGTGGGTAGAAAGAGGGAATCAATTGTGGCTATTAGGTCGCTATCAAGAAGCGGCAACAGCCTTTGAAAACGCAATTGAACGAAAACCAACATTTATTCATTTAGCCTATTATGGTAAGGGATTGTCTCTATGGTGGAATGGTAACGATACTGAAGCAGTGGAAGCCTTTAAACAAGTTGTTCAAGCTAAACCCGATTTTGTTCCTGGGTGGTACTTTTTAAGTTTAGCAAATCAGAAGTTAGGAAACTTAGATCAGGCGCTGTTGGATGTTGGGCAAGCTGTACTTCACCAAAATTCGGTTCAGTCTCAGCCCATTAATCCTAATCTTTACGGATTGAAAGGTAATTTATTATCTAATTTAAAAAGGTACAAAGAAGCCATGGAAGCGATAGATCAGGCTATCCTAGTTGACCCTCGTGCGATTTTTTATGTTATAAGAGGGAATGTACATAATAATCTAGGAGATAAGCAGGAGGCAATAGATGATTATACTCAAGCCCTTGATCTGAATCCCAACGTTGCCTATACCTACACTGCCAGAGGATCTGTTCGCAAACAGTTGGGAGATAACAAGGGAGCAATAGATGATTACACCCAGGCTCTTAAGCTTAATTCTGAGGGGGTAGTAATCTGGGATATAAGAAATGGAAAATAGATCCATTATACAGAATCGTGTGTAGTTATTATTATCAGGTCAAGTGCGTCATAACAACATCATTACATACACTTTGTTCATAAAATAGGTGTAATAAACCAGAAATGCCTAGTGAGCAAGATGTAGTTTAAATAAATAATAGATAGGAATAAAAAAGTATAATGAAAACAAACTTGACACGTTGTTTACCCGTATTGTTTTTGGTGCCAACACTAATGTTGAGTAGTTCCCCCCAGTCCCTTGCCAAAACTACTCCTGGACAGGAATCTTCTTGCGAATTAGAACGGGAAGGCGAATTTTACTCTCCAGGACAATTAAAAACCATAGCTCAAAGAATTACGGTCAGAGTTATAGGAGACAACAGTGGCGGTTCGGGAACTCTAATTGCCCAGGAAGGTGGCTCCTATTTGGTGCTGACAAGTAGTGATGTCATTAGTGGTATTACAGCTGCTGCGCTTCGCATTCAAACTCATGATGGCAGGATCCACCAAGGTCGTGCCCTATACAATTACAAGCTTGCTGATCAGCAGCAACTGGATAAGATAAACTTGGTTATTATAGAATTTACACCCAATAGGAAATACTGCTTAGCAAAACAAATTGTGAATACGGAAATTAAACAAGACACAGCGGTATTGGCATCAGGATACTCTGTTAACAGTAGTAAAATAATCTTCTCTCCAGGAACAATTAAACAAATTGTTTCTCAACCCACATTTGTTCAAGGATATGAAATGGGATATGACAGCGCTATACAACAGGGTATGAGTGGGGGTCCAATCATCAACTCCACGGGAGACCTTATAGGAATCCATGGTAAATCCGCCTTTCCTATATTAAATGACGGTTATGTATATGCAAATGGGAAAAAACCCCTAGTGTCGGAAATTAAAGAATTTAGGAAACTCAGTTGGGGTATACCTGTTAGCTCAATATTGGCTCAGCTGAAACCAGAAATTCTCGCAAGATATGGACTACCCGTACCAAGGAGAAATAGATCAGTACCAGAAATGCCAATATTACCAGAATGGCTAAGTAATATTGAGAGTAAAGTTAGGCAGTTTACAGTCAGAATTGATGGTGGTGGCAGTAATGGGTCAGGAGTGATAATTGCCCGAGAGGGAAATACTTACACTCTTCTAACCAGCGCTCATCTGCTTTGCAAAATATCTCAAAATACTAGCAGTAATCGGTGTGTAAATAAAAATTATACATTAGTTACTGCTAGTGGACAAAAATATGTCCTAGATAATAGCAGTATAAAATTAGGGGAAGGGGTAGATGTAGCCACGGCAAAATTTAATAGTGGGGAAAACTATCCAGTTGCAACATTAGCAAATTATCCTGTGGAAAATCACCAATATGTATTTACAGTTGGAAATTCAAAACTGGGACAAACACCCCAGTTAACAGTTGGACAGATTTTTAGTAAGGAAAACGGATTATTAGCGCTGAAAAGTGCTGGGCAGGAATTAAAGGGTATTGACTATACAACAATAGAAGATGCCAATTTAGGAAAAGAGTACGAACTAGTATATACAAGTGTTACTCCGAGAGGCATGAGCGGGGGACCAGTGGTAGATAGCCAGGGTAGGGTCATTGGTATTCATGGGAAAGCGGAAGGACAAGTTGTGGTAGAGGAGACAACAGAGGATGGAGGTGTAGACAATAGGGCGCAATTGGGTTATAATATGGGAATTCCCATTAGCACCTTTTTAAGGATTGCGCCCCAATTGAATACCCGACCACAGCGGGTAGAAAATACACCAGCGCCACAGTTAAAATCATGGGAAATAGAGTCTATTCGGAAAACAATAGTATTAGTTAATGCTTCCATGGGAAAGGCCAGTGCTATTGAGTGGATAGAAAGGGGAAATCAATTGTGGCTATTAGGTCGCTATCAAGAAGCGGCAACAGCATTTGAAAACGCAATTGAACGAAAACCAACATTTATTCATTTAGCCTATTATGGTAAAGGGTTGTCCCTGGAGTCTAATGGTAACGATACTGAAGCAATAGGAGCGTTTGAACAAGCTGTTAAAGCTAAATTTGACTTTTCCATAGCATGGAATAGGTTAACTGCACTAAACATAAGATTTGGAAGACTCAGCATGGCCCTAGCAGCTACTAATCAAGCCATTAAACTGCAACCAAGGGATACTAGTTTATATAGTCAAAAGTTTTATATCCTGCTTAGTCTAGCAATGTATCAAGAAGCAGTAGAAATAATGGATCAAGCTATATTGCTCAACCCCCATCACGGTTTTTATATTAATCGGGGAGCTGCTCGCCGTGAATTAGGAGATTACAAGGGAGCAATAGATGATTACACTCAAGCTGTTAAGATTGCCCCTGAGTCTGCCTCAGTCTACTATGAGCGGGGAGGTGCTCGCCGTGAATTGGGAGATTACAAAGGAGCAATAGATGATTACACCCAAACCATTAAGATTTCCCCTGAATTTGCCTCAGCATACTATGAGCGGGGAGGTGCTTGCCGTGAATTGGGAGATTACAAAGGAGCAATAGATGATTACACTCAAGCTATTGAGATTTCCCCTGAATTTGCCTCAGCATACTATGAGCGGGGATTTGCTCGCCGTAAATTGGGAGATTATAAAGGAGCAGTAGATGATTACACCCAAACCATTAAGATTGAGCCTGAGTCCTCTTTTTTAGCATACTATGAGCGGGGAGGTGCTCGCCGTGAATTGGGAGATTACAAAGGAGCAATAGATGATTACACTCAAGCTATTGAGATTTCCCCTGAATTTGCCTTAGCATACTATGAGCGGGGATTTGCTCGCCGTGAATTGGGAGATGAAAATGGATCTAGTTTTGACTTTCAAAGGGCCTCTGATTTACAAGTTTCACGTCCCAGAATCCTTCCTAAGGATTGATAATAGTGTTTATAAAGATATATAATGGGGTTCAATCTCGCTATACCTCTTGAGGTACAGTAAAATTCAAACTATTCTCACACAGGAAAGGTCAAGTATGGCATTATCAGTTGGTACAACAGCACCTGCATTTACCACCAAGGATACAAACGGCAACACAGTGTCACTATCTGATTTTGCTGGTAAAACCGTGGTTCTATATTTTTATCCCAAAGATGACACTCCTGGATGCACCAAACAAGCTTGCAGTTTTCGGGATGCCCAAAGTGACTACCAAGGGAAAGATATAGTAGTTCTAGGAGTAAGTGCTGATGATGAGACTTCCCATCAAGCATTCACCACGAAATATAATCTCAATTTTCCTCTGTTAGCTGATACCGATAAATCTTTAATAAAAGCTTACGATGTAGACGGCGGCGGTTATGCTAAACGGGTTACCTATATCATAGATCCAAGTGGCAAGATTGCTCATGTTGACGCCGCAGTTAATACTTCCACCCATGCTAGTGACGTTTTAGCAGCCCTTGGCTTATAAAACTTTTCTAAGCCCTTTACATAAGGCACGCTGGCTCATGCTGGCGTGCTCTATTTTTACGAGGTCTCTGTTTTATTTTCTTTAATGGGCAGAAGGAGAATCGAACTCCTATGACCGCAAGGTCGCCACATTTTGAGTGTGGTGCGTCTACCAGTTTCGCCATCCGCCCTTCTTCAACAACTTCCCTATTATAGCTTAGTTTTTTGTTTTGGCAATAGGCTAAACAAAATTTTTTTCCAGCTAGGACTCCCTTAATACATATCCCACACCTCGCACTGTTTGAATCAAACGCTTTTGTCCATTTTCTTCGATTTTCAATCGTAAGTAGCGAATGTATACTTCAATTACATTGGACTCACCGACAAAGTCATAACCCCAAACATTTTCCAAAATTTGTTCCCGGGTTAAAACTTCCCGGGGATGTTCCATAAAGAACTTTAATAGTTCAAATTCCTTCATTGTTAAATCAATGGCTTTATTGTTATAGATAGCGCGACGAGTACCAATATCTAAGGCTAGATCTACAAAGCGTAACTGTTCACTACTTTCAACATCTGGTTTTAGATATAGACGAATGAGCTTGTAAAATTCCTCGGAACGGTAAGGCTTAAGAATATAATCATCTGCACCCGCTTCTAGACAAGCAACACGGTCATCCACCGCATCTCTGGCCATTAATATCAGAACTGGCTTAGTATTGCCAGTGGCACGGAGGTTCTTACAAAAAGATAATCCAGACTCTCCTGGCAACATTCTATCTACAACTATTAAAGCCGGTTGTAAATCTTGACATTTATGCAAACCGCTATTAGCATCAGTAGCTATAATGGCCTCATATCCAGCCTCTTGAAGATCAAAGCCCAATTGACTAGCTAGAGTTTCATCAGGTTCAATCACCAGAACACGGGAGCCATGAGAAGGCGTCATATTGATTTTTCCAATATAAGGGTTTACTGCTGGATAATGATCAAAAGTTATGGCAACTCCACCGAACTTGGTTTAGCAATATGGGGTAGTCCCCAACCCAATTTCTCCCGTAAAATTCGGAAAAACTCTGGTGGTTGTAAGCGTATAAACCTAGCCTTGTATTCCGAGCGGCGTAAATATACCCGATCCTCGGACAAGACAAAACACCCACCATTACCATCAACGACCATCACCAATCGAGGGATGTTAACCGGGTAAATATTTACTGGTTCATGATCGGGAAACACTAAAGCTCTTGAAGCTAGAGAATGGGGACAAATAGGAACCAACTGCAGTACGGGCACGCCCGGGGCAATCACCGGACCGCCAGCGCTTAAAGAGTAGGCTGTTGAACCTGTGGGAGTAGAAACAATCACACCATCTGCGGCAATATCCACAGCTGCATGACGACCTATTTCAATTTCAAAATGGCACATCGAGGTTAGTGGTTCTCGATGCAATACCATTTCATTTAAACAAAGCGCTTCCCACAGAACTGAGTCTCCCCTCCAGACTTGAACATTCAGCATGGCTCGGTCTTCGATTTCATAGTGACCCTCCATCACCTGCTCCATAGCTGTGGGCAGCTGATTCAGATAGGTCTCCGTCAAAAATCCCATGTGACCTGTGTTTACAGTTAACAATGGTACACCGGAGGGAGCAACTTGACGGGAAGCTGCTAAAACTGTCCCGTCTCCACCTAATACCACTGCAAACCGCATATCTGAGTCAAATCCGGGAGGTGTAAGACCTGATATGGGAGTGTGGCATACGGGACTATCAGGGTTGGAATAGCCCAATATACCACCAATACTTGCTGTCATACACACATCCCAACCAGCGGCGGTCAGCTGGTCTTTGAGTTCGATAGCGACTCGACCCGCTATCGGTTTTACGTCATTGTAGATAATGCCTGCTTTTGGCACATTAAAACATCCAGGTTTGGGCGCTGCTTGATATTTAGTTATCCTGACACATTTTGGAATAATATAGTCACCGATTGGGAATTTTATTGACTATTAACTTTTGTAGACTGCTTGAAAGGGGTTTTTTTGTCTTTTTTCTTCTCTTTTGCTTTTTGGTAGTCTAACTCTTTTAGCTTTTTCATAATCCTACTAAAATACTCTTGTAAGTAAACTTCTACAGTAGTAATTTGTTGTTTATCTAGTCCAAATGCTGTGTATACTTCGTCCATAGAAGCATTGAGAGGTTTACCACTGGCTAGAACTTCTGAAAAGGCCAGTCTATCAGCCACATTCCACCCCCACTGAAAAAATCGTAGCAGACCCTGAACACCCCGTAGCAGGCCTAAGGGCATTCGTGTGATTTTGGCATCTTTTCCTGATAGGCGCTCACAAATATCAATTATTTCTTCTGCACTCCAAGCACGAGTCCCAACTAGAGGAAAGGTTTGTTTCTCAGTTTCTGGTACAGTCAGAGCCCGAATTGCAAACTTAGCAATATCTTGGGTATCCATATAAGCTACCGGTGAGGACTCACCAGTTACCCACACTGGCTGATTTTCCAAAATAGGAATGCCATATTGACCAATCAACCCTTGCGTAAAACCAGCTAGTCTTAAAATTGTATAGTTTAAGCCAGATTCAACTATGAACAACTCTGTACAGCGCTTAATTTCCATCAAGGGGACATTAGGATATTTGTCAGCATCCAAAATTGAGAAGAAAATAAACCGCTCTATACCAGCAGACTTAGCAGCTTGAACTAATGCTACTTTACCTTCCCAGTCCACTTGTTTAATAGTTAATGAATCTGTGGCACGAGAAGTGGAAGCGTCTATTACCTGCGTTACGCCTTCTAAAGCACCCACTAAGGTTTCTGGATAACACAAGTCCCCTTTCACCAGTTCGGCGCCCCACTCTTTCAGAAATGCTGCTTTTTTCAGACTTCTTACTAAACAGCGGACTTTGTAACCCTCATCTACAGCACGACGAACAACTTGTCTGCCAAGAGTGCCAGTAGCACCAACAACTAGTAATGTCATTATGGTCGTTATAAATTTTTATGTTTTGTGATAAAAATTTTAACAGAGTTCAGGTATAGAAATAAAACTTTACATTTTTCACATTTTTGTGGTTGGGATCCCCCACCTTCAGGTGGGGAGTTACCCATTTTTTTGAATCTATTCTCCTGCTCCCTGAATTTTCAGTAGTAGGGCACCGATAGCCCAACCAGCGAAAATCAGTCCGAAGGACAAAATGCCTGCATTTAAAATTTCCCCGCCCATTTGCTGTGATTCTCCTTGTTTTGAATTAGCGTATTTTGTTTGAAACACCTGGGAACGATTCCACAGACTGCTATTGAAAGTTTAACAAATTGTGGAGGTGCAACATGCTCCTTCGACCACTAACTTTCAAAAAAAGTGCAGTTGCTGTTGACAAAACAAAAAAAATAAGTTAGTTTGTATATGGTGTTATATGGGGTGTTATATGGTGCGTAAAACTTCCGCCCCACATAAAAGTCCACTTATCGGGATGTAGCGCAGCTTGGTAGCGCGCCTGCTTTGGGAGCAGGATGCCGCAGGTTCAAATCCTGTCATCCCGATTTTTAACATGACCTCCCTTCCCCAGGATCATTAAGGATACCAGAACATCCCCTTAATCCCCTCTGGGTCTGGGATAAACCCCATAGCGCGGTAGAAATCGACCACATGGGCATCAGCAAAAAGAGTCACATTACTAATTTCCTCGTTTCTGAGTTTTTTGAGAACAAATTTCATCAATGCTTTACCCAAACCTTGATTTTGGAAGTCTGGATGAACTACCACATCCCAAATAGTGGCATTAAAAGCATGATCTGACGTAGCACGAGCAAAACCAATTAACCGCTTTTTGCTCCCTCCTATTTGCCACATGGAGGCTACGAGGAAGCTATGGTCAATGGCTCTTTTCACTTTTCTTAGGGGACGGCGCGACCAACCAACCGCATCACAGAGTTCTTCCAGTTCGTATAGATCAATATCTCGTTCAGTGCTGAAGACAATGGTATCGCCACTGACGCTAGAATTACGCCCCCGTGCATACTCATCAAATGTGCCGGTTTTAGTTGTCGCTACAGAGTTGGAATTAGTAAACCAAGTTTTCCAAAAACCCATGCCAATGCGGTTCGGGTAACACGAATAAGTTGTTGATATTTGAGAGTGCTTACTAATCTAGAAAAACGCTTATACCATTTAATTTCTGTTCAAGAACCACAGGGGGTAAATTGAATAGAGGTCAGAAAGGGTAATCTTGATTCTGGATCAGATTTTTCACACACTTTTAACTTTAGCACTTTCTGTTCCTTCCAGTTCCAGATTTTATAGTTGGGCATAGAACAGGTTAAAATAGTCTAGGAAACTTGACTGTAATTGATTTAACTTCCCCTATCAAACCCCGGGTATGGCAAAAATAGAAATACATGGCGTTCCACACGCCTACGAATTAACAGTCCCTACCTCCCACCCTGAAACCCTGGTGTTTATCCACGGTTGGCTAAATAGTCGTAGCTATTGGCAACCGCTAATTTCCCGTATCTCCCTTGATTTTCAGTGTCTGTCATACGATTTGCGGGGTTTTGGGGAATCTCAATGCCAATCCTGTGATCAACCCCATAATTCCCATGAGCATTCTCCCTATTCCACTGGGGCCTATTCTCAGGACCTAATTACTCTCCTGGAATTACTGAGTATTTCTAGAGTTTGGCTAATTGGTCATTCCTGGGGAGGTACAATTGCTTTAAGAACCGCATTGCAATTGCCAAACTTGGTTCAAGGTGTAATTTGTATTAATGCTGGTGGTGGAATTTACTTGAAAGAGGCCTTTGAGCGGTTTCGTGCCACCGGTCAAAAGTTTCTCCAAATCCGACCTCGTTGGCTTTACCAACTCCCTTTAATTGATTTGTTTTTTACTAGAACTAATGTGGCACGTCCTTTGGATCGGCACTGGGCCCGTCAAAGAATTATGGATTTTATCATCGCTGATCCTCAATCAGCTATAGGAACACTTATGAGTTCCACAACTGAAGAGGAAGTGAATAGTTTACCTCAGTTAGTTTCACAGATAAAACAGCCAGTTTACTTTTTAACGGGCGCTAATGATAAGGTAATAGAACCTAAGTATGTACGTCATTTGGCCAGCTTTCATTGGCTGTTTCAATATGTTGGCGATAATGTGATTGAAATTCCCAATTGTGGCCATCTGGCCATGCTAGAGCAACCGGATGCAGTTAGTCAACATATTATTTCAATTATTACTGGTTAAACTTTATATAAATCCATCACCTGAGTCACAGGTAGTCGGGAATGAACCCCTAAAGTCAAATTAGACCGGTGACCACGTGACAGATGGTCAGATGCAGCACAACCAATCATAGCAGCATTATCAGTACAGAATTTTAAGGGGGGGAAAAGAACCCGGAGATTATGCTCTCTGGCAGCAGCTTGTAAGTGTTGTCTAAGCCCACTGTTAGCTGCCACACCACCACCTACGGCAATTGTTTTTATACCATAGTTATATGCACAGGCGATCGCTCTTTTAGTCAAGGCTTTAGCCAGAGTTGCTTGAAAGCTGGCAGCAATATCTGCTACAGGTATTTTTTCCCCATCTTTTTGAAATTGTTGCACAAGCCTTAACACAGCTGTTTTTAGACCACTAAAACTAGAATTATAGGGGTGATAACCACCCTGGGGCAAAGAAATTTTGCCTTCTGGCAAAGAGAAAGCATGAGGATTGCCCATTTGTGCCAACTGGTCAATAATTGGGCCCCCGGGATAAGCTAAGCCCAATAAGCGAGCCACCTTATCAAAGGCCTCACCTGCAGCATCATCAACAGTTTGTCCTAAAGTTTCGTACTTACCACAATCTTGAACATAAATCAAGCTTGTATGTCCACCAGAAACAAGTAAGCTAAGAAAGGGGGGATTCAAATCAGGTTCAGCCAAATAGGTAGCATAAATATGACCTTCTAGGTGGTGAACTCCCAAAAAAGGCTTTTCATGGACCATAGCCAAAGTTTTTCCAGCAGTGAGACCCACTAATAAAGCTCCCACCAGTCCGGGGGCACAAGTAGCAGCAACACCATCAATTTCTCCCCATTCCATCAAACTGTCATCTAGGGCCTGTGCTATTACCTGATTAATTGTTTCTAAATGTTGTCTAGAAGCCACCTCTGGAACCACTCCACCATACTGCTGATGGAGAGGAATCTGGGAAGCTATGACACTGCTTTTCACGTAACGATTTTTAACGATAGCCACAGCAGTCTCATCACAACTGGTTTCGATAGCTAATATAGTTGTCATAATTTGTTTTAGGTGTGAGAAAATGGGAATGGGAGATCTGTTCAATCCCCCAAGTCGTCAAATCTTACTTTTGGTTGCGAAGCTTTAACTTTTATTTAGTTCAACTTTACTCGATTCCTTGCCAAGAGTATGATGACTTGCTAGTTATCAAAATCCCACACTGTACAGGCCGCTTCGTTTTGTACACCATGGTAACATGAAAAAAAGTATCGACAATATTTGGAGTTGATCCAGATGGAGTCAGTGAGGCGTTTTTGACTGCGCCAAAATGAATTTCCGTCTCTTTAGAGCGGAGAAAAGTCAAAAAACTTACTTTTTTGTAACAAAGGGAAACAACTCCATGCGACGATTGTTTGCTTTGATTTTAGCGATTGGTCTCTGGTTCAATTTTGCCCCTCAGGCCCATGCCCTGGGTGCCAACCTTGTTCCTTGTAAAGACTCTCCCGCTTTTCAAGATCTGGCTCTAAATGCCCGTAATACCACTGCTGATCCCGAATCTGGGAAAAAACGGTTTGAACGATATTCACAGGCTCTATGTGGTCCTGAGGGCTATCCTCACCTAATTGTTGACGGTCGTTTAGATCGTGCAGGGGACTTTTTAATTCCTAGTATTCTTTTCCTTTACATTGCTGGTTGGATTGGTTGGGTAGGCCGTGCTTATTTACAAGCAATCAAAAAAGAAGCTGATAGCGAGCAAAAAGAGATCCAAATTGATCTGGGTTTAGCACTACCCATTATCACCACTGGATTTGCTTGGCCAGCAGCAGCGATTAAAGAATTTCTCTCTGGTGAATTAACTGCTAAGGACTCGGAAATTACCGTTTCTCCTCGCTAGTTCATCTGCTTCTATCCACTTGTTTTCGGAGACTAAATCCATGGCTGATAAAAGCGATCAATCATCCTACCTAATCAAGTTCATTTCCACAGCTCCCGTAGCAGCTACAATTTGGCTGACTATCACAGCGGGTATTCTCATCGAATTTAACCGCTTTTTCCCTGACCTACTGTTCCACCCCCTACCCTAGGCCAGCTAGACCGAAATATAGTCTTGATCGGTAAACAGTACCATTTAGGAGAGTTAACCATATCTCAACCTATCCTTCACAACTGTTTACCGACCATAATGTTGAAGCAATATTGAGGCAATACAAAACATGGCACAAGCAGCAAATAAATCTAAAAATCTCCCCAGTGATCCCAGAAATCAGCAAACTGTAAGAGCAGCTGGTGGTAATCCCCAGGATGGAAATTTGGAAACCCCAATTAACTCATCCCCTTTGGTTAAGTGGTTTATTGGCAACTTACCTGCTTATAGACCTGGCTTAACTTCTTTTAGACGAGGACTGGAAGTGGGTATGGCACATGGCTACTTACTCTTTGGGCCTTTTGATAAGTTAGGTCCCCTACGTGATTCTGCCAATGCCAATTTAGCTGGATTATTGGGCAGTGTGGGTTTAGTTATCATTCTTACCGCATGTCTGTCTCTGTATGCTAATAGCAATCCTGCTCCAGCGCTAGCGAGTGTAACTGTGACCAAAATTCCAGGAGACGCATTTAATTCCAAAGAAAGTTGGAATAACTTCACCAGTGCGTTCTTAATTGGTGGTATTGGTGGTGCTGTAGTTGCTTTCTTTTTGACCCTGAACTCTGGAATTATCCAAGGTTTAATTGGTTAATTTCCATAATTTCTGCGCCCGCTTATTAATGTCCACCCAAACCTACTCAGACCTTAACAATCTGGGTAGGTGGAAGGAAAAGATGAAGATCTAAGTCTCAAAGCTGTGAAAAACTTGAAATAGTTTTTAAAATAGTTTCTAGTTCATTTAACGTTGTAGCAAAGTTATCATTGACAATTTGAATATCAAATTCTGAAGCGGCTTTAATTTCTTCCTTAGCTCGGTTAAGACGACGAGTGATGGCTTCATCCGAATCTTGTCCTCTTGCTCGGATGCGGTTTTCTAATTCTAGAAATGAAGGAGGCAAAATAAAAATGCTTAAGGCGTCAGGGTAAGAAGCTTTGATTTGTCTGGCCCCAGCCAATTCAATTTCTAAAATCACCGATCTTCCCAACTGAATTTGCTCGAGAACAGCAGCACGAGGAGTTCCATAATAATTACCAGCAAATTCCGCCCACTCCAAAAATTCCCCCTGAGCAACTAAGTCTTGAAAGCTGTTGGGGGTGATAAAGTAATAACTTTTGCCATCAATTTCCCCGGGACGAGGAGAGCGAGTAGTAGCAGAAACTGAATAATACAATTGGGGATGTTGTGCCAAAAGTTTTTGCATTAAAGTTCCTTTACCAACTCCACTAGGACCTGTTAAAACAATTAGCTTACCGGGGTGGGTAGTAGCACTGGAAATAAGAGGTAAAAATTGCATTGTCTAATTTGGGACTTATTATCAATCAATTATCAGCTGTATGATGGTCACGGGAAAGAACAAAACGATTGGCCACTGTTTCTGGCTGAATTGCTGAGAGAATAACATGACTAGAATCAGTGATAATTACCGCCCTAGTGCGACGACCATAGGTGGCGTCAACTAATTGTCCTCTATCTTTGGCATCGCCAATAATTCGCTTAATAGGTGCTGATTCGGGACTGACAATGGCAATTACCCGATTAGCAGAAACTATGTTGCCAAAACCAATGTTGATTAACTGAATGTCCATAAAAATAGGTGTCCAAGGTAAAAACCAAAGTTTTTGATAAACATATTCTCATGTTATACCCTAAATAATTGGAGTTAGAACGATTAAAGTTTTGATATATTGAGGTTTTTGGTCATAAATAATATGTTTTGGCTTTTTAGTCCCTAAAATGGCTTAAAAATCCCTCCCACGGTACATGCAAAAAATTGCCCACTTCATAGAGAGAACCAGATTTTGCCACCGTCACCCGTTGTTCATCTTAATTTCAAGTTCACATACTACTTTATATCATCAAAGGTATCTTTTAAGACTGAACGTGCAGCTAGATGATTACGAGTAGATGTCAAGATTTCCGACTCCCTGTTTAATCGGGCTTGGGTATCCTGTAATTCCAACAGTTCCTGTTGTTCATCGGCTACACCGTACAGGTTACTGGCTATCCAATAAGATAGCTCCCGTGGTAAATCTGGCAAATCTTCTGGCAATTCAATATCTCTGTCCGTCAATTTGGAAGAGAGACGAACTACATCCCGCAACAGCTGCTCTACTTCCCTAGCTAGAGGTCTTAAATCTAAAGCTGGTGGATTTTCTTCCATCCATTCCACTAAACCTACACGATAAGGTTTTTCTCTCACATATTCAAGCACTCGAAATCTTTGTTGTCCTAAAGTTAAGATTTCCATTCTGCCATCTTCCAATCGCTGATAATGAATTATTTCTGCACAACACCCAACATTGGCTATAGCACCATTAATTGGATTTACCATTAACACCCCAAACCGGCGATCGCTCTCTAAAATAGTATTCATCATAATTCGGTAGCGGAATTCGAATACATGCAGGGGTAAAGGTCTAGTGGGGAAAAGCACCACTTCTGGTAGGGGGAAAAGGGGTAGTTCGCGGACGGCAATTTTGGGGGAAGATGTCATTTTGGGTTAGGGGATAAAGTATATTGTTAAGACTATAAAGGCTATGTATGTTACTGATATTTTACGCCCAAGTCTGAGTGAAAGTTTGTACTTGAGATTATTTGGAAATTATTTGAAAATATTGTATCAGAAACAGGAAAAAATAAAAGTGGAAAAGAGGGGAAGCTACCAACCCCTTTTTTCCACTATTTAGCGTTTTGGCTATAGTTTAACTTCAATATCCACACCAGATGGTAAATCCAACTTCATCAGGGCATCAATAGTTTTAGAAGATGGTTGATGAATATCAATAATACGACGATGGGTACGGGTTTCAAAGTGTTCACGGGAATCCTTGTCTACGTGAGGAGAACGCAGCACGCAATATATTTTGCGTTTTGTGGGTAAAGGAATAGGTCCAATAGCTGTAGCGTTAGTCCGGTTGGCCGTATCTACAATCTTCTCGCAAGATGTATCTAATAAACGTCGGTCAAAAGCTTGTAAGCGGATTCTGATCTTTTGCTGCTGTAAAGTTGCCATCTTTAGTTTTCCTGGTTCTGTGAATTTTAAATTTAGAGATTGAGGGAAGAAAAAAGAGCAGAGATGAATTTTAACCATCTCCGCTCCATTTTCTTCAGAGCAAAAAGGCGAGTTCTATTTTACAATTTTTGACACCACACCCGCACCGATAGTCCGACCACCCTCACGAATAGCAAAACGCATACCCTCTTCAATGGCCACAGGGTTAATCAGTTCCACAGTCACTTTAATCCGGTCTCCAGGCATTACCATTTCTACATCAGTGCCATCATCAGCAGTAAAGGCTTTAATAGTACCCGTTACGTCGGTTGTACGTACATAAAACTGGGGACGATAACCAGCGAAGAAGGGGGTTTTCCGACCACCTTCCTTTTCGGTAAGAACATAAACCGCACCTTCGAATTGGGTGTGGGGGGTAATAGATTGGGGTTTAGCAATTACCATACCCCGTTCAATGTCGGCTTTTTGAATACCGCGTAGTAGCACACCCGCATTGTCACCAGCCATACCTTCGTCAAGACTCTTCTTGAACATTTCAATCCCGGTCACCGTGGTAGCGCGAGTATCTCTAATACCTACTAATTCAACGTTATCACCAACCTTCACCTTACCACGTTCAATCCGACCGGTAGCGACCGTACCACGACCAGTAATAGAGAACACATCCTCTACTGCCATCAAGAAGGGTTTGTCTATATCGCGCTCAGGGGTGGGGATATAGGAATCTACAGCATCCATCAGTTCGTAGATTTTATCTACCCAAGGATTTTCGCCTCGTTGAGTCTTAGGATTAGCAGTCATTGCTTGCAGAGCTTGCAAACCAGAACCCTTGACAATGGGGATATTATCGCCATCAAATTCATAACTGGTCAATAATTCCCGCAGTTCCAGTTCTACCAGTTCCAACAATTCGGGGTCATCCATCATATCTTCTTTGTTTAAGAAGACAACCAAGCTAGGAACACCCACCTGTTTTGCAAGAAGAATGTGTTCACGGGTTTGAGGCATGGGTCCATCAGTAGCAGCTACTACTAAAATACCCCCATCCATTTGTGCAGCACCAGTGATCATATTCTTCACATAGTCAGCGTGTCCTGGACAATCCACGTGAGCGTAGTGACGTTTTTCTGTTTCATACTCAACGTGGGCAGTATTGATGGTAATACCCCGAGCTTTTTCTTCGGGCGCATTATCAATTTGGTCATAGCCCTTAGCCACTGCTTGACCCAAAGCGGCCAAAGTCATGGTAATAGCTGCTGTTAAAGTTGTTTTACCGTGGTCAACGTGGCCAACAGTACCAATATTAACGTGAGGTTTGTTCCTTTCAAATTTTGCGCGTGCCATGTATATCTCCTTTTTTAATTATGCGTTCCCTTTGCTTTTTGCGATAATTGCCTCAGCCACATTGCGAGGTACTTCATCGTAATGGCTAAATTCCATGGAAAAAATACCCCGTCCTTGAGTTTTAGACCGGATATCCGTAGCATAGCCAAACATTTCCGCTAAGGGTACTTTAGCAGTTACCTTAGCCAGTCCCTGCTCCGAACCCATGCCCTCAATTTGTCCGCGACGGGAGTTTAAATCCCCCATTACATCACCCAGGAAGTTCTCAGGTACTTCTACCTCAACTTTCATCATGGGTTCTAACAGCACGGGTGAGGCTTTTGCCACAGCTTCTTTCATAGCCATGGACCCAGCAATTTTGAAGGCCATTTCTGAAGAGTCTACATCATGGTAGGAACCATCTATTAGGGTAGCCTTCACATCAATGAGTGGATATCCAGCTAATACACCAGATTCGCAGCATTCCTTCATACCCTGCTCCGATGGTCCAATGTATTCTTTGGGAACCACGCCACCAACTATTTTGGAGACGAATTCAAAACCAGTCCCAGGTTCACCCGGTTCCAGGTCAATGACTACGTGACCATATTGACCTTTACCGCCACTTTGACGAATAAATTTGCCCTCGATTCTGTTGACGGTTTTGCGGATGGTTTCTCGGTAGGCTACCTGGGGTGCACCCACGTTGGCCTCTACCTTAAATTCCCGTAACATCCGGTCTACCAGAATTTCTAGGTGCAGTTCCCCCATACCAGCAATTACCGTCTGATTGGTTTCTGGGTCCACACTAACCCGGAAGGTGGGATCCTCTTCTGAAAGAGCCTGTAAAGCTTTGGAAAGCTTATCCATGTCATTTTTGGTCTTAGGCTCTACCGCAACAGAAATCACTGGCTCGGGAATAAATAGGGACTCCAGAATTACTGGGGATCCTTCATCACATAGGGTGTCACCTGTCAAGGTGTCTTTTAACCCTACTGCTGCTCCTAGGTCACCAGCACGCAGTTCTTCTACGTCCTGACGCTCATCCGCTTTTAGCACCACCAGTCTAGAAATACGTTCTTTCTTACCCTTGGTAGCATTAAGTACGTAACTACCTTTCTTCAGCACGCCAGAGTAAACCCGAACAAAGGTCAGTCTTCCATAGGGATCTGCCATAATTTTGAAGGCTAAAGCTGATAGAGGTTGGCTATCCTCAGCTCTCCGCTCTACTGTATCCCCGTTGGGTAGTGTACCTTGAATCGCTGGTACATCTATTGGAGCTGGTAGGTAATCTACCACTGCATCCAACATCAACTGTACGCCTTTGTTTTTGAAGGCTGAACCACAAAGAACTGGTACAATTGTTCCAGCAACTGTTCCCTTCCTCAGGGCACTACGAATTTCCGCTTCGGTGAGATCCTCACCCGCAAAATACTTCTCCATCAGAGCATCTTCTGTTTCCGCTACTGCTTCAATCAGCTTTACTCGATACTCTGCCGCTTGCTCTGCTAATTCAGCCGGAATTTCTGTTTCCTGAATATCTGTCCCTTGGTCATTAGTGTAAATATATGCACGCATCCGCACCAAATCTACAATACCTTGGAACTCGCTCTCGCTACCTATGGGAAGTTGGATGGCTATGGCATTAGCACGCAGGCGATCGCACATTTGCTCATGCACTTTGTAGAAATTCGCTCCTGTGCGATCCATCTTGTTAATGAAAGCTATACGAGGCACTTTATAGCGATCTGCTTGCCGCCATACGGTTTCGGACTGGGGTTGAACTCCACCCACAGAACAAAATACGGCTATCACCCCATCCAACACCCGCATGGAACGTTCCACTTCTATGGTGAAGTCTACGTGACCAGGAGTGTCAATAATGTTAATTTGATGATCTTTCCAACTGGTACTAATAGCAGCAGCGGTGATGGTAATTCCCCTTTCCCTTTCCTGCTCCATCCAGTCGGTTACGGCTGTTCCTTCGTGAACTTCGCCAATTTTATGAATTATCCCAGAGTAAAATAGTATTCTCTCTGTCGTTGTAGTTTTGCCCGCATCTATGTGCGCCGCAATACCGATATTGCGTACTTTCTCTAGCGGGTTTGTGCGTGCCACATTTACCTCCTAATAATTATAGTGCCATGATATCTTGTATATTACTCTTTGTTAAGATTCTATACTTTTACGGAAAACCGTCTTAGGCAGAAATTTAGCGATATACTCCTCGCAAACATCAGGATATATCGGTGCATATCTCACTTAATAACGGTAGTGTGCAAATGCTTTATTTGCTTCCGCCATGCGGTGAGTTTCTTCCCGCTTACGAATGGCACTTCCTGTTTCGTTAGATGCGTCCATTAGCTCATTGGCCAGTCTACTAGCCATGGTACGACCTGGGCGCGATCTAGAAAACTGCACCAACCATCTTAGAGCTAAAGCTGTTCCCCGGTCCGCCCGGACTTCCATTGGTACTTGATAGGTTGCACCACCTACCCTTCTAGCTTTTACTTCTACTAGAGGGGTAGCATTGCGCACTGCCCTTTCAAATACCTCTAGGGGGCTGCCACCTGTTCTATCTTCAATTGTCTTGAAGGCATCATAAACTATTCTAGCGGCCAGAGACTTTTTGCCATGACGCATTATGCGCCGCATTATCATACTGACAAGGCGGCTATTGTACACTGAGTCTGGCGGAACTGGCCGCTTTTGACTAACACCACGACGAGACATACTTTATCCTTAAACTGGAAATTTTAGTAAACGAAACTACGAGATCATATGTTATCAGAACATCTTCACTCTCTATCAAACACAGAAGGCTTTCTTCCATAACACAGGGTGTTAGTTAGGGCGATTAATCCTAAAGACAATTAATCGCCTAAAACCTATTTTTTCGTTTGTTTCGGGCGTTTAGTTCCATATTTGGAACGTCCTTGCTTCCGGTCTTTCACTCCAGCTGTATCTAGGGTGCCACGGATAATGTGGTATCTGACCCCAGGCAAATCTTTTACCCGACCACCACGAATCATCACCACCGAGTGTTCCTGCAAGTTGTGACCAATTCCCGGAATATAAGCCGTCACCTCAAATCCGGAGGTCAGTCTCACCCTTGCCACTTTCCGCAGAGCTGAGTTGGGCTTTTTGGGGGTGGTTGTATATACCCTGGTACACACTCCTCGACGTTGAGGACATTGCTTCAGAGCAGGGGACTTGGTTTTCTGACGCGCTAGTTCGCGCTCACTACGTATTAGCTGCTGTATTGTTGGCATGAGTTACAGCGCATTAAGCTGCCTATTTTTTATTTTAACAAATCCTGATTATAACTTTTTTTTGGTTTTTCCGTCAATTATTTTTTTGTAATTAACGGTGAGTTAAGATTTCATGGAAAAGGAATTACCGCAGCTACAGGTGGAGGTGGCCAGGGGATTGTGGAAGCGAAAACCCCCACCCATAAGGTCTTCAGAATAATCAATGGTTAAACCGTTGATATACTTTATGGTTTCCTGATCCATGACCAGTTGCAGGTTGTCAATATCAAACACTTGATCTTCTGGGTTAATTAACTGGTCAAAGGAGATATGGTATAACCACCCGGAGCAACCACCTGGTTGCACCCGCACCCGGAATAAACTATGGGGCTGATGTTTGGATTTTAAGCGTCCAATTTCATTGGTAGCTGCTGAACTCAAGCTAATCATGGCAGGGAAGTGGCTAATTAGGGTTTAAGTGGTTAAGGCTTTATCCATACCATTCTCAATGATGATCACGAGCATAATCATCTTGGTAACGAATAATATCATCTTCCCCCAAATATTCTCCATTTTGGACTTCTATTAAAATTAAGGGAATGACACCGGGATTTTCTAAGCGGTGCACTGTGCATTGAGGCACGTATGTGGACTGATTATTACTCAGGAGGATTTCCTGATCTCCACACACAACTTTAGCTGTACCAGAGACGACTATCCAGTGTTCACTGCGGTGGTGGTGCATTTGCAAACTAAGACGATGTCCGGGTTTAACCTCAATACGTTTAATTTTATAGCCTCTTCCTTCCTCTAAAACAGTGAATGATCCCCAAGGACGTAATTCACCAGCAACGATTCCCTTATGGTCAGCAGTGGTGCTGAGACTAAGTGCATTGTGGGAAAGTTTTTCTGTCAATTGAGCCATACTAATCTCCAAATTAATCTCCAAACTAATCTCTAAATTAATCTCCCATCACCATACTAAATTAAAACCTAATGGTCTACTGGAGCTAAAAAATCCCTGCTTCACATTAACTCTTCATAATTCATTTATTTTAAGAAAACACCAATGCCATTATGAACACGAGCAGCAGTGTTGGGGAACCGGTCTAGCAATTGTCCACCTAGATATAAGCTTGTAGAACTACCCCCATCTAGATTAAGGGCATTTGTACAACCTATTTTCTGCATGAGCTGGGCATGTTCTTCTAATGTTGGTCCCCATCCACCGACACGGTTATTAACTGCAGCAAGAATTAAATTGTCATTGTTAGTGGTGCATATAGCACTACGAACCGCCCGTTCCTTGATGAAAGCCTGACTGAATTTTTCAGCTTTGGCATCAACAACAATTCGCTGATTTTGAATTAATAACGGACCTGCTCCAATAATGTGGGGATAGGTATTAAACTCACCCGGTGTGGTGGAACTTTCCAAATTTACTTTTGTGCCAACACTTAACAGAGAAGTTTTACTCACAGCAGTTCCCCGCAAGATGAGTAAATAGCCATCCCCAGGTATGGAAATTGCCCCCCCTGGTGGGGACTGTTTAGTAATCTGACCATTTTGAACTGTTATGATAGTTTCATTATTGGTTAGTGGTACATAGTTAGGTCCCCAAGCAAATGTATAACGAGCTATGCCATTTTGTACATAGCCACTATTCAAAAACAAAACTGGGAGAGATGTTTGTTTATTATCCTGATTGACAATTAGTGTTTCGTTTAAACTCAACCTACCAAAATAAAACTCCCCTTGATCATTCCATGCGATCGCACCTCGATTGAGTATAGGTCCTGAAATCCACTGGTCATTTTGGCGTACTGCACCTAATGGTAGCTGATTATTACGATTAAAGTAACCACCATTAATTCCCGCCATAGCTGAGTAGCGTTGTGCAGTTAATGTTAGTGGTGCTGTGCCTGTTTGTGTTTGGGGATTGGGTAATATGGGTTGTAAATTTAACCCTGATGTTTTTCGATTAATTTCCAACCAAACTACAGGAAAGCTGTCTTTGCCGAGATTAATAAATCTTTGTTGCCAACGGAGTCCTTTACTCCAAGTAATATCTCTAGGAACCAAAGCATCCTGACGCACATCAATAATCAAGCGGTTAGGGTTAGAAAGGGTAGTAACGCGGGGAGATGAAGCAAAGGGTAAAGTTAAATGTATATTGGTCTGCTGTGTATTTTTCACCCGGTTAGTCATCTGAATTTTTCGTATGAGGGGATTTGGACTAGATGTAGCCAGATACTTTTTGACCAGTGCGTCATTTGCTTTACCATCTATACTAACAATCCATTCCCGATTAGGTTGTACAGGGGCTTGGCCCGGTGCTGAATTGGGAACAATGGGTCCTGAGTTAATAGGTTGACCAGGTCTTACCTTCCAGGGTGCAGCATAATCCATATCTATGACCAAACGGTCTCCCCAAGACCCCTTACCCTGACGGATATCATTGATTGTTACCGAGGGGGTAGAAATCATCAAATTAGCACCGTTGGTTTGAATTTGCCACTTATTTTTTTCCGCCAGGGGGGAAATTTCTAAATAGCGATATCCCCCTAAAATTGTGGCTTTCAGAGGTTTCACAGGTACGTTAGAATACCAATCAACCGGTTGTAATTCCGGATTGGTAGTGTTTAGTAAATCCACCCCTATAAATTGGCTCAAAGCCGCATCACTCAAATATGTGATTATTTGGTCACCTTCCCGTAATTGCATCCAAGATGCTGGCAACTTACTACCATTGAGAGTAATTTGATTACCTGAAGAACCTGTGGGGGGAACAACTTGGGCAGTACCGGTAAAACCCAAATTAGCGGTTGTCATCAGAACTGAGGTTACAATTAAACATAAGGATGCTTGTTTACTGGCTGTGATTAGTTTCATAAGCTCTAAATTATGAAGAATAGCAAAATAATGAAGGCAGATTGAAAAAATAGTTGAGAATAATTTTTGAGAATTACTTTTCTAGCCACAAGGATGGTATTATATCTTATAGATACTTGTACTTTTTGACCACGGAAAAAGGATTCACTATCAACCTATAGAAACCATAACCTAATGTCAGGTAAAACCATATTCCGGCTCAGGTTTTATCCTTTAGCAGGAAAGACACTCGCTGTCCCAAACCACCAACAAAAACCGGGTATGAATTAATATAGGTGAGTAGATATAAGCACTAAACTGCCAAAATATGGCTAAGTTTGTATCAATATAAAAATTGATATGTTTTGTCAACGAATTTACCATTACTTCCGGTAACAACACTCAGTAAAAGAACGAGAACCAAAATATGAATGATCAATCATCAAATCAAGCTCAAAATATCACAATGTTGGATGAAGAAAATAGGGAAATTTATCAGGGACAAAGGTGGTTGGTAGAAGAGCGAGATGCTTGTGGAGTGGGATTTATTGCCCATAGGAAAAACTATGCCAACCATGAAATTTTAACCAAGGCGTTAGACGCACTAACCTGTTTAGAGCATCGGGGAGGGTGTAGTGCGGATAAAGACTCAGGAGATGGAGCGGGGATTTTAGCAGCTATTCCCTGGCAATTGTTAGCAGAAGAAGGATGGACTGATAACACAGGTAATATAGCTGTAGGAATGATATTCTTACCCAAAGAGCAAGAATCCGCCAGAAAAGCCAGACAACTATTTGAACAGGTGATCACTGAAGAAAAGTTAGAGGTTTTGGGTTGGCGAGCAGTACCCGTATCTCCAGAGGTTCTAGGAAAACAAGCGCGGGAAAATCAACCCCATATAGAGCAGGTATTTGTCCGTTCCGCAGATAAAAGCGGGGATGAATTAGAAAGAGAAATGTATATAGTGCGTCGTCGGATAGTGAAAGCTGCAAAACAGCTAAGAGAATTAGAAGATGACTTTTATGTTTGCTCCCTCTCCAGTCGCACCATAGTTTATAAGGGTATGGTACGCTCAGCCGTTTTGGGCAGTTTTTATCAAGACTTAAAGAATCCAGCCTTTAAATCTGCTTTTGCCGTATATCATCGTCGTTTTAGTACCAATACTATGCCTAAATGGCCTTTAGCTCAACCAATGCGGTTGCTGGGTCACAATGGGGAAATTAACACCCTACTGGGCAATATTAACTGGATGAGGGCGAGGGAATCTACTCTAGTGCATCCCCTTTGGCAAGGTAGGGATGAAGAATATAAACCTTTAGTTAATTCAGAGAGTAGTGATTCGGCAAATTTGGATAACGTCCTAGAGTTATTAGTACGCTCTGGGCGTAGTCCTTTAGAGGCGTTGATGATAATGGTGCCAGAAGCATATAAACATCAACCTTCCTTAAAAGATCACCCAGAAATTGTGGATTTCTACGAATATTACAGTGGACTGCAAGAAGCTTGGGATGGACCTGCTCTCATAGTATTTAGTGATGGTAAAAATGTAGGGGCGACCTTAGATAGGAATGGACTGAGACCAGCGCGTTATGTAATTACCAATGATGATTATATTGTGGTCGCTTCAGAAGCGGGTGTGGTGGATTTTCCCGAAGCAAGTATTGTGGAGAAGGGTAGACTGGGTCCAGGACAAATGATTGCGGTGGACTTGATTAGCAATGAGGTGTTAAAGAACTGGGAAATTAAACAGCGGATTGCTAAGTTACATCCATATAAGGAATGGTTACAAAAACACCGTCAAGACTTAAAGGATTTATTACCATCCAGTGCAAATGGGAGTCTCAGTTGGGAAGTACCAGATAGGGAAACTCTGTTGCAAAACCAGATTGCGTTTGGCTATACAAGTGAAGATGTGGAAATGATTATTCACGTCATGGGTAATACGGGAGCAGAACCGACTTTTAGTATGGGTGACGATATTCCCCTAGCAGTTTTATCGGCCAAACCCCATCTGCTCTACGATTATTTTAAGCAGCGTTTTGCCCAGGTAACTAACCCCCCCATTGACCCCCTACGGGAAAAATTGGTGATGTCCTTAACAGTGGAACTAGGGGAAAGGGGAAATTTATTAGATCCCCAATCGGGAGGAGATCAAAGATTAAGATTAGACTCACCCGTTTTGACCGATGGGGATTTGGAAGCAATTAAGTTGTGTGGATTTGGTACAGCTGAAATATCTACCCTATTTGCTATTGATGGAGGTCCGGAAGGATTAAAGGTAGCTGTGGAGTCTTTGCAAAAACAAGCAGCAGAGTCTGTGCGAGCAGGAGCAAAAATCCTAATCCTGAGTGATAAAATTGCTCTGGATGGTCAAAAAGGAATTAATGCTAATTTAAGTTATATTCCACCATTATTAGCTGTGGGTGCGGTACATCACTACTTAATTAGCCAGGGAATCAGAATGAAAACCTCCTTAGTGGTGCACACCGCCCAGTGTTGGAGTACCCATCATTTTGCCTGTTTGTTGGGCTATGGTGCAGGTGCGGTTTGTCCCTATATGGCCTTGGACACGGTGCGTGATTGGTGGCTTGATTCTAGAACCCAGCAGTTGCGAGAGCGGGGTAAGTTAAATGATATTTCCCTGGAGCAAGCAGTTGCCAATTATCGTCAAGCGGTGGAGTCCGGTTTGTTGAAGATCCTTTCTAAAATGGGAATTTCCCTGCTTTCTAGTTATCAAGCAGCACAAATTTTTGAAGCCATTGGTGTTGGTGAGGATCTAATTAAGTTAGGTTTTAAAGGCACTACATCGCGCATTGGTGGTATCAGTTGTGGGGAATTAGCTCAAGAGGTGCTTTCTTTCCACAGTAAGGCCTTCCCCGAATTATCAACGAAGAAGTTGGAGAACCTGGGATTTGTTCAGTTTCGCCCCGGTGGAGAATATCATAGTAATAATCCAGAATTGGTGAAAGCTTTACATAAAGCTGTGGATGGTAAGCAGTATGACCATTATCAGGTTTATAAACACCACTTGCAAACCAGACCAACTACCGCTTTGAGAGATTTATTGGACTTTAATAGCGATCGCTCGAAGATAGATTTAGAAGAGGTGGAAAGTGTCAGTGATATTGCTAAACGTTTCTGTACTGGTGGGATGTCTTTAGGAGCATTATCACGGGAAGCCCATGAAAATCTAGCCATTGCCATGAATCGTATTGGTGGTAAGTCCAATTCTGGGGAAGGTGGGGAAGATCCAGTGCGTTATGGGGTGTTAAAGGATGTGGATGAAAATGGGCATTCACTGACCTTACCTCATTTAAATGGCTTGAGAAATGGTGATACGGCTTCCAGTGCCATTAGACAGATAGCTTCCGGTCGTTTTGGCGTAACACCGGGATATTTAGCCAGTGCTAAACAGTTAGAAATCAAAATTGCCCAGGGTGCAAAACCCGGTGAAGGTGGACAGCTACCCGGACCCAAAGTGAGTCCTTACATTGCTATGTTGCGACGTTCTAAACCGGGTGTAACTTTGATTTCTCCACCCCCCCATCATGATATTTATTCGATTGAGGATTTAGCACAGTTGATTTTTGACCTGCATCAAATTAATCCCAAAGCAAAGGTTTCTGTAAAATTAGTGGCGGAAATTGGTATTGGGACAATTGCAGCAGGTGTGGCCAAAGCTAATGCTGATGTTATCCAAATTTCTGGTCATGATGGAGGTACTGGAGCTTCTCCCTTGAGTTCTATTAAACATGCGGGTAGCCCATGGGAACTCGGATTAACCGAAGTGCATCGGGTACTGATGGATAACGGGCTGCGCGATCGCGTAGTTTTAAGAGTTGATGGTGGCATCAAGAGTGGTTGGGATGTTGTAGTTGCCGCTTTAATGGGTGCAGAAGAATTTGGTTTTGGGTCTATAGCAATGATTGCTGAGGGTTGTATTATGGCGCGGGTGTGTCATTTAAATACCTGTCCCAAAGGTGTAGCTACCCAAAAAGAAGAACTACGTCAAAGGTTTACGGGTATTCCCGAACATGTGGTAAACTTCTTCTATTTTATAGCAGAAGAGGTTCGGAGTTTACTGGCCAACCTGGGATATCGCTCCCTAAGTGAGTTGACTGGTAGAGCAGACTTATTAAGTAAACGTTCCGATGTGAAGTTAAGCAAAACTCAATCTGTCAATTTAGACTGTTTAACTAAGTTACCAGATACTAGATCAAATCGTACTTGGTTAACCCATGAAGAAGTTCACAGTAATGGAGAAGTTCTAGACAACAGAATTTTGGCTGATGAGGATATTCAAACAACCATCACCAATCAAGCTACAGTCACCAAAACCTACAAAGTTGTAAACACCGATAGAACCGTAGGATCAAGATTAGCAGGTGCGATCGCATCTAAATACGGTGATTCTGGTTTTGAAGGGCAGATAAACTTAAATTTCCAAGGTAGTGTAGGACAGAGTTTTGGAGCGTTTATTTTGCCTGGGATAACCCTAACCCTGGAGGGGGAAGCTAATGATTATGTAGGTAAAGGGATGCACGGTGGGGAAATTATTATTAAACCCCCAGCGGGAGCTAACTATGATGCAGGTAAAAACGTGATTGTTGGTAACACCTGTCTTTATGGTGCGACTGGAGGAGCTTTATTTGCTAGTGGTTTAGCTGGTGAAAGGTTTGCAGTGCGTAATTCCAAAGGTTCAGCAGTAATTGAAGGAGCTGGAGACCACTGTTGTGAGTATATGACAGGTGGGGTAGTGGTAGTTTTGGGCAAAGTAGGGCGTAACGTTGGTGCGGGAATGACTGGAGGACTGGCCTACTTCTTAGACGAAGATGGTAGCTTCCCCGACTTAGTGAATAAGACAATAGTTAAACTTCAGCCCGTAGTAACCGAAGCAGGCAAAAAACAGTTGTATGACCTAATTAGAGCCCACTGCGATCGCACGGGATCTCAAAAAGCGCAATTAATTCTCAATAAATGGGAAGAATACCTACCTAAATTCTGGCAAGTAGTACCGCCATCGGAAGCAGATAGTTTAGAAGCTAATGCAAAAGAAATGAGAACGTAGGTTGGGTTGAAGTCATGGGGGAAGTTAGATTCCCCTGTTCATTTCTTCTTAGCAACTACCTGTTTTGGTTTCTCCTGCATTTCTAACAATTGTGGAACAGTGACAAAACTGTAGCCCTGCTTGCGAAACTTATTAATGATTTGTGGTAAAGCTTTAACAGTATGAGAGCGATCTCCTCCTCCATCATGCATTAACACAATTCCTCCAGATTGTGCTGTTTTAAAAACATTACTAATAATTTTCTTAGGATTAGGACGAGAGTAGTCTATGGAATCGGAAGACCACATAATAACAGCATATTGATTATTTTTAGCATAGGAGGCGACTCCATTAGTCATAGCACCACCGGGGGGACGAAACAGTCCTGTTTTCACTCCTGTAGTTTTGAATATAATATCTGTAGTGCTTGCAACTTCGTATGCAGCAACTTGAGGATTCATGGCGTGATACCAATGATGCCAAGTGTGATTAGCTATAGAATGACCCTCATTAACTATACGTCTAGTTAAATCGGGATAGCGCTGGACATTTTTTCCAACTACGAAGAAAGTGCCCTTAATATCATTTTTGTTGAGAATATCCAGAACCTGGGCCGTACTCTTGGGCCAGGGACCATCGTCAAAGGTAAGCGCTATAACCTTTTTATTAGAAGGTAAGATAGCTGACTTAATAACTTTTCCTTGGAACTGGGAAGGTACGTCAGGAATTATCCCCTTAGATTGTGCTTCTTTGTGCCAAGTAGTGAGCATGGTAGTCTTAAACCTATCCAGAGATTTTCCATTAGTAAACTTAGAAGAAATTCTGGGAGGAGTATTATTATCATTTTGAGGTGGAGAAGCAGTTGTTTTTAAAAACAACACTAACCCACTTCCCAAAGCACCAATTAAGCACAGTAATATAACTAATACTCCCTGCGGACAAAAAGATATCCTTTTATTTTCCACTCCATAGCTCCTTAGTGTTTAAAATAAAATTGATAAGTAGGGAGGCACAATTATTTGTAGGATGGGTTGGCGATGGGGGTGTTGGGTTTCATACTTCAACCCAACCTACGTTCATCTTATATTTAATTTCACCCACCTACTTAATGTTGATAATGATATTTTGCAATAACAACTGGTGATGAAGTTGTACCCTTCATTACCTTCTTTATGATTACATCTTATTCTTCACAAGATTGATCTATCCATCCGCAAAATTACTAATAAGAAGATCAATTAGGTCTAACCAATAATATTACTCCTGTGACAATAAAACCCAATCCTAATATACGGATAAGAGGCATAGATTCTTTAAACACCAGAAGACCTATCATTACTGAAAAAATATAACCCACGGAGACAGCGGGACCAGCGATACTGAGATTAACGCGGGTAAGCAGTAAAATATATGCTATTGCTCCCACACCATAACATGCGAGTCCCAACAATAGTTCGGGGACAGTAATCATGTTGAGAATATGAGTAATAAAGTTCCCCGCGTGAACCTTACCTAGTTTCAGGGCTCCTGTTTTCAGGAGAAATTGTCCGGTAACACTAATGAGAACAGAGAACAGGAGTAAAGTAAATTCTTGAGGTGACACAGGAATTATCCTCAAATATTGTTTATGGGTTAAGATAAACTGAATTAGATATTTAGCGGGTCAAAACCACCAGTTTCTTTTAAGGTATACAAAGGACGAGCTTTAACTTCCTCATAAATCCTACCAATATATTCTCCCAAAATCCCGATACAAATCAGCTGTACTGATCCCAGGAAAAATATAGCAATTGTAATCAGACTGTACCCGATTAATTGGGAAACAGGAGCAAAGATTCGCCAGTATAGAACCAGGAATATCATGATTAAAGCCACAGTAGCTGAAATAATGCCCAGATAAGTTGCGAGTCTTAATGGAACAGTAGAAAATGAGATAATACCATCAATTGCTAGAGAGAGGGACTTACTAAAGGTATATTTAACTTTTCCTGCATAGCGGGGACTTCTTTCAAACATTACAGATGTTTGTTTAAATCCTACCCAAGCACGTAAACCACGAATATAGCGGTTACGTTCTGGCATCCCATTGAGAATATCTACGACTTGTTTATCCATTAGGCAAAAGTCTCCCGTATCTACAGGAATGGTTACTTTAGCTAGACGTTGTAAAAGGCGATAAAATAGGTATGCTGTGAGACGTTTGAACCAAGTTTCTTTATGACGGGATATGCGTTGAGCATAAACCACCTGATATCCTTCATGCCATTTATCAATCATAGAAAGGATTAATTCAGGTGGGTCTTGCAGATCAGCATCCATAACAATAATGGCTTGACCCTGAACAAAGTTCAATCCTGCGGTAACCGCGATCTGATGACCAAAATTTCTAGCTAGACTCAAGTAGCGAACTCGACTATCATGATGATGTAGTTTTCGAATCATGGTCAAAGACTGGTCTCGACTACCATCATCTATTAAAATTAGTTCAACTTCGCCTTGCAACTGGGCCATTACATTGCTCAGACGGCGGTACATTTCTTCAATGTTTTCCTCTTCATTGTAAATGGGGACAACTAAGGAGTAGATGGGGGAGTAGATGGGATGATTCACGGTGAGATTAAAATGATGATTACTAAAATATTGTTGCTGATTTATTGACTGGGAAGTAAGTAATGAAACGGGTGTATCTGAAAGCTAACAAGGACTATATCATCCTTTTCTCAATTTGGTTCATAGGATTAATTATAGACAGAACATGGTTGTTACTAGACGAGTCTATTCCTGCTTGGGATCAAAGTGCCCATCTAACAGCAGCACTACATCATTATCGGGTCTTTCAGGATGTAAATATTTTCTCAGGTGATTGGTGGTTATCCTTGTGGGAGTTAACGCCCAGTTACCGAGCTCCATTTATATATATTTGTACAGTACCATTTTTTTTACTGTTTGGTAGGGGATACGACCAAGCTACTTTAGTAAATTTATTCTATACAGGTATAATTATATTTTCCGTATATTATTTGGGGAATTATTTATTTCCTCATGGGAAAGTTGGGATTACAGCTAGTATATTTTGCTTGTTATTTCCCATTTTGGGAATCATGCGGACAGATTATTTACTAGATTATGGTTTAACAGCAGTTGTGATCTTGACATTTACGATTTTAACATTGTGGAAAGATCGTCATACTGGATTTGTATCATGGATCCTAACGGTGATTTTGGGGATAGGAATGGGATTGATCATGTTGTCAAAACCAACAGGATTTATCTTCCTTTTTGTTCCGGGTGTTTGGACATTAACTGGTTTTCTTTGGAATAGGAAAGCTCCTAAATTAAAAGTCCCTGAAAAAATCACCAAATTGATTCAAGCAGGGTTGTCTTTGCTAGTTGCTTGGTTGATTTGTGGATTTTGGTACAGATTAAATTGGTTAACCATTATCACTTCCGCATTAAATGCCAACAATGTGGGTAAAAACGAAGGAGATCCCACTTTTAACACCATTGCTGGATGGATGTATTATCCCCAAACTATTCCTGAAAGCGTGGGATATCCCATATTATTTATTAGCATTGGTGTTTTCTTGGTGTTTATTATTAAACAGATCACCAAACAGATTGGTGAACATGACCTTAACCATATTAACCATGTTAGTAAAAATTCTATAAATAACCTATCTAACCTATCTCATTTAACCTTTAATCAAGCATCCGTAAATTGGTTACTTATTTTTCTAATTAGCAGCTATATAATTTCTTCTCTGGGTACAAATAAAGACATTAGATTTATTCTTCCTTGCTTTCCAGTAATTAGTGTAATTCTTGCTTATTTCTTTAATTTAGTTCAAAATGTATGGTTTGATAGATTGAGATTATTAACTATAGGATTAGGGAGTCTTGTTTTAATCAATAATTTATTTCCCCTCCCCCTGATTCAGAGTTGGGGTGGAAGACATTTGCCCAGCGACGAGAGTAAAAAGTATCCCCTGGGCGAGCTAATTACAACAATCAACCAAACCACACCATATTTAAGAAACACCTTGGGAGTAATACCAGTTTCAACAGCAGAAGTTAATGAATTTACCCTGGATTATTTTGGGACCTTGGCTGACTTTCGGGTATATGGAAGAAAACTAACGATGAAATTATCTCAAATGGATCAGGATTTACAGTATTTATCCTGGTATGTAACTAAGGAAAACGAACCAGATGAACCAGGAGAAAGGGGAGAAACTAAACGTCAACTCAAATTTTTGGTAGAGTCTTCTCCCGACTTAAAATTGCAGAGCGATTGGCTATTACCCCAAGGAAATAAACTACGACTGTATCATCGCGTAAATCCCCACATAGTCGTTGAGAAACTGGGCTATGATCAAGCTGATCAGAACCCAGTTAACCTAGAAACAGTCATTTTCAACGATGAGTTTACTGTCAATCAAAATAACCCCATAACCTATAAAATAACCGGTTCATGGGATAAGTTACAAAATGGCGTGTTACTGCTAAAATGGCAAAATGGAAAATCAGCATGGTATCATGACCACGGAATTGCCCTAGGAAATTTATATTGTGGCATAAAATGTGATCCTGGGGGAACTTTCCGCGTCACAGAGAATCTATCTACCTTTGTTCCTCAAACATTACCAACCGGAAAATATCAACTTTCAGCACTTTATGTAGATAGAAAAAGTGGAAAAATTACACCCTTAAATAACATCAATTATACTGTGAACATTCAAAAGGATATCACGTCTCCCAAAAAAATAAACAGAACCCCACCTTTGGATTTAGTTTCTCGCATGTCCCAATTGGCAATGGAATTTCAGCAGGGTAAGTTAGAGAACCTATTTATCCAAATAGACAACTTCAACCAGTATGATCCAACCCAAGATTACCTCAAGCAGATCAAAACTGCTGCCAATTATTATTTACAAGCTGAACCCAATAATCTATATTGGCGGTATACCCTAGCCCTATCACAACTTTTGCAGCGTCAAGTACCAGAGTTAATACAGAACTTAACTCAGATAACTCAATACGATTCCCAAAATCCATATCCTTGGATTTATTTGGGATTTGTGCATCTCTATAACTTTCAACCAAGACAAGCAGAAAAAAATCTAGTTACAGCGGAAAAACTTCAACCAGATATACCAGAGTTAAAAACTTTAAAAACAATTACAAATGTCATGAAGTTTCTACCAATTGTTGGAAATTTCTAATTTCAACTATCAAATTCATCCAATGGAATAATCTACTTAAAATCACATGTTAAAATTTCCAAAACAATCTCAAATAGAAATGAGTTACCCATGGGGGTGTTGGGTTTCGTTCCTCAACCCAACCACAGATTAAAAAAACGGTCTCCGAACCTGTCCAGTTAAGTTAGAGCTTTCATTTAACCATAGGGTCTGGGATAGGGTTTGAGCATAGGGGAAGCACGATAGACTGGGAAAATCTGAACAGCTTGCCCACCTCGCTTAATGGCGATATCAGCAATCTTTTCTAAAGATTTAAAGTAACCTTTATATTTATCTAGCGGTTGCGGAAAGTGCTCATCCATCATAAACTGCTCAGAAGTGACATAGAGAGAAGTTTTGCCAACAAAATCTGTGGCCTGACTCCAATAAGCAAAACCTCTCAAATCCTCGTCGAAACAGGTCACTTTTTTGCCGAGAGGCTCAATCGCCATACCCACTTGTCCCGCTACAAAGAAATTATTGCTAAAGACAAAATCTGCTTTTTCTAATTCCGCTTTTAAGTCAGGTGAATCCAAAAATGCTTGTCGTAACTGTTCAATATCAATCATTTGCGTGGAAGGATCATCCTTAGCTTCCCAGAATCCGCCGGCGATCGCCACATTGCCTCCCTTCTGCGCGATACCCCAATGGATATGGAGCAAGCTAATGAGCAACAGTGGCAAAATTACCATTCCCGAACCCCAAAGCCAATTGCGGATAAATTTGGGACGCTTGACTTGCACTAATGCTGCACGTTCGCCTAACAAAAGTGTGGCCCCAAAAAATCCGGGCATATGCCATGAGGGAAGGATTTGGATAAAGCCACCCATAAAGGTAAAACCAAAGAAGATTGGCATCGACACACATAATATCAGCAAGCGCTTTTGAACCACTAGATCATGAGCAAGCTGATTTATCATAATCGCCTCTGGTTCTATGTTCTTAGTATGAGCATAATTAGAAGGGGTTTGAGATTTATTGAAGGGTAACCACTCCCAAAAGGTACGGAAACTTGTCCACCAGATTGGAAAGCCAAAAGTAGGAAATAGATAGCCAATCCCCACTAAAATTGTGACTAAAAGACGTTCCAGATTATAGCCAACAGAAGGAACTGCACGACCACTTTGGAATCGAAAAGAAGTCCATTCATGCTGTGAGTTCCAATACAGCACGGGGGAAATGGCAATGAGAAATAGCACGACTGCTACCAATGTCCAGATGGAGAATAGAGCGCAACGGTATCGATTACTAATCAGGCAAAACAAAACTAAGCCGCAGCCTAGCAATGCTCCATGATACTTCCCTAAAAATGATAGGCCCACTAGCAAGCCAACAAGCGCAAGTTTATAAGTGGGTCTATAGGGTCTTGTGTCATAAATAGGGTCATAGGACTCACCAGAGGGAAAAAATTCAGTAGCACACAGCCACAAACAGATACTCCAGAAAAACATTAAGGCGTTGTCTGGTAGTGTGAGAATCCCAAAGGCAATTTGGAAAATCGGAATAGTCGTCAAAATTACTAAAGTTAATGTGGCGACGCGATCACCAAATAGTTTGCGACTAGCTAAATAGGAAAAAATTAGGGTTCCTGTATACAGTACAACTCCACCAATTCTGATCGTAAATGGTGTCACTTCACCTGTCAGCCATACGCCTATTCCTGTAGTAAAAGCGACAAGGGGCGGATGATCGAAATAGCTCCAGTCGAGATTTTGGGTATACAGGTAATAGTAGGCTTCGTCAAGGCCTGTATTGAGATAGATCGCACAAGTCATCCGAAAAACAAAACCCCACAATAATATGGCGATCGCCCATTTATGAATTTTCACTCTAATTCCTTTCCCAGTTCAGTCAGCACGATGTAGTTGTATCCTATCCTGAATCTCTTGCTTCAACTGCTATAATGATTTATTGACTGGGAAGTAACTAATGAAACGGAAATTTCTAATTTCAACTATCAAATTCATCCAATGGAATAATCTAATTAAAATCACATGTTAAAATTTTCAAAACAATCTCAAATAGAAATGGGTGACAAATGGATAGTGCTAGGATTATTATTCCTCTCACTGACCTTATGGCTAGTAGGTTTAGGGAACCTACCATTAAGAGACTGGGATGAGGGAACATACGGTATAGTTGCTAGGGAAATTTACCGTACTGGTAATTGGTTTTATCCCACCTTACAGGGGTCTCCTTTTTTGCTCAAACCCCCTTTAATGCAATGGTTAATAGCCATCTGTTATCACCTAGGGGGAGTGGGAGAATTTACAACCAGATTTCCCGGAGCGTTTTTAACTGCTTTAGGAGTTCCCCTAATCTACTTAATTGGGAGATTAGTGTTTTTAAAAACCCCACCAGCTTTATTTTCCAGCCTAGTTTATTTAACATTATTACCAGTGGTACGTCATGGTAGACTGGCAATGTTAGACGGAATGGCAATTTCCTTTTTTCTAATGCTTTTATTCTGTATTTTAAAAGCAAGAGATAATAAAAGATATGCTATTGGCATAGGAGTTTGTCTAGGGTTAGTTACTCTGACAAAGGGTATGTTGGTAATGGTATTTGTGCTAATTAGTGCGACATTTGTCATTGCTAACAAACAACTAGAACTACTGAGAAACCCATACTTTTGGATAGGGATATTTTTAGGGAATTTTCCTGCTTTAGGTTGGTATATAGCCCAATGGCAACATTATGGTGATACCTTTCTCAAGGTGCATTTTGAAGATCAGGCTTTTGATAGACTAGGAACAGCAGTGGAGGGTAATACTGGCCCTGTTTGGTATTATTTACTGGAGATAATTAAATATGGTTTTCCCTGGCTGTTATTTTTTCCCGGAGGATTATATTTAAGTTGGAAAAACCGTCAAACTCCCTGGGGATCTTTAGTATTTATTGGTACGGTCATTTATTTCACTATAGTTTCTTTAATGAGTACCAAATTACCTTGGTATATCATGCCCATATATCCATTTTTGGCTTTGGCAGTTGGTGTTAATTTAGGTTATATCTGGGAGGAACATAGTCTTGGTAAGTTTTTAAAAACCCCATTAACAATTAAATTTTTAATAGGATTTTTTATATTTTTATCAGTTGCTGGTGTGGGGGGTTGTATTTATTTTAGTTTATTTGACCGCCAGGTTCCATTGATTCTTATGAGCGTGGTGTTGACAATCAGTATGGTTATCACATCGTGGTTTATTTCTCAGCACAGTCGTCAATTTATCCCGGTTTTATTTGGGGGAATGTATTTGGTTTTAACACTGCTGATGATTTCCCAATCTTGGGTGTGGGAATTGAATGAAAAATTCCCTGTCCAACCAGTAGCAGGTTTAATTCGTCAACATATTCCAGCGGGGCGAAAAATATATACTTCTTTTCCTGATAGTCGTCCCAGTTTGGATTTCTATAGTGATTGTCAGATTATCCCCGCCTCTTTTGGGGATTTAGTAGATAAGTTTTCTTCTCACTCTTTTTTGTTAGTGAATGAAGAGGATTTAGGTAAAATCAACTTAAAAAATAGTCGAGTTCTAGGAAAATCCCAAGGATTTAGATTAATTGCGCCAACGAGTCCAAGTTCACCTACCAATAAACTATGATGAAGTATTTAGTCAACAAAGCGAATGAGTCCTATTTTCCCTTCTTTATGTGGTTATCAAGTCGCATAATTATTTGGGTATCAATGCTGGGAATAGCACCATTACTACCTCAACCGGTTAAAGACATTAGGGCGACTTTTTCCTGGGATGTTTTTATTAGATTTGATTGTAACTTTTATTTGAATATAGTTGAACATGGTTACCAATTTGCTAATGATGAAAAAGGTTATAATGTGGCATTTTTCCCCTTATATCCCACTCTGATATATTTCAGTAAACTTATAGGTTTTGAACCTAAGATAGCAGGAATTATAATTAGTAATACAGCTTTTCTAATTGCCCTAATTATTTTATTTCACTACTTAGCAAAAAAACATGACATAAATATAGCTAAATGGACTATAGCATTTTTATCTTTCTGTCCGATTTCATTATATTGTAGTGTGGTCTATACAGAAGGTTTATTTTTATGCTTGAGCACCTTGACCCTAACTTACTGGATGAAACCAGATGTTTTAAAGTCGTCTATTTTTGGAATGTTATTAACAGCAACTAGACTAAATTCTTTGGCTATAATTCCTACATATTTAATTGTTTGTTGGCAAGAAAAAAGAAAATTAACCGCTTATGTCGCCGCCCTATTAACTGGATTAGGTTTAATCTTTTATATGGGGTATTTAAAAATTAAGTTTGATCAACCTTTGGCATTTTTATTAGTACAAAAAGCATGGACTCAAGAAGGACAGGAAAACTTGGGTTATTTGTGGTTAAAAATATTCTTACCCATGTTTTTCGGTTGGGCAAATTATAAATCAGGTAGGTTGGTTGATATTATCTATCCTCTTATATTTGCTCTTGGTGTGGGTTTAATTTATTATTGTTGGTGGAAAGTTAAGCGGACAGGTAATTACAAATTCAGCTATGGTATGATTGCTGGGATAATTGTTTTATGGCTTTTGTCCGGTGATGAATTTTTCAATTCTTTACTAGTTTTTGGTGGTGCTTATTTATTATGGCATTATCGTCAAATAATTTCCCCGACTATCCTATTTTATGGAATATTTAGTTTATTTATTATTTTTGCTACCGGGAGAACAATGTCCATTAACAGATTCGCTTATGGTTGTGTTTCTTTGGCAATATGTTGGGGAATATTTTTATCCCGTCATGTTAAACTGAACTACTTCATTATATTCTGGTTTATAATTATGTTAATTACTTCATCAATTAGATTTGCCCAAGGTTTATGGGTAGCTTAATAAAAATCTTACTCAACAGTTCGTTTTGTAACAGAGTACAAATAATATCGCTCATCATAAATAAACCCTTTAGTAAACTTCTCAATCAAATCAATCTTCAATTTAGCATGGTTGAGTTCCAAAGGTCTATTTAAAATCAAAAGTACTGGATTTAATTCTTTTTGGCATATTTGATTTACTTGGCTTAGAACTTCTATATGATTAATCTCCTTCCTCTTAGTGGTGAATAAAACAAAACTGCCCATTTTTGAGATTTCCGGGTAATAAATCTGACGATTAATATATGCAGAAATTGGGGATATGGCATAATCTCTACTACCAACAATAAACAAGTCATTTAATTTATCTTGATATTGGTCTTTGATATAAGCAGATGCTTCCTTACTAGATGAGAAAGGAATAATAATATCTCGACTAAAAGCAAATACTCCCCCTACCATTTGGCAATATAAAATTACCATAATTGCTATATTATAATATGACTTTTTCAGTTTTGCTGCTTGAACTACTGTTTTTGGTAAAACAGTTACGCTTGATAAGGAAAATAATGAATGATAATAACTACTAAGCCAGATACAGACAATTAATAAAATATATAAATGTCCATAATGACGTGGGCTACCTAAAAATTTAACATAAGTAAATACAAGTATCTCCATTGTTCCCACTATGTAAAGAAATAAAATAATTGGTCTGACTATGAAAGAAATGCTGAAAACCAGAAAAAATATTATGGACAAAACAGAAAGTAAAATGAGACTGAATTGTTCAGATTCATTAGCTAAAACAACAATAATATAACTATTCCATAATCTAACTAAGGTCTTAGTTAAATGGTTAAAGTCAAAGTTTAATACAAACCCGGATAACCCTCCAGCCAAGTTACTATCTTGGGGCGGAATCAGCTGTAGAAATGAGATAATAATACCCAGGGAAATTATTAAACTACTTACAACTATATCATGTTTTTTAGCCACAAGATTTAGATGTAAAAATTGCCTACAAATATATTCTATTACCAACGTTAGACTAAATGCTATTGCCAATAATAAACAATAAGCATTAACATTAGCCATAAGAAATAAAACCACTGCCAATTTAAGGTAACTCTGTTGACGACTAGAATAGAGACTACAAAATATAAAAACTAGTAATAGTCCTATAGCATAATTTCTGCTGATTAGTAAATATTCATAAAAAGGAATATAGCCCAAGCAAAATAACAATTTTTGAAAATAACTAAATGGTGAATATCTGGTAAACACATAGACTGACAATGTGGCTAAACACAAGTGAAATACTTGCATGATTACAGGATTAGTTGTAAATTGTCTTAAAATCGCTAAACAAACATACCAAACAAAAGGATGTCCCTCATAATGAATGTGATGGAATAATTCCAATAAGGACTGACTTTCCCTAACAATCAACCAAACATTCAGTTCATCACGCCACATAGCATGATGAAGTATAGCAGGTAGTCCAACTATAAAAAATAACCCTGTTAGAATTTTGGCAAATACAGTATTATTCTGAGTCAGCAGATTCCAAAAAAAATTCATGTTTGATTTATACTCACTCGAATCAATAATTAAACTTCAATAAGCTTCCATACTTTAACCCACCCAATGATGTTGAGCGAATCCTATAGCTAACCTAAAGAGTAAAACCACAAATAAACCGACAGATAGATAAGCTTGACGGGGAAATCGGGACAACCAAGCACCAATAGCAATGCTTAAAGGAACAATACCATAAGCTAGACGACTTAAAGAGATGGTTCCTCCAGAAGCTAATAATAAACCGACTCCACACAAACTATAAATGACCATGACAGGTGTGAGTTTACGACGAAAATGCCACACTAAATAACTACCACCTACCACCATTAAAACATTGAGCAAATTGTTGATCACCCTCTGATCCACTAAAATCAATAACACTGCTAATGTGGTATAAACCAAATATATCATGAAGGGATGCCAATATTTTTGCCGCAACCACAAAGTGACTGTGCCATAAACCATAAAACCAAAAAACACCGGATACCAAGGATCCCTAATTCCTCCATCATCGTTCCATACCCACCCAAAATTCCAATTTCTCCCCAAAATAATTTGCATCAACATATTTAACCAACCTTGCCAATCAAAACCAAGAGATGGTCGCCATCCTTTTTGAGCAGCAATAAAGGCTAAGGGATCATGAAAATTAATCGCACAATATATGCTAAATAATATTAACCCAGTAGCAGTTAACAAACTGGTAAAATAGGCTATTTTACCCCGCCTTTGTCTCCAAGCAGTCAGCAATAAAGCAGGAATTAAAGCCATTCCTGTAGGACGTGTAGCAGTTGCCATAGCTCCCCAAAAGGCAGTTAAGCTATATTTTTCTTCATCAAAAGCTCTTAAACAACCAATGCTGAATAATAAATATAATCCTTCTGTGTAAATTACCCCCGTAAACATGGACATGGGACAACAACAAATGACTATAATTGTCCATTGCGCTATCCTTAAACTACAATGTTTTTTAACCCAAAAATATAATAGGTAAACCGCTCCTAAAAAAGACAAATTGTTGATTAATAAACCAGCTATTTCAAAAGGTAACCCGAGTTTCATTAAAACCCAAATGGTTAGGGGAAACATAGGAAAAAAAGCTAGATTATATTGTTGACCATCAGGGTAAAACTCGTAACCACTAGTGGCGATCGCCCGATAATGCACACTGTCCCAAGCGTCAAAAATACTCCATGTACCATGCTCAAAAACGCTGTCATCCGTTATTGGTATGTTAGGTGCAATTAGCAACATTCCTGCCCAAATCAGGAGCCGACTCAATAGCCATACAACTACAGGGAAATATATATTATCTCTACCAAGATAATTACTAATGAAGTTGTAACTAAACAGCTTATGATTAATTGGTTTGTAACCGGCAAATTGACCCTTGGTCATATATAAACAAGAGAATTAAACAAAACATATTAGATATTACCAAATACTAAAGAATTTATTGCTTTTA
>Ga0169931_10000585_pt1 | contig 60366 bp, 61 predicted proteins | sample Kivu_15m_20L_FD_129675 | JGI IMG/M metagenome (GOLD analysis project Ga0169931, IMG submission 129675) | Freshwater microbial communities from Lake Kivu, Western Province, Rwanda to study Microbial Dark Matter (Phase II) - Kivu_15m_20L... | ecosystem: Environmental > Aquatic > Freshwater > Lake...
CCTGCGGGGAGGCGCTCGGCCGACCAGCCCAACTGGGCGACGCCCTGGCGGCAGGCGAAACGATCGGTCATGCCACTGACGTAGGCGACCGCCGCCGCGAGTGCCGCCGGTCCACCGGCGTCGAGGCCATGTGAACCATGGTCGGGAAGCAGGTTCGGACGGTCGGCGTAGTGTTCGACGAGCGCCCGCAGCAGGTCGATCACCGCCCGGGCCTGAGCCTGCGAGGCGGGTCGGAGGTAGACGTGGTCATAGTTGAAGCGCCGGAATTCGGCCAGGGCCTCGGCGAGCGGGGCGGTCATGCCGATCCGGCCACCCTGCGCAGTCGCCTCGACCATGGCGGTGACGAAGGCGCTCAACTGCTGGCGCCGAGTGGTGCCGCACCGACTGCGCACCAACGGGGGGAGCATGTCAGGGGTGACGATGCCGGCGGCGACGGCGTCTTCGAAGTCGTGGCAGACGTAGGCGATGCGATCTGCCCATGACACGACCTCGCCCTCGGGCGTTGCCGGCGCCGGACGCGACCACGAGTGCTGGCGTACGCCGTCGAGCGTCTGCACGCACAGGTTCAGCCGTCGCAGCGTCACGTCGGCACCCCATACGGCGTGGTCGTACCCCCCGACGACGTACGGGCTGAGGGCGTCCTCGCTGGCGTGGCCTCCAGGGCCGTGACCGCAGTCGTGGCCGAGGGCGATCGCCTCGGTGAGTGCCACGTTCAGGCCCAGCGCTCGGGCGACCGAGGCGGCCACCTGTGCCACCTCGAGCGCGTGGGTGAGGCGGGTGCGCTGGTGGTCGTCGGGAAAGACGAACACCTGCGTCTTTCCGGCGAGCCGACGGAACGAGGTGTCGTGCAGGATGCGATCGCGATCGCGTTCGAAGCAGGTTCGGAGTTGATCGGGCGCCTCTTCGACCAGTCGGTCGCCCGCACCCGAGGCCCGGGTCGCCAAGGGCGCCAGAGAGGCGTGTTCACGCTCTTCGCGCACCCGTCGGTCTCGCAGGAGGTCGTCGCCGCTGCCTGCCCACGAGTCGGTGTGTGCGACCCGCACACCGACGGCGTCGTGACCCGCCATGGTGGACACCCAACGGCGGGCGCGCTCGGCTGCGTCGTCGTCAGGTGCCGAACTGCTCGGCGTTGGGTGCTCCTGCATGGAACCCAGGATACGAAGGGGGTGTGCCAGGTAGCCTGGCGAGGCCCTATGAGCGCCTTCGTCGACGAGTGCCAACTGAACGTGCGTGCCGGCGACGGGGGTGCCGGCTGCGTCAGTTTCCGCCGTGAGGGCCCCGTTGCCTTCGGTGGCCCCAACGGCGGCGACGGAGGACGAGGCGGCCACGTGTGGCTGATCGCCGACCACAACGTCGCCTCGCTGCTCGCCTTTCGTGACCACCCTCACCGCCGGGCCGAGAACGGTGTCCACGGCAAGGGGAAAGACCTCCACGGTCGGCGGGGCCACGACCTCGACGTGTTCGTGCCGCAGGGCACGGTGATCCGCGACCTCTACACCGGGGAGGTGCTGGCCGATCTGGTGCACCACGGCGATCGATGGATGGCGGTGGGCGGGGGTCGGGGTGGTCGAGGCAACGCGCGGTTCCTCTCCAACCGACGACGCGCACCGTCGTTCGCCGAGCAGGGTGAACACGGCGAGGAGCGCTGGCTGAAACTCGAGCTCAAGCTGATGGCCGACGTGGCCCTGGTGGGCTTTCCCAATGCGGGCAAGAGCACCTTGATCAGCCGGATCTCAGCAGCGAAGCCCAAGGTGGCCGACTATCCCTTCACGACCCTGGAGCCGCATCTGGGCGTGGTCCGACTGGACGAGCGGACCGAGTTCGTCGTGGCCGACATCCCGGGCCTGATCGAGGGGGCGAGCGAGGGCCGAGGCCTCGGGCACCGCTTCCTGCGCCACGTCGAGCGGGCGCGGGTCCTGTGCATCATGATCGACCTGGCAGCGACGGACGGGGCGCTGCCGTCGTGGCAGATCGACGTGTTGATGGGCGAACTGGAGGCCTATCGCCCCGAACTGCTGGAGCGACCGCGTCTGATCGCGGGCACCAAAGCCGATGTGGCCGAGCCCGCCGCACTGGCGGCCTGGGAGCACCCGGTGATCTCGGGCGTGACGGGCGAAGGCGTGAGTGACCTGGTGGGACGTATGGCGGCGCTGGTCCACGACGCCCGTCAGGCCGAACCGGTCCAGGAGGGCATGGTGCTGCTGCGGCCCGAGCCGCACGGGGCGTGGGTCGAGCGCCTCGGCGAGCGCGAGTTCCGGGTTCACGGCCGGGCGGTCGAACGGGTGGTGGCGCTCAACGACATCACCACGAGCGAAGCTCGTGCGTACATCGATGAGCGTCTGGGGCGCCTGGGGGTGCCGCGTCTGCTCGCCCGTGCGGGCGTGCGGGAGGGCGACCTCGTGTGGATCGCTGGATTCGGTTTCGACTACTCACCGGAGATGTGACATGCGCATCGTGGCGAAAGTGGGCACCTCGTCGACGACTGCCGACGACTGGACCATCAACCGGCCTGCGGTCGCCCGGTTGTGCGACGAGGTGGCGACACTACGCCGAGTGGGGCACGAGGTGCTCGTCGTGTCCTCCGGCGCCGTCGCGGCGGGTGTGGGGGCGCTGGGCCTCCCCGCCCGACCGAGCGACGTGACCACCCTGCAGGCACTGGCCGCTGCCGGTCAGGGCCGGCTGATGGAGGTGTACAACGCCGAGTTGGGTCGCCACGGACTGGTGGGGGCCCAGGTGCTGCTGGTGCCCCACGACTTCATCGATCGCCGGCAGTACCTGCACGCCCGTCGCACCCTGAACCGTCTGCTCGAACTGGGCTGTGTGCCGGTCGTCAACGAGAACGACACCATCGCCAACGACGAGATCCGCTACGGCGACAACGATCGTCTGGCGGCGCTCCTGGCGCACAACGTGGGTGCCGACGTGCTGGTGCTGCTCACCGATATCGACGGGTTGTACACCGCCGATCCCCGCACCGATCCATCGGCTCGGATCATCGCCCACGTGGCGGCCGACGACCCGTTGCTGGCCGTGAATGCCGGTGCGCGGGGGACCACTCGCGGCTCGGGTGGTATGGCGTCGAAGTTGGCAGCCGCCCGCATCGCCTCGTGGTCCGGTGTGCGCACGGTGATCGCCCGAGCGCAGCGCCACGGGGTCCTCAACGACGCCGTCGACGGTGTGGAAGGCGTCGGGACCGCCTTCGCTCCCCATGACCGGTCGCTCTCGGCCCGCAAGTTGTGGATCGCCTTCGCCGCCCAGTCGGCCGGCGTGGTGGTGGTCGATGAGGGTGCCCGCCGGGCCATGGTCGAACGCAACACCTCGCTGCTGCCGGCCGGGGTGCTCGGGGTCGAGGGACATTTCGACGAGGGCGACACCGTCGAGGTGCGGGACCTCGACGGGGCCGTGTTCGCCCGCGGTATGGTGCAGGTGGACGCCGCCGCGCTGCAGCAGATGAGGGGCCGTCGCACCACGGAACTACCCGAGGATGCCGCCCGCGAGGTCATCCACCGCGACGATCTGGTGCTGTTACCCGGCTGAACGCCGCCGCACGCCAGCGACCAGGGTTCGGATCTCGCCGACCCGCAGCACCCACAGCATGAGGGCGTAGGTGCCGACACCGGCGGTGGTTCCGGCGAGCAGTCGGGCCACGGCACCCACCCCCTGATCGGCACCCACCGACCGACTGACGAGCCAGACCACAGCCGCCATGACGGCACTGGCGGCGAAGACGGGTGCCAGGCCGCGGGTGAGGGGACCCAGAGGAAAGTGCTGCACCTTGCGGGCCAGTGTGCGTAGCGCCCAGACGGCGCTGAACAGGTAGGCGAGGCCGAATGCGAGGGCCAGGCCCGTCACCTCCCACCAGCGCACGAGCACGATGGCGAGGGCGATCTTCACCAGGGTCTCACCGAGGTTGATCACGAAGGGAGTCCGGGTGTCGGTGTGTGCGTAGAAGCCGCGCAGCACGAAGAGGTACACCGAGAAGCCTGCCAGCCCGATGCTGAAGCCCGCCAACGCCCCGGCGGTGGTCCGTGCCGCCTGTGCGCTGAACTCACCGTGCTGCAGAAGTGCACCCACGAGCGGCCGGGACAGCACGAGCAACCCCAGCGAGGCGGGGACGGTGGCGAGCGCAACGAGGCGGACACCCCTCGACATGCGCTCGACGAAGCCCTCCCGGTCGCCGATGGCCACCCGCCGGGCGAGTTCGGGGCCGAAGGTGGTGGCGATCGACATGGCGAGCAGGCCGTGGGGGAGTTGAAAGAAGATGAACGCCTTCGAGTAGGCGTCCTGACCACCGCTCCCGGGTTCGGCGAGGTTCTTCACGACGATGAGGGCGATCTGGTTGGCGACGACGAAGCCGAAGGTCCACCCCGAGAGCGACAGCAGGGTTCGCACGGCGGGATGCCGCCAGTCGGGTCGGAACCGCAGCCGTACCCCGGCGCGTACCAGGGCCGGGGCAAGGGCCAGGGCCATGACGGCGATGCCCGCCGTGGCGCCCAGACCCAGAACCCATCGCAGCGAGTCGCGCTCGAGGACGTCCCCCAGTTGCGGGGGCGACCCGTCGAGCAGCGAGGGAATGGCGAGCAACGAGGCGATGATCGCCAGGTTCGACAGCACGGGCGCCCAGGCGGCGGCGAAGAAACGGCGGCGGGCGTTGAGCAACGCCGTGCCCAGCGTCGAGAGCCCGTAGAAGAAGATCTGGACGAGGAAGATGCGGGTGAGCGCCGTGCCGGCCCGGCGGAACTCGCCGGCATCGACCCCGGCGGCAGGGTCGAGGGAGAACAGGTGAAAGATCCACGGCGCCGCGGCGACGGCGATCACGGTGACCGCGAACAGCAGGGTGACCGCCACGCTGACGACCGCCTCGGTGGCCCGACGGTCGCCGTCGGCGTGCTGGCGGGTGAACAGCGGCACCAGAGTTGCCGACAGCACGCCTCCCAGCAGCAGTTCGTAGATGCTGTTGGGGGCGTTGTTGGCACCGTCGTACGCATCGGCGAGGGCGGTCTGTCCGATGACGATGCCGAACACCACCACGCGGGCCATGCCGGTGAGGCGCGAAGCCGCCGTACCCACCGCAACCACCACGTTCGAGCGCAGCAGACCAGGTGCGGTGGGGTCGGTCACGCCCGAGATGGTACGTGCCCGCTCCGTTGCGCCGATTGACCCTCGGGTCAAGTGCGCCAGTAGGGTTTCCCGCCATGGCGAACCGTTTCGAGAGCGTGCAGCAGGTCCGCGACGGCCTGAAGGCCGTCAACTATCTGGCCGACGAGGGCATCGCCGGCGTGGCGTTCCTCGCTGACCGCCTGGGCAAGCCGGTGCTGGTGGAGGGTCCGGCCGGCACGGGCAAGACGCAGTTGGCCAAGAGCATCGCCGATCTGACCGGTTCGCGTCTGATCCGCCTGCAGTGCTACGAGGGTCTCGACGAGTCCAAAGCGCTGTACGAGTGGAACTACAAGAAGCAGTTGCTGCGTATCCAGGCCGACAAGTACGCCGACGGCTGGAGCGATCTGCACGACGACATCTTCAGCGAGGAGTTCCTGCTGACCCGACCGTTGCTGGAGGCGATCCGCTCGACCGAGCCGGTCGTGCTGCTGATCGATGAGGTCGACCGTGTCGAGGTCGAGACCGAGGCGTTGCTGCTCGAGATCCTGTCCGAGTACCAGGTGTCGATCCCCGAGTTGGGAACGATCACCGCCAACCAGATCCCCTTGGTGTTCCTCACCTCGAACAACACCCGGGAACTGTCCGAGGCCCTCAAGCGCCGGTGCCTCTACCTGCACGTCGACTACCCGGACCTGGAGCGCGAGAAAGAGATCGTGCTGGCCAAGGTGCCCGACGTGACCGAGCACCTCGCCGACCAGATCGCCCGCATCGTGCGCAGCATCCGCCAGTTGGACCTGAAGAAGGCGCCGAGCGTTTCCGAGACACTCGACTGGGCCCGCACCCTGGTGTTGCTGGGCATCGAACACATCGACGCGCAGCAGGCCAAAGAGACGCTGCACATCCTGCTCAAGTACCAGACCGACATCGCCAAGGCGGCCAAGGAACTGTCGGTCGACAAGTGAGCGCCGGGATCGTCGCGGAGGGCTGAGCATGCTCGATCTGTTGTCGGGGTTCGTCCAGGAACTGCGTGCGGCGGGACTGCCCGTGAGCCTCACCGAGAACCTCGACGCCATGGAGGCGGTGCAGCACATTCCGCTGGAGGACCGCGAGGCGTTCAAGTACGCACTGGGGGCCACCCTGGTGAAGTCGAACAGTCACTGGCGGGCGTTCGAGACCGTGTTCGAGGTGTACTTCAGCCTGCGCGGCCCCGAGTACGCCCTCAAGGAGGACGTCGACGCCGACGAGTTGTGGCGCGACATGCAGGACCAGATGCGCCAGGGCGAGGGCAAGGGTGCCGGGGGAGGCCTGGACAACCTGACCGCCGAGGAACTGTCGCTGCTGCTGATGCAGGCGTTCATGAAGGGCGACCAGGCACTCATGCGGGCCATGGCTCGCCAGGCGGTGCAGCGGTTCGCCGGTATGGAACCGGGCCGACCGGTCGGCGGCACCTACTACCTGTACCGCACCCTGCGGAACCTCGATCTGGACGCCATGCTGGACAAGCTCATGGAGGCCTCGCGCCAACAGGTGGGCGGAACCCTGACCGACCTCGAGGAGCGCCTGGAGCGCGACGAGTTCCAGACCCGCATCGAGCAGTTCAAGCAGGAGATCGAAGCCGAGATCCGCCGCCGCCTGGTCGCCGACCGTGGCGCCGAGGCGATGGCCAAGACCCTGCGCAAGCCCCTGCCCGAAGACGTCGAGTTCATGCATGCCAGCCGGGACGAGATGGCCAACCTGCGTAAGTCGCTGGTCCCTCTGACGCGCAAGCTGGCGGCACGCCTGGCACGGAAGCGCCGGCACGGGCGCAAGGGCCCGCTCGACTTCCGGAACACGGTGCGACACAGCCTCAGTTACGGGGGTGTGCCGGCCGATCCCAAGTTCAAATACCCGCGCCCGTCGAAACCCGAACTGATGGTGGTGGCCGACATCTCGGGCAGTGTGGCAGCCTTCGCGCGCTTCACGCTGATGCTGGTGTACGCCATCCAGAACCAGTTCTCCAAGGTGCGTTCCTTCGTGTTCATCGATGGCATCGACGAGGTGACCGACTACTTCAAGGCCACCGAGGACCTGCAGGAGGCCATCCACCGGGTGAACACCGAGGCCGACGTGATCTGGGTGGACGGCCACAGCGACTACGGACACGCCTTCGAGGTGTTCTGGGAGCGTTACGGCCGCGACATCGGCCCCAAGACCACCGTGCTGCTTCTGGGCGATGCCCGGAACAACTACCACGCCTCCCAGTCCTGGGTGGTGAAAGAGATCCGCAAGAAGGCGCGCCACGTCTACTGGCTGAATCCGGAGCCGCGCAGCTACTGGAACACGGGCGACTCGATCGTGGGCGAGTACGGCACGCACACCGATGGTGTGTACGAGTGCCGGAACCTTCGCCAACTCGAGGGTTTCGTCGAGAAGCTCGCATGACGAGGTTGATCCTGATTCGCCACGGCGAATCCGAGGTGACGGTTCGGCGCGTCGTGGGTGGCCCCCGCAGTTGCATCGGGCTCTCCGATCTGGGCCGTCGTCAGGCGGAAGCGCTGCGCGAACGCCTGGCAGCGACCTCGGAGATCGTCCCCGATGTGCTGATGGCCAGCACCTATCCGCGGGCGATCGAGACCGCTCAGATCATCGCCCCCGCCCTCGGCGACCTGTCGCTGACGCTGGATGCAGCGTTCGGCGAACATGATCCGGGGCCCGAATGCGACGGTCTCACCTTCGACCAGTTCGTCGAGCGTCACGGTCGACCCGACTGGGAGGCCGATCCTCACGCCGTGACATTCCCCGGCGGTGAGACGGTGGCCGAGTTCCACCACCGAGTGGGGCTGGCGACGTCCCAGTTGCTGCGCACCCACCGTGACGCGACCGTGGTGCTGGCCTGTCACGGTGGCGTGATCGACGCCGTACTGCGCATGGCCCTGCGAACGGTCAGTACCGGTGGCTTCGAGGTGCACACGCTGAACACGTCGCTGACCGAACTGGTGTACGTACAGCCGGGACGTTGGCGACTGGTGCGCTACAACGACGTCGCTCACCTGGCTGGGCTGCCCACCGAAACACCACGTCAGGGCGCCTGAGCGGCCCACTTCGTCGGTAGCCGCCGCCGTTGCGCCTCGGGCACCGGTGCCGTCGCCTCAGTACGCTTCGGAGCATGCCGTCCGGTCTGCCTCCGTCCTCACCCGCCTCCCTGGAGGGCCGCCAACTCGAGCCGGTTCTCGCTGGGCGCGTGGCGGTGGTCATCGGCGGTCACAGCGGTTTCGGACTGGCGATCAGCCAGCGCTTCGCGGCCGCTGGTGCGACCCTGGTGATCGCGGCGCGACGCGCCGAGGTGTTGGAGGTCGTGGCGGGTGAACTCGGTGCCACCTGGCGACTGTGCGACATCACCGACGACGCCCAGGTGAGCGAACTCGCCCGGCACGTGGTCGCTGCGCACGGCACGGTCGACATCGTGGTGAACTGCGCCGGCTTCGAGCAGTCGACCCTGTTGGCAGACCTGACCCCCGAGCGCCTGGAGTCGATGCATGCCGTTCAACTGGCCGGAGCGCTGTACGTGATGCGGCATTTCGGCAATGCGATGGCGCAGACGGGTGGTGGTGTGCTGTTGAACATGTCGTCACTGACAGCACAGAACCCGGCACGAGGGCTGACGGCGTACGCCAGCGCCAAGGCCGGTATCGAGTACGCCACCAAGATCGCCGCCGTCGAGTACGGCGACCGGGCCGTTCGGTTCAACGCCATTGCCGCCGGGTTGATCGAGACCCCCATGACAGCGACGATCTTCACGTTCTCCGAAGCGATCGAGGCGGTGCGCGAACTGACACCGCTGGGGCATATGGGGCACCCCGACGACATCGCAGCAGCGGCATTGTTCCTGTGCAGTGACGATGCGGCGTTCATCACCGGTCAGACGCTGTGCGTGGACGGCGGTGCGTCGCTGCTGGCGCTGCCCACGCCGCAGATCCGGGCCGATGTGGCGCGCCGGTGGGCGCAAGCACATGCCGAACCGTCGGCCTGACGTCATCGTCGTGGGTGCCGGCAGCGCCGGGTGCGTGGTGGCGGCGCGCCTCAGCGAGGACCCCGCCCGCAGCGTGATGCTGCTCGAGGCCGGCCCCGACCATGTCGACGAACTCGGGCAGCCACGCGAGCCGGCGGCCATCACGGGGGCTTCGATGTTCGATGCCTGTGCCGAGCCCGGTCGCCTGTGGCCCGGGCTGTGGGCGGTGCCGGTGCCCGGGGCGGCACCCCGGCCCTACGGCCGCGGGCGCGGCGTGGGCGGATCGTCGTCGGTGAATGCCATGGTGGCTCTCACCGGCCACCCCGAGGACTACGACCGTTGGGAGCGGGACCATGGGTGCGCCGGTTGGGGATGGTCGACCATGGGCCCCGCGCTACAGCGTTCGGCGGTGCCGCGCCACACGGCCCCGGAGGCGCAGTGGGGCCGTGTCGACAAGGCTTTGGCGCAGGCCGCCTCGGCCCTTGGCGCCGGACCCGTTCCACTGCACAGGACAGCCGACGGACGGCGCGCCTCGGCAGCATCGGTGTTTCTGGACCCGGTTCGCGCACGCCCCAATCTGGTCGTGCGATCGGGCGTGACGGTCAGCCGGGTGGTGTTCGACGGACGGCGCGCTGTGGGGGTGCAACTCGCTGACGGCGAGGTGATCGAAGTCGACGGCCGGGCCGGCGAGGTGGTGCTCTGCGCTGGCGCCGTGCACAGTCCGGCGGTGCTGTGGCGCTCGGGTGTTCGTCTCGAGGGCCTCGGGCAGGGGTTGGCCGATCATGCCTCCTGTGCCGTGACGCTGCACCTACGCGAACCGGCCGACCTGAGCGGACTGGCGGTGGCGGTGCTGGCGCGCCTGGCGGTCGATGGGGTGGTGGACGCTTTGCAGTTGCTCCCACTCAACCACCTCGGGTCTGTCGCTCCCGGTTTCGGCTCGTTGGCGGTGGCGCTCATGGCGCCGCGGTCTCGGGGCTCACTGCAGTTCCCCGAGGACGACCCGTCCGACGAACCGGTGCTGCACCTGGGCCTGCTGACCGACGAGCGCGATGTGGCCCCGATGCTGGCCGGAGTGGCGCACCTGCGCCGGGTGCTCGCCCACCCGGCCTTTCTGGCGGTCGCCGACGCCGTGTATCTCGACGATCAGGGAACACCGTGGGAGACACTGGGCGACGACCCCGACGACGTCGTGGCGTGGTTGCGCAGCCGAACCGGCGACTATGTGCACGCCACGGGAACGTGCGCCATGGGGCCGTCACCCGAGGCAGGGGCGGTGGTCGACACGAGGTGTCGGGTGCACGGACTGGCGGGCCTCAGGGTCATCGACGCATCGGTCATGCCCTCGCTGCCCCGGGCCAACACACACCTCCCGACGACTGCACTGGCCGAAGTGGCCGTGAGCCGGTGGTGACGCGGTCGCTCACCCGGTAGCGGCGAGTAGTTCGTCCATGCTCTCGTGGAGGTCACCGACGAGGTCCCACAGGTCGGGCACCAGTTCGCGGCAGGCCACGAAACCGAAGTCGAGGCGCCCGCAGTAACTCTGAACCGTCATGTTCAGGCCCTGACCGTCGGCAACTGCCGACACCGGGTAGAAGTGCTCGAGTTGCGCCCCGGCGGCGTACAGCGGTTCGGAGGGTCCCGGCACGTTGGAGATGATCAGGTTGAACGGGGGATTCAATCGGTCGGCGATACGCAGGCGGCTGTACATGCGCATGGCCCGAGCAGCGATCGCCGGGGGCGCGAACTGCGTGAAGTCCATGAGCGCCTCGGCCGGAATGGCGTCGAAGTCGCTCTTGGCCCGGGTCATCGACCGCTGGACACGCCGAAGTCGCTCCACCGGGTCGCTCTCCTCGGTGGCGAGTTCGGCGAGGAGGGCCGACACCCGGTTCTGGAATGTCTCACCTTCGCCCCCGGAGCGAACGCTCACCGGAACCATCGCGATCAGGGGTTCGGCCGGCAGCGCGTCGTGTCGGGTCAGGTAACGGCGCAGCGCACCCGAGCAGACCGCCATGACCACATCGTTGAAGGTGCAGCCGAAGGCGCGGCGAACCCGCCGAGCGTCCTCGAGTGGGACCGAGGTGTAGGCGAAGCGGCGATGGCCCGAGACGGGACGGTTCCACGGTGTGCGCGGGGCCGCCGCCGGTGGCAGCGCCGGAGGACGGTCGGTGACCTGGCCCCGCTGCTGGCGAAGGCGCCGCCGCAGTTCCCGGCCCATCGGGCCGGGCATGGGTTGCGCCATGAGGTCGGCGAGGGCGCGGACGCTTCCCGAGCGGCTGGCGGCTGCCACCTCCCGTAGGGTTCGCACGGACAGGCGCACCAACTTCTCGGGTCGCCGCATGTACTCCACCGCAGTGCGACGCAGCAGTTCGAGATCGGTGGGCTCGGTCTCGCCCTCCCATGCAACGGGCGTTTCGGAGGGCCGGAAGTCGGGGTCGGTGTCGAACAGCGACGCCAGCAGCATGGCCCCGGAAGCCCCGTCGATCGTGGCGTGGTGGATCTTGGTGAGTTGCGCGATCAGGCGACCACCGTCGACCCCCTCGAGGACGTACAACTCCCACAGGGGCCGGCTCCGGTCGAGCGGCCGGGCGATCAGCCGGCTGACCACTTCGGACAACTGTTGTGGAGTGCCCGGAGGAGGAACCGCGGCGTGGCGGACGTGGAAGTCGATGTCGAAGTTGGCGTCCTCGATCCAGTAGGGCATGTCGAGGCCCAGGGGAACCTCGACGAGGCGGCGACGGAAGGGGGTCAACTGGTCGAGTCGCTGCAGCAACAACGCCCGTGTCGCCTCCAGCCCGGCGCCCCCCGGTGCCGAGGTGGCGTCGAAGAGGTTCAGCGAGCAGACGTGGCCGTAGATGGTCGGCGTCTCCATGTTCAGGAAACTGACGTCGACACCGCTCAGTTGGCGCATCGTCGCAGGCTACGGCCCTTTTCTCGAGGCTGCTCTACCGAACAGGGGGTGAGTTCTGTCACCGTTCGGATGTGATGTGAGCATGGCGTTGCGGCGGGAGGGCAGACTGGGCGGCGTGAGCACGACGTCGTACGAGCGCGGCCTGGTCGAGGTGGGCGAGGGGTGCCATGCGTACCTGCAGCCCGATGGCAGTTGGGGATGGAGCAACGCCGGGCTGATCTGCGGCGAGGGAGCATCACTGCTGGTCGACACGTTGTTCGACCTGAAGCTGACCGCCGCCATGTTGGAGACGATGTCGGCCTTGACCGCTGCGGCGCCACTGGCGACCGTCGTGAACACCCACGCCAATGGCGATCACTGCTACGGCAACGCTCTGGTCGCCGACGTCGAGATCATCGCCAGCAGCGCCACCGCCCGCGAGATGCCCGAGGTGCCGCCCTCCATGCTGGCGGCCCTGAACCGGGCACCGGGCGAGGTGGGGGAGTTGTTCCGCAGTTTCTTCGGGGCCTTCGATTTCGACGGCATCGAACTCACGCTGCCCACGCGCACCTTCGACGGACGTCTCGGCCTCGACGTCGGCGGTCGACATGTCGAACTGATCGAGGTGGGTCCCGCCCACACCGCAGGGGACACCCTGGTGGTGGTTCCCGAGGCGGCGACGGTGTTCACCGGTGACATCCTGTTCATCCGAGGAACGCCCATCGTGTGGGCGGGTCCACTCGAACGGTGGATCGCCGCCTGCGATCTGCTGCTCGGACTGGAGGTCGACACCGTCGTCCCTGGTCACGGCCCGGTGACCGATAAGGACGGCGTGCTGTCGGTGCGCGACTATCTGGCCTACGTGCAGGCCGAGGCCACCGAGCGCTTCCACGCCGGCATGGACGCCTGGGACGCCGCCCGCGACATCGGGCTGGGGGCGTACCGGGACTGGGGCGAATTCGGGCGCCTCAGCGTGAACGTCGAAGCGGTCTATCGCAGTCTCGACGGCGGGCACCGCTCGCCCGACGTCGTCGAGCAGTTCCGGCGCATGGCCGCTCTCGAGCGCGGTCGATGACTGCTGCGCCCCACCGGCTCGACGCCGATGTCGGCGTCATCGGTGCCGGACCGGCGGGCTGGGCGTTGGCCGCCGCGTTGCAGGTGACCGGGCTGACCACGATGGTGGTGGCACCCGAGCCCATCGCCACCTGGCCCGCCACCTACGGCATGTGGGTGGACGAGGTGCCCGAGTGGCTGGTCGAGCGAGCCGGCGGAACTGCGGGACTGTTCGCCGCCACGTGGCCCCGGGTCCGGGTCGCGGGCAGCACCGAACGGATCGTCGACCGGACCTACGGGCGCCTGGACAACGAGGTGCTTCGGCGTCACCTGGTGGCGGGTGGGCATGTGGCGGCGACAGTCGGCGGCATCTCCCACACGCGTCACGGCAGCCGCCTGCACACCACGTCGGGCGACCTGAGCGTGCGGCTGGTGGTCGACGCCACGGGTGCCTCGAGCCCGTGGCAGCAGGCCCCCGTACCGAATGAGGGCGCACAGGTCGCCTACGGGCTGGTCGTTCCCGCCGAGGTGGTTCCCGAACGGTGGCGAGCGGCCGATGTCTGCACGCTCATGGACTGGCGACCCGTGCACGGCGAGGCAGCCGGCGCGGGGAACCTGCCCGGCGACACCACGTTCCTCTACGTGCTGAACGACGGCCACCGGGCGCTCGTCGAGGAGACCTCTCTCGTCGGCCGGCCTCCCATGGCGCTCGACGCGCTACGGCGACGGCTGGCGCTGCGGTTGGGTGAGGATCTGACGGCGTCGGCGGAGGCCGTCGAGCGGGTGCACATCCCGATGACCCCCGGCCGGGTCCGGCACCGACGCAACGACCGGGTCGTGGCCTTCGGTGCCGCCGCCGGGTACGTGCACCCCGCAACGGGTTACTCGGTGACGGCATCACTACGGGCCGCACCGCGCGTGGCCCAAGCCGCCGCTGGTGCCTGGGAGGGTGATGACGTCGACGACATCGCACGTACGGTGGCCGAGGCCGTGTGGCCCCGGGCCCAGCGTCGGGTGCGCGCCCTGCACGATGTGGGGCTCGCCGCCCTGCAGCGCCTCGACGGCGATGCCACGCGTCTCTTCTTCGACGCTTTTTTCAGTCTGCCCGCAGCCCAGTGGTCGGCCTACCTCAGGGTGGATGCCGCTCCGGGCGAGGTCATGACAGCGATGGCGGGGGTGTTCGCACGTCTGCCGTGGCGTGTTCGCCGGGGGCTGGTGGCTGCTGATCCGCGGGGGATGCTGGCGGCTGTGACCGGCGGAGGTTCGTGACCGAGCGGTTCATGGCGAAGCACCAGCCGATGAACGCGCAGAGGGCGAACACGAACCACTGCACGGCGTACGACAGGTGGGAGCCCTCGCTCAGCACGGGTCGCGGCGCTGGCACCAGTGGCGCAGGCTGCGGGGGTTCACTGGCCTCGAGCGTCAGCGACCACGGCACCAGACGCTGGGCCAGGGCGTCGGGGAGTTGGGCGGCCAGCCGGTCGAGATCGAGCCGTTGCAACTCGGCGAGACGCCCCGATGCCGGATCGCTGACCCCGCCGAAGCCCCGCTCCTCGTCGGGTCGCAACAGTCCCCGCACCCGAGCCGTGTCGCCGGGCACCGGGGGTGGCTCCTGGTCGAGGGCGATGAAGCCCCGGGTGACGGCGATCACCGACCCATCGGTCAGCTCGAGCGGCGTGACGACGTTGCGGCCGGCCACACCGCCCTGCGACCGGTTGATCACCAGGACCTGTTCGAGGGTCAGCCAACGACCCTGGGCGATGACGGGTGTCCATTCGAGGTCGTCATCCGGTGTGGCGGTCTCCAGAACGAGTTCGAGCGGCCTGGGCGCCTGTTCTGTCCGATCGATCACCGTGGCGTTGAACTCCCGGCGGGTGTCGAGCCGGTCGAGTTGCCAGAAGCCCAGGAACACCATGACCACCACCCCCGTCGACACGAGGAGGTGGAAGCCCAGCCAACGGGGCGTGAGGAACCGGCGCCACATCGGTGGTGCACGGTACCGCCGTGGGCGCGGCGTTCGACGGTGTGCCACGCTGGTGTCGTGAGACCCGATCCGTCCGAGTTCCGCCTGCCTCACGACGACAAGATCGCCTGGATGATCGAAACCCACGGGTTCGCTCTGGAGGCGGTGCCCGCTCGGAGCGACCTGACGCCACCGTTGCCCGGGTACACCTACACCGTCGGCCTCCCACAGGCCACGGGCTTCCCCGAGATCGTGGTGATGGGCCTCACGCCGGCGGCGTCCCGAGGGCTGCTCGACCTGGTGGTCGGCCTGGTGCGCAGCGGTGTGGAACTGCCGCTGGGCGTGGCGCTCGTCGGGGTGCTCGACAACGACCTTCGTTGCGTTCTGGCGCCGGTCGACGTGGCCGAGTGGTCCCCGTTGTTCGCCACGGGGTGTGCATGGCACGGCAGTGACCGGTTCCCGATGGTGCAGTTGCTGTGGCCCGATCGTCAGGGATTCCTGCCCCACGAGAGCGGGTTCGATCAGCGGCTCGTCTACGCGCAACCGGTCGTCGGCGACGCCTCGGGCCCGGAAGACGTCTGACCGGTGCACCGCGGCCTGGCGCGTACGGGCGGACGACTGCGGCGGTTGCTGAAGCATCGCATCGAGCCCCTGGTGCTCGGACCGACGGTGCCGTTGCAGGTCGCCATGTCTATCGCCCGGTTCGACCCCGGCGGTCCGCCCGGCGACATGGCCGTCGTGACGTTGCCCCTCACCTGGGGACCACCCTGGCACACGACGTGGTTCCACCTGACCGGGGCCGTGCCCGAGCACTGGGCCGGGCGTCCCGTCGTCGCCCACGTCGATCTGGGTTTCCGGGGCCGGGGTGACGGCTTCCAGGTGGAGGGTCTGGTGTGGCACGGGGAACACCTTCGCCATGCGCTGCAGCCCGACCGGAGAACGGTGCTCGTCACGTCGGCGGCAACCGGTGGCGAATTCGTCGACCTGTGGGTGGAGGCGGCCTCGAATCCGGTGATGGCCGACGATCCCAGCGATCAGTCGTACCGCCCGACGGTCATGGGCGACCCGGCCACGGCGCCGCACAGGTCGCTCTACCAACTGAAGCGCGCCGATCTGGCCCTGCTGCAGTCCGAGGTGGCGCACCTGGCCCGCGAGATCGCCGTGGTACTGGACCTCATGGCCGACCTGGCACCGCAGGATCCGGCGCTGCCCTGGCTGGAACAGCGCTGCGAGGCGGTCATCGGCGCTGTCGACCTCGCCGATGTGGCGGGTAGCGCATCGCGGGCCCGGGCCGAACTGGCGCCGGTGTTCAGCCGGCGAGGTGCCCCCGAGCGGCACCGCATCGTCGCCGTCGGCCACGCCCACCTCGACACGGCGTGGTTGTGGCCGGTGCGAGAGGCCCGCCGCAAGGCCCGACGCACCTTCGCCAACGCTGCCGACCTCGCAGACCGGTATCCCGCGCACCGGTTCGCCCACTCCCAGGCCCAGCACTGGGCGTGGATCGAGCAGGACGACCCCGAGTTGTTCCGCCGGGTGGTGGCGCACGTGGCGGCGGGCCGCATGGAGCCGGTGGGTGGCATGTGGGTCGAGGCGGACCTGAACCTGTCGGGTGGCGAGTCGCTGGTACGCCAGTTCCTCCACGGCCAGCACGCCTTCCACCGCTGGTTCGGTCGCTGGTGCGATGTGGGGTTCCTGCCCGACGACTTCGGCTACCCGGCTTCGTTTCCCCAGCTGCTGCGCGGTGCGGGATGCCAGAACTTCTTCACGCAGAAACTGTCGTGGAACGAGACCAATCGCTTTCCGCACCACACGTTCTGGTGGGAGGGTCTCGACGGATCGCGTGTCCTCACGCACTTCAGCCCCATCGAGACCTACAACGCCCTCGTCATGCCGTCGCAGTTGCGTTTCGCCGAACGGAACTTCTCGGACCATGCCACCAGCGGTACGTCACTCATGTGTTTCGGCCATGGCGACGGCGGCGGCGGGCCGACGGCGGACATGGTGGAGCGGTTGGCGCTGTTGGCCGACGTCGACGGAATGCCCCGCGTCGGGTCGGGAACGGTGACGGACTTCTTCGCCGAGATCGAACCCGAGGTGCCGCGAAGCGTCACGTGGGTGGGCGAGATCGTGCTGGAGAAGCACCGGGGCACCTTCACCTCACAGGTGGCCACCAAACAGGGCAACGTGGCCTGCGAAGCCCTGCTGCGCGCCGCCGAGGTGTGGGGCGTCGCCACCGCCGCACCCGGTGAACAGCATGTGCGGACGTTGTGGGAACGCCTGCTCGTGGAGCAGTTCCACGACATCCTGCCGGGGTCGTCGATCGCCTGGGTGCACCGCGAGGCCGAGCGAGTGCACCACGAGGTGGCGAGTGCCGCCGGTGCACGGATCGACACCTGCCTGTCCGGCACGCAACGCTGTGTGGCCAACGTGGCTCCGGTACTCGTGGACGGTGTGGTCACGTTGCCTCCCGTCGATGGCGATGCGGTACCCGAGGGTGTGCAGGTGTGCGCTGATGGCTCCTGGGCTGCTCGGGTACGCGTGCAGCCCCTGGCGTCGGTGCCCTTCCACGAGGCCCATCGGGTCGTGGCAGCAGTGCCCGTGACGGCGGGGACGCAAGGCGATGGTGGCTGCTGGATGGACAACGGCACGCTGCGCGTGATGATCGACGCCGCAGGTCGGGTGGCCCAGGTGACCGACGTGACCACGGGACGTCGGCTGTTGCGCGACGATGCGCCGGGGGCTCGATTGGTGCTGCACCTCGACCAGCCGGCCGAGTACGACGCCTGGGACATCGACGAACCCGACGCCCGCCGACCGTGGGTGGAGGTGGCCCCTGCCGAACGGGTCGAACTCGTCGACGCGGGGCCGCTCGTGGCGCGGGTGCGTTGCGTGCACCGCACAGGTGCGACCACATTGGTGCACGAGGTGGCTCTGGCGGCGCAGTCGGGGCGTGTCGACCATCACCTCGTGGCGGACTGGCACCAGTCCGAACAGCGCCTCGCCTTCGTGGCGCCGGTCCGGATCGGCGGCACCCGTGCTACCGCCGGGGTGCAGTTCGGCCAGGTGGCGCGAGCACGTCACTCCAACACGTCATGGCAGGCGGCGCACTTCGAACAGCTCGCCCATCGTTACGTCCATGTGGGCGAGGCACACTTCGGAGCCGCCCTGCTCTTCGTCGGTCCACGCGGTGTGGACATCAGCCACCCCGACCGCCACCTGGCGCTCAGCCTGCTGCGGTCGCCGCGCTTCCCCGATCCCGGCGCCGACCGCGGCCGACGCACCGTCGACTGGTCGGTGGCCGTCACCCGTGGCGATCCGTGGGGCGATGGCCTGACCCACGGCCTCGAAGTGGAGGCACAGCGGCTCGCTCACCCGGTCCACCGGGCGGGTCGGACCGTCCCCTGTCTGGTGCACCATGCGCTGCGCGGTGTCATGGTCGAGGCGATCAAGAACAGTCACGACGAGGTCGGCGACGTGGTGGTGCGGCTGTGGGAGTCCGAAGGTGGTCGAGTCGAGGGTGCACTGTGGTTCGAACTGCCCGGGCGCGAGGTGATCGAGGTCGCGCGGTGCGATCTGCTGGAGCGCCCTCTGGCGTCGTACGGCCCGGCACCCGGCGGCGCCATCGACGTGGTGCTGGAGCCCTTCGAGGTCCTCAGCCTGCGCCTGCGGGTCCGGCCTGACAGCGACCCGAAGTAGCGTGAGGCGCGATGTCGGGCCGACACGAGGACTCCCCGTGGTCCGCTGACGTCGTGCTGGCCGACGGGGGGCCGGTCCATGTGCGGCCGGTCCACCCCGACGACCTCGACCAGTACGAGGCGTTCCATCGTCGGCAGTCGCCCGAGAGCCTCTACTACCGGTTCTTCTCGGCCCGCCCGAACCTGTCGCGGCGCGAACTCGAACACCTCGTCGATGTCGACATGGTCGACCGGGCGACGTTGGTCGCCCTCGACGGCGACGAGTGGGTGGCCATAGCCGGCTACGACCGCTGGCCGGGCCGCGACGATGCCGATGTGGCCTTCCTCGTCGACGACCGCCACCACGGGCGGGGACTGGCCACCATGCTGCTCGAGCATCTGGCGGCGGTCGCTCGCGCGAACGGATTGCAGCGCTTCACCGCCGAGGTGCTCGCCGACAATCGGCCCATGCTTTCGGTGTTCCTCAAGGCGGGTTGGCCGGTTCAACGGGCCTTCGACAGTGGGGTCATCGACCTGGTGTTCCCCCTTGACCCCACACCGTCGCTCCTCGAGTCCATCGAACGCCGCGAGCAGTTGGCCGATGCGCGGTCGCTGGCCCGCCTGTTGTTTCCCCGGGGTGTGGCGGTGGTCGGCGCCAGCGACTCTCCCGGCAGTCCGGGCTGGGCGGCGTTCCGCAACGCTCTCGCCTCGGAGTTCCCCGGTGCGGTGTATCCGGTCAATGTGGCCCGCCACCATGTGGCCAGCGTGGCGGCCTTCGCCTCCGTCGCGGACATCCCCGGACCCGTCGATCTGGCAGTCGTCGCCGTTCCCGCCCCGGCCTTGCAGGGCGTGCTGGCGGAGTGCGCCGCCAAGCGGGTGCGGGGCGTGGTCATCGTGTCCGAGGTGCCCGGCGACCTCGCCGCCGAACTGGTGCGTTTCGCCCGGCGTCACGGTATGCGGCTCATCGGGCCCGGCAGTATGGGCCTGCTGGTCACGGGTGCTGCACCGCTGCACGCACATCTCGCACGGGCGCGCCACGATGCGGGCCCTGTGCCCGTGCGGGCGGGTGGTGTGGCCGTATCGCTGCAGTCGGGACCACTGGGGGCGTCGGTGCTGGAGCTAGCGCACCGCCTCGACATGGGTCTGTCGTCGTTCGTGTCGCTGGGGGACCGCGCCGATGTCAGTGGCAACGACCTTCTCCAGTACGTGGAGGACGACGCCTCGACCACGGTCGTGGCCATGTACACCGAGTCGTTCGGCAACCCGCGGAAGTTCGCCCGGATCGCCCGTCGGCTGGCACCTCGCACCCCGATCGTGGCGGTGTGGGCGGGCAGTGTCAGCGAGGGTGCAGCCACGGAGGCACTGTTCCGCCAGGCGGGTGTGATCGCCGTGCCGACGGTCAGGGATCTGCTCGACACCGCCCGCGTGCTGGCCACGCAGCGGGTGCCACGGGGGCCTCGGGTGACCGTGATCACCAATGCCGCCGGCCCGGCGGCCCTGGCCCATCACGCCCTGCTGCGCGAGGACCTCGAGCCCGTCGTCGTCGATCTCGGGTGGCGTGCAGCGCCCGCCGACTTCGCAGCTGCGGCACGGAGCGCGGCGCTCGACGGCGGCACCGACGCACTGCTGGTCATCCACGCACCACCGGTGGCCCGGGATGTCTCGGCCCCCGCCGATGCGCTCGACGCCGTGGGGCGCGATCTGGAGGTACCCATGGTGGTGGTGCTGCTGGGTGGTGGTGACGGCCCGCTGGTCACCGGTTCGCCCGTACCGGCTTTCACCTTCCCGGAGCCGGCCGCTGCGGTCCTGGCACGTGGTGTCCGCCTCGACGCGTGGCGGCGTCGCCACGAGGAGGACATGCGACTGGGCGTCCTGGCGTTGGCCGATCCGGAGGCGGTGGGTGCTGTGGTGGATCAGGCGCTGTCGGCGCGTCCCACGGGCACGTTGCTGCACGTGGCGGCCGCGGGCGCGCTGCTGCGTGCAGCGGGGCTCTCGGTGGCCCCGAGCGCGGCCGTCACGTCGCTGCAGGCTGCCCTGGAAGCCGGGCGTGCCATCGGGTTCCCCGTCGTGCTCAAGTCGATGGGTGCTCACCGCCTCGGACGAGGTGCAGCCGGTGGCGTCCGTCTCGATATCGAAGATGCCGACGACCTGTCGCGCGCATGGCGCCAGTGCACCGAGGCGCTCGGCGCCGAGGCGATGGCGGAGGCACTGGTGCAACGCCAGGTGATGGCCGGCGTGGAGGTGCGGGTCGCCGCCCGTGTGGATGCTGCGATCGGCCCCGTGGTGAGCGTCGGGTTCGGCGGGATGTACGCGGCGGCGATCGCCGATGTGGTCACCCTGTTGGCGCCCGTGGGGAGGGCGACCGCTCGTGCGGCCGTGGCGCAGTCGCGCGCCGGTGTGGCACTGGCCGACGCCGGGGTGGATGCCGAGCCTCTGGTCGACCTGATGATGCGCGTCGGGGCCCTCATGGAGGGTGTCGACACACTTCGTCGCCTCGACCTGAATCCGGTCATCGTCTCCCACGCCGGTGCCTGGGCGACCGATGCCGAGGTTCACGTGGCGCCCGCTTCGCTGCGCCCCGATCTGCCGATCCGACGGCTCTGAGTCACGCTACGTTGGGTGGTGATGGCGGGACCGGTGCTGGTGTTCGACGGTGACTGTGCGTTCTGCACCAGCAGTGTGCGGGCGCTGGAACGATGCGTGGCGCGTCGACCGGTCATCGTCGCCTGGCAGCGGGCCGACCTGGAACTCCTCGGCCTGACGGTCGCACAGTGCACCGAGGCGTTGCAGTGGGTGGACATCGACGGGAGCCGACGGCAGGGCGCCGCCGCCGTCGCTGCGACCCTGCGCCATGCCCGATCGGGTTGGGCGGTTCTGGGTGTGCTGCTCGATGCGCCCGGGGTGCGACACCTGGCCGCCTGGGTGTACGCGTGGGTGGCCCGAAATCGGCACCGACTGCCGGGTGGGACGGCGGCCTGCGCGCTGGATCAGCGCCTCAGCGAATCGCCACCAGCCGGGGCGACCGGTCCTCGAGCGACCACGGAGCCCCGAAGTCGTTGAGTCGGTCGAGGAAGGGTTCGCTGGCGAAGGCCTCGGGCCCTAGGACTCCGGCGCCGCTCCACGACCCGTCCGCCAGCAGCTCGAGGGCCACGGCGGGATTGAGCGCTGTCTGCCACGTGACCGCCTGGTGGCCGTGCACGCGCATGGTCCACTCGTTGTCGACGACGTGGTAGAGGTACGTCTCTTGGAACCGGCCGTCGAGGCCTTCGCCCCGGACCAGTGTGCCGGCGCAGGTGCGGCCCGTCATGCGGTCACCCAGTGTCGCTGGGTTGGGAAGCACCGCCGCCACCACATCGCGCGGTGACACCTCGACCCCCCGCACCGTGGTGGGCGTGGTGGCAGTCAGTCCCAACTTGTGCAGCGTTCTCAGGACGTCCACGAACTCGTCACCCAGGCCGTACTTGAAGGTGACCCGGCCGACATCGAGCCACCGTGGCATGAGGACGACCTCTTCGTGTTCGACGTTCACGCAGGTCAGTGGGCCGATGCCCTCGGGGAAGCAGAAGGTTTCGGGCTCGCTGAAGGGTTCGGTCGTGAACCATCCCCGGTCGCGCTCGTACACGATGGGAGGGTTCAGGCACTCCTCGATCGTGGTCCACACCGAGAACGTGGGGGCAAAGCCGACACCGTGCACCTGGAGGTCGCTGCCGTCGCGGACGCCCACTTCGTCGATACGCCGGAACAGATGATCGGCGGCGTAACGGGCGAACACGTCGCTGAGGCCGGGCTCGACACCCATGGCGACCAACGCCAGTTGGCCTCGTGCCTCCCAGTGTGACGACACGTCGAGTTGCTCCGAGCCGAGCATGACACCGATCTGCCGATGGGGGTCGGTGGGATGGGGCCGTGACATGTGCATCGCCATGTCGAGGTACGTGCACCCGGCGGCGAAGGCGGCCGCGAAGATCGGTGGATTGAAGCGGGGGTCGCAGGCATTCACGACGGTGTCGACACCCGTTGCGGCGATCAGTGCCATGACCTGCGTTCGGTCTCCGGCGTCCACCTGTGCGGAGGTGATACGGGCCGAGCCGGTGCTCGCTGCCACCCGGGCGGCACGGAGGCCGTCCACATCGGCGGCGACCACGCCGTCCACGACTCCGCGTCGGGCTAGCAGCGACACCAGTGCTGCGCCGACTCCGCCCGTACCCACGACGAGAACTCGCATGCTGCTCATGGTAACAGTCGACTTCGAAAATCCTGAGTCATCAGTCAGAATTTCTGTTGCGTCACTCAGAACAGTACGGGAAGTAACGACAAGACGGGGAACTATGGACCTGTCTGAGTCGCGGATCAGGACGCCATACCGATTCGCGAGTCAGTGACAGAAGGGACGCAGCGTTATGCACGACGCAGTGGGAGGCGCCTACGGTTCAGGTGTGACACGTCGACAGTTGGTGTCGCCCCAATCGGGCGAGCGGCACTGCGACGCGTGCGGGCGCCGCATGACCTGGCGCAAGGCCTGGGAAGCGGCGTGGCCCGAGGTGCGGTGGTGCTCGGACGCCTGCCGCCGCCGCAAGGTGCGGGCGGTCGACCAGGAACTGGAGAGGGCGATCTCTGCGCTGTTGGCGCAGCGCGCTGGTGACGCCACCATCTGTCCGAGTGAGGCGGCACGGGCGGTGGGTGCCGCCGACTGGCGCGATCTGATGGAACCGGCCCGTGCGGCGGCCCGGCGCCTCGCGGTACGAGGCGAGATCGACATCGTGCAGGGTGGACGCGTGGTCGACGGATCGACGGCCAAGGGTCCGATCCGCCTCCGCCGTCGGCGTGATGCCGCGTGACGGCCACTCTGCTGCCCAACCCGCAACCCGGCGACGAGGTGGCCTGGGTGCGGCGGCATCTGGGGCACCTGTGCCTGGAGGGGCCCGATGCGGTGGAGGCGTCACCGAGGTGGCGGGGAACGCAGGCGGCGGCGGACGTCGCCCTGGCGGGCCTCGACATCGGCGGCTACGCACGGCGTCGTAATCAGGTGTGGCCACCGTCGGCCCGTGGTGCCAGTGGCCTGTCACCGTGGATTCGCCACGGCCTGCTCCATCTGCCGCACGTCTGGCGTGCGGTCGACGCAGTGGCACCGGCGCAGGATGTGTCGAAGTTCCGGGACGAGTTGGCGTGGCAGGAGTACGCCCGCCACCTGTGGGCGCGCCTGGGCGATGCGATGTCGGCGCCGTTGCGGGCGCGTCCGTCTGAAGGCGGGGCGCAGGCGGCCACCTGGGACCGGACCATGGTGTGCGTCGATGCCTCGCTCGCCGAACTGGAAGGCGACGGCTGGATGGTGAATCAGACCCGTATGTGGCTGGCGTCGCAGTGGACCGTGCGCCAGGGTGCGGCGTGGCGCGACGGCGAGGATCACTTCTTCCGCCACCTGCTCGACGGCTCACGCGCTGCCAACCGCCTGGGTTGGCAGTGGACGGTCGGATCGGGCACCGGTCGGCCCTACGGCTTCAGCCGTCAGCAGGTGGAGCGGCGCGCTCCGGCCTGGTGCGCGAGGTGCCCTCACCGTCGACGCTGTCCGATCGAGCAGTGGCCCGACAACGGCGAGGTCCAGTGGCTCGAGGCGCCTGCCGGCCTGCGGCGCGATCCCTCGCCCGAGGTCACCGGCGGCCCGCGCCGTGTGGAACGCCACGGGTCGCCCGACATCGTCTGGCTGACGGCGGAGTCGCTCGGTGACGACGATCCGGCACTGGCGGCGCATGACGGCCTGCCGGTGGTGTTCGTGTACGACCAGGCCCTGCTGACCCGGCTGCGCTTGTCGGGCAAGCGCCTCGTGTTCCTCACCGAACGGCTCGCCGAACTGGCGGGCAGGCGCCAGGTCGAGGTGCTGCTGGGGGATCCGGCGGTCGTGCTGCGTGAGCGCCGACCGGCCGTCACCTTCGCTCCGGTTCCCGGCTTCCGCCGCCTCACGGCGAGGAACCGGCCGGCCGAGGTGCATCCGTGGCCGTGGCTGCGGCGACCCGGCCCGGGTTCTCTGTCCAGTTTCTCGGCGTGGTGGGGCGCCAACGGGGGAGTACGGTCCCGTTCATGACCCATGAGGCCTTGAGCGGTGAGCGCGGCGTGCTGCTTCCCGGGGTCTGGGACGCGCTGAGTGTGACCCTGGCCGCCCAGGCGGGCTTCGGCGCCGTGTTCGTCTCCGGCTACGCCGTGTCGGCGAGCCTGCTCGGCCGTGCGGACCGTGGGTACGTGACCCAGACCGAGATGGCCGACGTGGCCCGCCGCGTGTGTGCGGCCGCACCACCGACCATGGCGGTGGTCGTCGATGCCGACACCGGTTACGGCAACGCACTCAACACGGTGCGCACGGTCGAACTGTGGGAGCAGGCCGGCGCTGCCGGTGTGTTCATCGAGGACCAGATGTGGCCCAAACGCTGCGGGCACATGGCGGGTAAGGAGGTCGTGGAGCGTGGCGACTGGCTGGTCAAGCTGCGGGCCGCGGTCGACCACCGAACGACGTTGCACGTCACGGCTCGAACCGACGCACGGGCTGTGCTGGGTATGGCCGAAGCGCTGGAACGGGCGCGGATGGCGCGTGACCTCGGGGTCGATGCCGTGTTCGTCGAAGCGCCCGAGACGGTCTCCGAACTGGAGGCCATCGCTCGAGCACTTCCCGGTGTCACCCTGGTGGCGAACATGGTCGAAGCCGGACGGACGCCGCTGTTGAGTCTGGACGAGTTGACGGCATTGGGCTTTCGCCTGGTGCTGTCGCCCCTGTCGCTGCTGTACAGCGCGACCACGGCGATGCAGCAGGCCGCCGCGCACCTGCGCGACCGGGGTTCCATGCGGGAACGGGTGGCAGACCTGATCGGCTTCGACGAGTTCGCCCGACTGGTGGGTGCCGACCGAGACGACGAACTGGATGCGCGCTACAAGTATGAACGGGTGGACGACGGCCTCAGCCGCTAGGGTTGGTTCTGTTGCATCCGGAGCGGCCTTCGGGCCCGGCAACCTGGGCGGACGCCCCAAGGTGCCTTCCGGTCGGGTGACCGGCCGGAGATGTGGCCGAGCGATCGGCAACAAAGCGTCCCCGGAGGCGACGCACCGTGAATCGGCCCGCCGGAGGACCTCATGCTGCAACCCACGCCGCTGCCTGTGACAGGTGCCTGGCGTCCCGGCGCGCCCGTGGGCAGTCGTCGGTTCCTCCGCCTGGCCGGGGGTCGGCCGTTCGCGCTGGAGGGCGGCGGTGTGCTCGACGAGGTCGAGATCGCCTACGAGACATGGGGAACCCTGAGCGCCCGGGCCGACAATGCGGTGCTGCTGTGCCACGCCTGGACCGGCGACAGCCATGCCGCCGGTCCCGCCGAGGAGGGGCACCCGACGCCGGGTTGGTGGGAGGGGCTCATCGGTCCGGGACTGCCGGTGGACACCGACCGCTGGTTCGTCGTGTGTGCCAACGTGCTCGGCGGGTGCCAGGGTTCGACCGGTCCGGCGTCACCGCATCCCGTCGACGGGCGTCCCTACGGCAGTCGGTTCCCCGTGGTGACCATACGCGACATGGTGCGGGTCCAGTCCAAGTTGGCCGATCACCTCGGCGTGGGCGCCTGGCACAGCGTCATCGGCGGCTCGATGGGGGGTATGCAGGTTCTCGAGTGGGGTATCACGTTCCCTCGACGCGTCCGTTCCCTGGTGCCGTTGGCGACCTGCGTGCACGCCAGCGCCCAGCAGATCGCGTGGGGCGGTATCGGACGCCGGGCCGTGCGGCTGGACCCCAGATGGCGCGGGGGCGACTACTACGGCGCCGAACCCGGTGACGGACCGTGGCAGGGCCTGGCCTTGGCGCGCATGATCGCGCAGGTGACGTTTCGCAGCGACAACGTGTTCACGGAACGCTTCGGCCGCGACCTCGCCGACACCGATCACGACGGGTTCGACCTGTGGCAGCGTTTCGAGGTCGAGCGCTATCTCGACTACCACGGAGAAAAGCTGGCCCGACGGTTCGATGCCAACAGCTATCTGGCCATCGGCAAGGCGATGGATCTTCACGATGTCGCGCGGGGCCGCGGCAGCCTGGAGTCGGCCATGGGCCGTATCCAGGTGCCGGTGTTCACGGTGGGCATCGACAGCGACCTGTTGTACCCGCTGTACCAGCAGCGCCAGATTCACGAGCTCGTGCGGGGGGCGGGGCGCCGCAGCGAGTTACTGGTCATCGAGTCGCCCCATGGCCACGACGCCTTTCTGATGGAACTGGACCAGGTCGGCCCCGAGATCGGCAACTTCCTCGACTCGGTCGCTCGGTCCTAGGGGGCTGACGGTCGCTGCCGCCCGTCCACCAGGGCGTCGAGCACCGGACGGGCTCGACTCGAGGCCGGAATACGCACCACGACCTCGTCACCGTCGGGACCCGCGGACTGGGCCCGGCGCGCCACGTACACCGCTCGCTTTCCGGAGGCGTCGATGGCGGCGTTCACGATCGTCCACTGTCCGTTGAGCCTGCCGGCGGGCAGACCCCGCGCCCGTGTGACCAGGCAACCGTCGTCGGTCACCATGGCGCGCACTTCCCGCCACCGCCCACCTGGGCTGTCCCCGCGCACCAGGGGTTGCATGCGGGCGGTCATGCGACGTCCGTCGCGCGAGGCCCAGTGCGGTTCCTGCCGCAACGCCCACCAGGCGGCGGCGAGACCGACCGTCAGGGCGACCACCGTGAGCACGACGTCGAGCACCTCGCCAGCATGGTGCACGACGGCCACGCCAGCCACACTGACGGCATGCCGGAGCTGCTGGAGGCCGAGATGTACCGCGCTGCGATGGCGCGCACGGTGGGCGGCCGCATCGTGGCGATGGCCCCGGCCGACCCGTTGGTGGTGCCCGAGGGTGCTGCCTTGGCTTCGGGGCTGCTCGGGACCCAGGTGCGGGCGGTGACCCGGCGCGGGAAGGTCCTCCTCGTCGACGTCGGCGCGTTCGTGGTCGGACTTCGCTTCGGGATGACCGGTCGCCTGATCGTGGGGGAGCACGACCCGATCCCCGCCCTCGCCTACGGCCCGAGCGCATCGGATCGACGCTTCGACCGCTGGGAGGTCACGGTGTCGCCGCACCAGGGCGGGGCGCCGGTGTCGGTGCGGCTGAGCGATCCGCGTCGCCTGGCCCGCGTGCTGGTCGACCCCGATCTGAGTGGGTTGGGGCCCGACGCCATGGAGGTCGACGGCACCCTGTTGGCGCAGCGTCTGGCGGGCCGTCGGGGACCGATCAAGAGCGTGCTGATGGACCAGCACGTCGTCGCCGGTCTGGGGAACCTGCTCGTCGACGAACTGCTGTGGCGCAGTGGCATCGCGCCCACTCGCCCCACGCGCGATCTGAACGTCGACGAGATCGAATGCCTGGCGGCGGAGTTGCGTCCCATGCTGGGCGAACTGATGCAACGGGGAGGCAGTCATCGGGGGGATCTGTCGGTGGAGTTGCGTCGGGCGGGAGCCCTCTGCCCGATGGACGGGGCACCACTGCAGCGTCGTAACATCGGGGCGCGCACGGCCTGGTCGTGCTCACTTCACCAGCGATGATGCCCTTCTCTCTGTTCCGCTTCGTGGTCGCCCAGTCGGGTGAGGCCGTGAGTGACCCCGACAGCGAACGTGTCGTGGGATTCGCCGTATGGGGACTCGTGGTGCTCGGAATCGCCGTGATCGCAGTGACGGTCTGGTTCTGGCGCAGTACACGGCCCGACCCCGAGGCACTGGCGACGTTGGAAGCCATGAGTGGGCGGCGCTTTCGCCGCGCCGGTGACGAGGGGTCGCGGCGACGGATCCTGGAGGGTGTGCGACCGGGGGCGGCCGATGACGAGGCCGACTCCGAGGGCCGTGCCGGCGTGGGAATCCCGGTGGTCGGCGGTGGCGACGATGTGAGCGTGCCACTGCCGCGCCCCCTTCCTCCCCCCGGCCGGGAGGCGCCGATCGATCCACTGCTGCGGCCCCCTCCGCCGGTACGGTGACGCCCATGGCTGGTGGTTTGGACGTCGATGCGATGATCTCCCGGTTCCGCGAGCGGGCACAGGCCGTGAAGCGGCGGCCACTGCCGCCGGTGGCGGGAGAGGAACGGCAGTTGTTCATCCAGCAGGCCCAGACCGACTTCCAGGACTTCGCGATCCTCGGCGATGCGGTGGGTGCCATCGAGGACGGCTTCCTGGTGCTGCGAGTCGACCTGCGGCCACCCGACCAGCGGTCGTGACCGACCTCGCCGCACCCCCCGCCCGGTCGAGGGGTGACCTCCCGATGATCGCCTCCATGACGGCGGTCGTGTCGTGGGGCTTCGGGCCCCTGTCGGTGCGGGCGATCTCGGCCTCGGCGCCGACCATCGCCCTGTATCGCTTCGCCGCTGCGGTGCCGTTGTTCCTCGTGGTGGCTCGCGTGACGGGGGGCCGCCTCGATCGCCGTCTCATGCGCGGCGCACTGGCGCCAGGCCTGTGTTTCGGTCTGTCGTTCGTCACGTCGTTCGAGTCGTTCCAGCGGACGTCGATCGCCAACGCCACGCTGATCGGCTCCCTGTCGCCTCTCGTCATCCTTCCCGTCGCCGCGCTGATGATGGGCGACCGCCTGGGGGCGCGGCGTCTGGGCTTTGGCCTGATGGCGGTGATCGGGGTGGCGATGACGGTGCTCGGCGCATCGTCGTCCAGCGACGCCTCGTTCACCGGTGATCTGCTCGCGGCGGGAACGCTGCTGCTGTTCAGCGCCCAGTTGATCCTCGTGAAGCGCCACCGTGACCTCGGTGCACATGCGTGGGCCTTCGTGGCGGCGATCTCGACCGTCGGCGTGGCCGTCATCGTGCCGTGGGCGCTGTTGGTCGGCGTGGACCACGCCGCGTTCGGCGGCACCGACTGGGTGCTGCTCGCCCTCATGATCCTGGGTCCCGGACTCCTCGGCCATGGCCTCATGACGTGGGCGCAGGCCCATGTCGACGCCTCGGTCACCGCCCTGCTGATGCTCGGCAGTCCGGTCATCGCCTCGCTGGGTGCGTGGGTGTTCTTCGACCAGGCGCTGTCGGGTTGGCAGATGTCGGGGGCGGTGGTGGTGCTGGGAGCCCTGGCCGGAGTCGTACTCGACAACCGCCGTCGTGCGTGAAGTTGCCGCGGTCCTCGGCCGCCTTGGTAGAGTTTGCCTTCCAACGCGGACGTGGCTCAGCTGGTAGAGCATCACCTTGCCAAGGTGAGGGTCGCGGGTTCGAATCCCGTCGTCCGCTCCAAGTAAATCCTGCTCAGGGGGTAAGTCCCCCTGACGCAGGGTGCTCCCCGGTGAAGTCGAAACACGGGGTCGAGCACGGGATGGGCCTACGTTCCGGGTCTCTCACGGGGAGGATCTCGGGGAGGATTCCTCGACCTCGGTGCCTTGCTCGCCCGAGATCCGGCGCCACTCGTCGAAAATCTCCCTCAGCGCGGCCGGGAATGGCCCGGAGGGCGAGAGCAGTTTTCGTGGTCGCCGCCAGTCAACGAGGAGAGCCCCCGGCGGTGCTGCCGGGGGCCTCGTGTGTCGCCGGTCGTCGTCTCCTTTCAGCTGATTCGGCAACAGGACTTGTTGACGACGGCGCGGATCGACGTGACGTCGGGGTGGTCGGCCCCGATGGTTCCGAACACGTTTCGCTCGGGTATCCCGGCGAGTGCGTAGGTGTGGTCCGCTCCGCACGCCGCGACGAGGTAGCCCTGGTCGTGGATCACCGGCAGCGTCGGGTCCGACTGAACGCCAGCGAACACTGCCTTCGACGCGACCACGAGCCCGATCGCCGGGACACACACGGTCTGAAACACGGTGTAGGTGGCGAAGGCGAGTCGCTCGGTCTGGTACTGGTCGAGCACGGGTGTGCGGAACATGGGGTACTCCTTGGAGTGATCTGGCGGACGGTGGTGTCTGCACCGGGCACCGTCGCTGCCTGGTGACGGCTCACAAGGAGGTTCCGAGCGCCGCTGTGACCATGTCGAGGAGGCCTTGGACCGTCGCTCGTCGTTCCGGGTCGACGTCGACCGGGGCTGGTCGCTTGCGGGACCGGGCGAATTTGCGGTGGTACTCGGCGAGTCGGTTGTGGCAGAGACCGACGGGGTTCTCGACGGTGCGGGGGAGTTCGTCGAGCACGTAGTCGATGACGTAGGGGGCCTCGAGTTCGATATCGGCGGCGCTGGCGAGGATCTTGGTGATCTGACCTCGGACGCGTGTGAACGACTCAGTGTCGTGAAGGTTGCCGCCGAGCGAGGTCACGAGTCCGGTCGCCACCTGATAGGCGACGGCCAACGTGTCCGGTCCGCTGCTGGGTTGCCTCGTCCGGCGCGCGGCGAGCTCGACGATGGCGGGTGTGCAGCTGACGGGGAGCAGAGCCTGGTAGTTGTTGGTGGTTCCGTCGCGTTGCTGAATGTCCATCCAGCCGTGCCGTTCCAGATCGTGGAGCGCCGATCGTGCGGTGCCGACCGCGACGTGCATCCCTTTCGCGATCGTGTCCACTCGTGGGTGCGCTGACCCGAACTCGTCGAAGTTCCTCATGGCGATCGTCAGAGCGGCGTGATGCATGCGGGCCGTCGGTGACGGGTCGGTGGAGATGATGTCGGCCCACCGGAACCGGTACTCCTTGAGTGTGAAGTGCTCGAAGTACACCGGTGGCAGCAGGAGGCGAAGCATGGCGGCCTTGCCGGACTCGTTCTCGGAGGCGGTGGTGGGGTGCGTGGTGCGACTCTTCATGGACCCCACGGTGACGGCGCCGAAGGTGACGTCACGGAGGTGGATGTTCGAGGTGGATGTTCTGGTCTGTTGCTGGTTCGTCCCTGGTTGTTTGGGTCCAACCGGGGATCCGCACGTGTGCCCGGCTTGACCCCCACCCCTCCGAATTCGTGAGGGGGTGGTCCAGAATCGACCTCACCCCTGCTCGTCGAGTGGAGGCCCCGGCACACCGGATCGACGTTTCCATCACCAGGGGCGACACGAGCAGTCTGAGCGCGTCGTCGCGGAAACGTGACGCGCCCGGAAACCGTCATCAACCTGGGGTTGGTGGGGAGTGCCGTGCTGGCAACCGGCGTCACGCTGCACTGCGTGACCAAGAGAGAGGAGAACACCACACCCCCCGACTTGCCGTGCGCTCTCAAGAACCCGTTCACCGGCCAGTTCTGGGTGTTCTGCGATCTCGACTGCCTGGCCGAACTCACCAGCGCCGTCATGCCCGACGCCGGGACACCGCTCGCCATGATGCGCGCGTACACCAGCAGCGGCCAGTGCCACAGGTAGAGCGGATACGAGACGAGGCCGACGCCGACCATGAGTCGGCGCGACAACACGTGCCGACCCCACCACGTGTGCGGTCCGCTGGCGATCAGCAGCGCTGCGACGTGAGCTCGGCCGGCCCCGAACCGTTCCAGCAGAGGTGTCGGACGACCGAACGACACGATGGCGAGAAGCCCCAACACGAAGGACGCGACCATGAGAACGACGGTCGTCACGGTCACGTGTCGGATGGTCACGTGTCGATTGGTCATGTCGGTTCCGACACGGCGCCCGAAGCGGAACACCGCCCACAACACGAGGGGCCACACGATGTAGAACTGCTCTTCGATTCCGAGCGACCAGAGGTGGACGAGCGGTTTCACTTCCGAGGCAGAGTCGAAGCAGCCCGATTCGGCTCAGAGGAACAGGTTCGACACGAAGAACGCGCCACCGGCGACGTGTTTGCCGAGTTGTTCGAACTCCTTGTCGAAGAGCGTCACCCAGCCAAGGGCGTAGGTCGTGGCCAGCACCACGGCCAAGGCCGGGAAGATGCGTCGCACCCGCCGGTCGTAGAAGCCACGGATCGTGAACGTGTCCGTGGACAGCCCGCCAAGGATGTTGGTGGTGATGAGGAAGCCCGAGATGACGAAGAAGACGTCGACACCCACGTAACCACCGGGAACCAACCACGGAAAGGCGTGGAAGACGACCACCGAGCCGACGGCGATGGCCCGCAGACCGTCGATGTCGGGTCGATACACGTGGTCGGTGACGGGTTTCGTCGAGGTGTCCACCACCCTTCGACTCGGCCACCCGACGAGGTCCGGTCGGCGTCCTCGTAGCCTGATGTGATGGCGAGGAAGTTCTCACCGGAGTGTCCGGACCCGGTGCGATTCGCCGTGATGCGTCAGGAGTGGCGCGGTCTCGCCTACGTGCATTGGCGCTACGACCCGGCGGTGGTGCAGGCGTTGTTGCCTCCCGAACTCACCGTCGACACGTTCGACGGTTCGGCGTGGGTCGGATTGATCCCGTTTTCCATGCGGAACATCGGCCTGCCCCACGGTCCGTCGGTGCCGTACCTCGGATCGTTTCCCGAGATCAACGTGCGCACGTACGTGGTCCGTGATGGTCGGCCGGGTGTGTGGTTCTTCTCTCTCGACGTCAACCGTTTTTTGCCGGCGCTCGTGGCGCGCCTCACGTATCGCTTGCCGTATTGCTGGGGTCGAGCGAGTCACGACGTGACCGAGTCGCAGTGGACCACGCGTGTTCGCCGGCGTTGGCCGCACGCGGTCGATCCGATCGAGATCGTGATACGACCGGGCGACTCCGTCGAGCCCGATGATCTCGACCACTTCCTCACCGCTCGATGGGGGTTGTACTCACCATCCCGTCGGGGAGTTCGTTATGCCCCGGTCGATCACGAACCGTGGCCGTTGCGATCGGCCGAATTGGTGTGCGCCGACACCGCTCTGGTGGAGGCGGCCGGTTTGCCGTCTCCGGCGGGTGAGCCTCACGTTCGGTGCTCGCCAGGAGTGGCCGTGCGCATCGGCCCGCCGCGGTCTTGACAGAAGCCATTTCGTGTATACGGTTTCTGGGTCGATTGAGAATCGAAATCGACTCCTTGCTCGCTGGTCGCTGCCCCGAACTGCTGACGACCGGACACCCCGACTTCGCGGTGGGCGTCTTCGATGCCTTCATCAGCCCGTGGTACCTCCGAACCCTCCTCGAGACATCGCGTCCTGAGGTGATCGTGGTGGATCCGGCGGTGATGGTGGCGTCGTTCCTTCTCCTCGAGATCGTGCGCGGGGCCGGGTGTCGGGTCGATCGGGTGGTGGTGGGCTCCGATCAGATCACCGACGTGATGAAGGTGCAAGCGATGCGGGGTGGGTTCTTCGATCTCGTCGACACCAGTCGACCGACCGAGGGGGTCCGACACCGGCTCGAGGCCGTGCATCACGTTCGCTCGAGCCTGGCCGATGACCGACTCTGGGCCACGGTCGCCAAGCCGACCGCCATCGGCAATCTCGTCCTCGTGCCCCACGATGCGATCGACGTGGAGATCCTGGAGTCGGTCGCGCTCGGTTTGATGAACGACGACATCGCGTCGGTGGTTCACGTGGCCCCCCAGACGGTTCGCAACCGCATGAGCGGGATGCTCCAGCGATCAGGTATGTCCAACCGCACGGAGATGGCCTTCACCTATCTGGGTCAGACCATGACCATGCGGATGATCCAGGGCATGGATCGGTTCCGGTCTCGGGACTGAATCAGGATCGTTTCGCGCGGCAGGCGTCACTGCAGTAGCGAACGGACTCCCAATCGCGTTCCCACTTCTTGCGCCACTCGAACGGTCGACCACACACCTCGCACACCTTCGGCGGGTGGCCGTTCTTCGTGCGGGCGACGCGGGTCATGGTTCAGCGAGCGCGGGTGCGTGACCGTGATCGTGAGCGTTGGCCACCAGGGGCCGGAGTCGACGCCTTCGGTCGGGCCGGACGTCCGGACTGCGAGACGCGTGTGGGTCGTGAGGGCTGTGTCGGTTGCGCGACCGGAACCTTGCGCATGCGCCGTTCGGCGGGCGGTCCGGTGAGTTCGGTGATCATCGGGTGACCAGGCTGCACCTTGGTATGCGTGGGCGAGATGCCGGCCCAGCGGGTGAGAGCGTCGACATCCTTGCGTTGATCGGGTGTCATCACGGTGACGACGGTGCCCGATGCTCCGGCGCGCGCGGTGCGGCCCGAACGATGCAAGAAAGCCTTGTGTTCGGCCGGTGGATCGACGTGAACGACGAGTCGGATGTCATCGACGTGAATTCCACGAGCGGCGATGTCGGTGGCCACCATCACGAGTACCTCACCGGATGCGAAGGCTTCGAGATTCTTGGTGCGGACGTTCTGCGACAGGTTGCCGTGCAAGTCGACGCTCGGGATGCCGTTCTTCGACAACTGGAGCGCGATCTTCTTGGCGGCATGCTTGGTACGAGCGAACAGCAGGGTGCGTTCACGCCCGATGCCATAGCCTGTACGACGGCGGGCTTGTTCTCGCGTTCGACACAGAGCACGTGATGTTCCATGTCGGGTACCGTTGATTCGGCCGGATCGACCGAGTGCATGACGGGCGAGTGGAGGTAGCGGTCGATGAGGACGTCGACTCCGTTGTCGAGAGTGGCCGAGAAGAGCAGACGCTGACCCTTGGCCGGGGTCTTGTCGAGGACTCGCTTCACGACCGGAAGGAAGCCGAGGTCGGCCATGTGGTCTTCGAGACGTCCCGGGCAGGCGATCACGATGTCGACACCGCGCTGAAGGGCCTTCACTTGCGGGTACGCGCTCACGCCACCGTGGATCACGACGTGTGTGAGACCGAGGGCTTTGGCCAACGGATCGAGAGTTTCGGCCATCTGGGCGGCGAGTTCGCGGGTGGGTACGAGGATCAGACCACGCGGCTGGCGGGGCTTCGATCCGTTGCGGTCGGCCGACAAACGGGCGACGAGAGGGAGCGCGAAGGCGAGGGTGTTACCGCTTCCGGTACGACCGCAACCGATGATGTCGCGACCGGCGAGTGAGTCGGGCAGGGTCTGACGCTGAATCGGGAACGGTTCGGCGATGCCACTGCGAGCAAGGATGCGCACGAGGTCGGTCGGTACGCCAAGAGAGGCGAACGTCGCGGAATCGGAATCGGAATCGGTGCGCGAGGTCGCGCGAGCGGGTTGGGTCGTGGGGGACGTGAGGATCCTTCGTGTTTGGGGGACGCCACCGACGAGGTGTCTGGGGGAGGAAGCCTCTGACGGGCCTGAATGCCCCTCACGTCTCACGCCACTCATGAACGGTGAGACACACCGATCAATTCCCACGGTATGGAGGTGGGATCGGCGGTTTCCTCCGCTCGCTGAGTTCGGTGGCTATCTCACGCTCGTTGGTCGATCGTGGACGGCCAATCAGTCGACACTGCCCGACGGGCGATCGTGTGAGCTTCGACCGAATCGATGCCGAGAGACATCAAAAGACGTGCGATGACGGAGGCCTGATGGCCTTCGTTCGATTCGCCGTTGATCACCCGGCGTGCCGCGAGCAACAAGGCACCGAGTATCACGTCGAACGTCCCTTCGTCGGGGGCCTCGGTGTAACGACCAGCTACGTGTCCATCCATGATGTTCTGGCTCAGATACGACAACGGTCCATCGACGGCGAGTGCCCGACGCACGGAATCCAACCGCAACGCCACCTTGACGACATTGGGGGATTCGGCGGCGGTACGCAGTGCTCGGGCGGAGATGGTTGCGAAGCGTTCCGCCTCGTCATCCACGCGGACCTCGAGAGCCCAACGGGCCGCGAACTGCTCGACCGTGAAGGGCACCAGCGCCGTCATGAGGGCATCACGATCGACGAAGTAGTTGTAGAAGGTGCCGTGGGCGACACCGGCCCGCGCCGAGACCTCGGCCAGGCTGAAACCTTCCCCTTCCTCGGCCAATACATCGAGTGCGGCACCGAGAAGCAGGGTCCGGGTGCGTTCGCGTTTCGACGGTGGGCGTTCGACGACGCGGTTATCAACGGCAGAGGACATCTGATTGACAGTATCGTCAAATATGACTAATTTGTCAATTATGAATCAGCCGTCCTTTCGCCTTCGTCTGGGCCACGCCACCGTCCCGGCCAGGAATCTCGACGCCCAGGTCGCCTTCTACACCGAGGTCCTCGGCTTTCACGTGACCAACCGTGGCGAACCGATGCCGGGCATGGGTGAGATGGTCTTCATCTCGCAAACGCCCCAGGAACATCATCAGATCGTCCTCGTGCACACACCCGATCCCGCTCCTCGGGGCTTCATGTTCGCCGATCATCTGGCGTTCCATGTCGAAACCCTCGACGAACTGAGAGAGGTGGCCCATCGATTGGTGGCGGCCGGCAACACGAGTGGTGTGCCCGTTTCGCACGGCAACGCGTGGTCGGTGTATTTCACCGACCCCGAGGGCAACGGACTCGAGTGCTTCGTCGACACGCCGTTTCATGTCGCCCAGCCCTATGGCGACGGCCTCGACCTCACCAAGGCCGATGATGTCATCGAGAACGAGACCCTCGACAAGCTCCGACCACTGCCCGAATTCCAGCCATTCGACGAGTGGCGTGCCTCCATGACGAAGCGACTCGCCGGTCAAGGCTGAACGACATGGATCTCGGACTCGCCGGGCGTCACGCGATCGTCTGCGCATCGAGCCGCGGGCTCGGGTTCGCCTGCGCAGCGGCCCTGGCCCGTGAAGGTGTCGACGTCGTCATCAATGGTCGAGACCCCGACGCTCTCGAGGCGGCTCGTACGAAGATCGTCGAACTCCACGGGGTCACCGTGACGGCGGTGTCGGGAGACATCACGTCGTCGGTGACGCAGGAAGCACTGCTCGTCGCCTGCCCCGAACCCGACATACTCGTGAACAACAACGGTGGACCCGTGCCCGGAAAATTCAGCGAATGGGATCGTGATGCGTGGATCGCAGCACTGGATGCGAACATGCTCGCACCGCTGGCGATGGTCAGGCTCGTCCTCGCCGGCATGGTCGAACGACGATTCGGACGAATCGTCAACATCACCTCGGCCATGGTGAAGACACCCCTTTCACCGATGGGGTTGTCGACCGGTGCACGCACCGGCCTGACGTCGGTCATGAAGTCTCTGTCGAAAGACGTCGCTCACGCCAACGTCACCATCAACAACATTCTTCCCGAACGTGTCGACACCGAGCGTCAGCAGCAGATGGCTGCTCTCCATGCGCGATCAGCCAACATTTCGGTCGAAGAAGCGTACGAGCTCATGGCTCAGAGCATCGCTGCCAAACGGCTCGGCCGTCCCGACGAGGTCGGCGATGCCTGCGCTTTTCTGTGCAGTGCGCAAGCCGGATACATCAGTGGTCAAAATCTGCAACTCGACGGCGGATCGTTCGCCGGGTTGATGTGACGTGACCGACGAACGAGAGGTTCCGGTTCTGGTGGTCGGAGCCGGTCCGGTGGGGTTGACCGCCGCCCGGCTCGTCGCGAACGCGGGGCGACGTTGCGTGGTCGTCGAACGTCGCGACGGACCACAGCGCAATCCGGCGGCTCATGTCGTGAACGCTCGGACGCTCGAGATCTTCCGGCAGGCCGGCTTCGACATGGAGCGGATCAGGGCGATCGCGCAGAACCCCGATGACGCCGGCCACGTCAATTTCGTTTCTCGGTTGAACGGAACACTCATCGGTCGTCTGCCGTTCGAGCGTCAGGGCGACGAGTACTGCGCGATCACTCCTCACCCGCTCCGCAACATTTCTCAGCACCGCCTCGAACCCCTGTTGGCCGAGGAGTTGAGAACTTCCGATCTGATCGATCTTCGCTACGGCACCGAGTGGGTCACGGCCGTTCGCACCGAGCACGGTGTCGAATCGGTCCTGCGCGACATGCACACGGGTGAGCAATTCCGTGTCGAAAGTTCCTGGCTCTTCGGCGCCGATGGCGCGGGTAGCGCGGTGCGAAAGTGGCTGGGTATCGAGATGATCGGGCCGGCCGGTCTGCGGAGTTTCGTGGCGATTCACTTTCGGGGAAGTCTGCGCTCGTACGTGATCGACCGACCGGGGGCGTTGCACTTCGTGATGGACCCGATGGTCAGCGGCACCTTCATCGCTCATGAGGTGGATCGTGAGTCGGTGTTCATGATGGGTTTCGACCCGACCAAGGAGTCACGAGACGACTACGACACCGATCGGTGTTGGGCCATCGTGCGCGAAGCGATCGGTGATTCGGATGCGAACATCGAGATCGTCGATGTCGGAACATGGCACATGACGGCACAAGTCGCCGAGCACATGCGGAGCGATCGTGTCTTCCTGGTCGGGGATGCCGCTCATCGGTTCCCTCCCACCGGCGGAATGGGCCTGAACACGGGTGTCGCCGATGCCCACAACCTCGTGTGGAAAATTCTCGCCGTCGAGGACGGCTCCGCTGACGTTTCACTGCTCGACACCTACGAGTCGGAGCGCAGGCCCATTGCAGAGACGAACTGCAATCAGAGTCTCACCAATGCGTTCAAGATGATCGCGCTGACCGAGGCGCTGGGTCTGCATCCCGAAGCGACCACGACGGATCTGGACCAAGTTCTTGCAGATCCTGCTCGCCGCGAGATGATCGCCGATGCCGTACGTGAGCAGGCGACCCATTTCGACATGCTCGGGCTGCAACTCGGATACGTCTACGAGACCCGTCTGAATCCCGGACGACCGACACCGATCTGCGAGATCGATCCGACTCCCTTCACACCTTCGAACGACATCGGGTCGCGGCTCGCGCACGGATGGTTGTCGGATGGTCGCTCCACCCTCGACCTCGTCGATCCGCATCGACTGACCCTTCTCACCTTCGGCGACCATGACGCGTGGTCGCGATTGACGAACGAGGCGGAAGCACATGTGCATCACGTGCGTATCGGCACGGATGCCGCCGTCACCGATGACTGGAAGGAATCCTGCCGAGTCGGTACCAGTGGCGCCATTCTCGTGCGACCCGATCAACACATTGCCTGGATCTCGTCCGCGTCACCCATCGGTGAGCCGGTCGAGTTGCACACGATCATCAGAACAATTCTGGGAAAGTAAGGAGTCACACCATGTCGGACGTTCCCGCGTACGCGGTCGTCAACCTGCACGTCACAGATGCCACCACCTATCGGGAGTACGAGAGAGGTTTCTTTCCGTTGCTCAAGAAGTACGGAGGTGAATTCATCACCTACGACGACGAGTCGTTCACCTTGGAAGGTTCGTCGCCGCGAGCTGGGCGGATGGTCATCTTCACGTTTCCGTCCGAAGACAAGGCACGTGCCTGGTTCGCGGATCCCGTGTATCAAGCGCTCGCCGAACATCGCCGAGCCGGCACACGTTTGGACTTCTCGACGATCCTCCATGGCCGACCCCCACGGTGATTCGACGCAGACGCAACGGAGATCTCCTCGGCCCGTGAGGAGGCAGTGCGCAGGTCGTCAGCTCACGATGAGCGGTAGCGGTTCCATCCCCAGGGCGGTTCTCAACGTGTTGTGGTAGTGGTGCAGTGGGCGTTCGTTGCGGCCGTAGATCACTTCCTTCAGGGCGCCGCTGTTCGCGGTGGTCTGCTGGCTGGCACCCATCACGTAGTCCTCGTCTCGGATGATCGAAGCGAAGAGTTGGGCGAGAGTCTTCTCCTGTTCGGCGCGGGCCTCGGCACCTTCTGACGAATCGGTGACTCCCTTGCGCAGGAAGAACGTGATGCGGCTGGTGTGACGACCCGGATTGCCCGCCTGCGGATAGATACGGATGAAGAAGCAGCCATCCACCGTGGGGAGCAGCTGCACGTTCGGGAACAGGTAGTAGGCGGGCAGCGTGGCAACCGCGATGTTCCACTGCTCTTTCGGCAAGTTGCGCATCTTGTCGATCGAGCGACGGCACAGGAGGAACCGGTGGTTGCGGCCGAAAGTCTCGTAGCACGAGACGTTCCCGTGGAACCCGAGGTTGATGGTGTTCTGGTGCAGAGCGGGGAAGTGGTACGTCTCACCGAACGTGTCATTGGCCAGCTTCCAGTTGCAGGCGATGTCGTAGCTGTCGCGGTCGGCCACGACCAGGTCGTCGAGTCTCCACGACGCGAGTTCCTCGGCGTACTCGGTGGTCAGCAGTTCGTCGACGTCGATCGCACCATCGGGGTCGGGGTGGACGACGAGCAGCCCGTACTTCTCGACCGCTGGCAGGCGGATCAGACCGTGGCACGAGGTGTCGATATCGCCGAAGTGATCCTTTTTCGGGAGTCCCACCAAGGCCCCACCGTTGTCGTAGGTCCAATTGTGAAACGGGCAGGTGAAGCGGCGTGCGGTTCCTCGTTCCTCCTCCTCCACCACCAACGCGCCACGATGGCGGCAGGCGTTGACCATGGCTACGAAGGTCCCGTCGTGCTGGCGGCTGGCGATCACGGGCACACCGAAGTCGCTGGTGGTGAAGTACGAGCCTGGCTCGGGGAGGTCACCCGACAATCCGATGATCTGCGGGTGGTGGCGGAAAAACGAGTCCCACTCCCGTGCGGCAAGGTCGGGGTCGGTGTAGGCCGAGGTGGGGTTGCGTCTGATACCGCCCTCGTCGATGTTCGTTCCCGCGTCGAGACGCTCGAGCATCTCCTCGATCAGGCGGACCTGTACGTCGTGTCGCATGGTCGACTCCTTCGCGGTTGGGTGGCGACCGAAAACTTAGAGTAATCTCTAAGTTATGGTTGGTCAACCCCTTCCCGCCGACGCCATCCCCGGCCGACACGACGCCAATAAGGCGCGTCGCCGCACGGCCATCCTCGATGGAGCCCTCAGCTTGTTGCGGGCAACCCCCATCGAGAAGGTGTCCATCGAGGGGATCGCGGCCGAGGCCGGTGTCTCTCCGGCGACCGTCTACAACCTCATCGGATCGAGGGACCAGCTTCTTCTCGCCTGTGTGAACCGGGTCATCGACGCGCTCATCGACGACCTCGTTCGGCTTCCGCTGAACGACGACCCGATCGGCGCGGCACTACGGATCGTCGAGGGCTCGTGTGATGCATTCATCGTCGATGGAATGGCGTTTAGGCAGATCGCTGGGGCAGTGAACGGAATCTCGTGCGCAGGCAGGTCACTCGCAGTGGACCCAGCACATCTTCAAGTCACGGCGATGCGGGCCGCGCAGGAGTCAGGCCTCATTCGTGACGACGCCGACCCCGTGGCCATGGGTCGACAGGTGTTTCTCTCGTACAACGGTGCATTCTTCGCCTGGGCTGCGCGGCAGTTGACCGACGAAGGATTCCGAGCCGCTGCTCTTCACGGGCTGTGGACGGTTCTGGTTGCGAATGCCGCAACCGAGCACCTTGAGGAGATTCGTACACATGCCTCGGACGCAACGACCCGAATGGTCGCGGCGGGATACGGATCTTCAGCCAACCGATCTGCGGAGAATCAGACTTGCACTGCGATGAGGGAGAAGAGGGCGATGAACGCGCCCGAGAAGATTCCGACCGCTGCCCGGTGACGCGGACCCCGTTGGTGCGTTGACAGTTGTCTGAGCCGGAGGGCTTGGGGATGATGGTCGCTCTGATCCTTGAGGAGAAGGATGAGCGAGAAGAGGAAGTACCGGACGTTCGGCCCCGAGCAGAAGCTCGAGGTCGTCCTTGCCGGGCTGCGTGGTGATCGCAGTATTCGTGATGTGTGTTGCGAGTACGAGATCGCCGAGACGCTCTACTACCAGTGGCGTGATCGGCTGCTCGAGGGGGGGCAGCGGTCGCAAGACCTATGAACTGGAGGTCGCGGGGGAACTCTCGCGGGACTGGACGTGAGCGTCGGTGTGTCCAGAGCGTGCGCCGTGGTCGCCACCAGACGCAAACCAGCCGTCGTCGCCCGCGTCGCTGGGATCTCGCGTCAGGCGCTCTACCGGCCCATCAGCACACGGCCCACGGCGGCGGGACCGGGGCGCGGGCGGCCCGGTGACGCCAAGATCGTCGAGGTCGCGGAAGCGAACCCGACCGACGGAACTCCGATGATCGCTGCGCTTGCCACACGTGAGCTCGGTGAGCCGGTGAACCCCAAACGCGTGCAGCGGGTGATGCGTCAGCATCGACTGCTGCAACCCGTCCGCGGGCTCGACCGACGCCGGCGGCCCGGCTATTTCCGGGTCACACGACCCGGCGAGTTGTGGCACATGGACTTCGGCCTTGGTCTGGACCGCCGCGCACGGCTGGGTCCACCTCCACGTGATCGTCGATTGCTGCACCCGAGAGATCGCCGGCTGGACCGTCGATGTCCGCACCCGCTCCAACGAGGCGATCGCCTGCGTCGAGGCCGCCCTGCTCGCCCGGAACGCGCCGCCTCGGCGGTTCGTGATCGGCACCGACAACGCCCGCCAGTTCACCGCCCGCGACTTCCGCAAGCACCTCTCCGCCCGAGGCGTCACGCATCGCCGCGGCGGCTACCGAGACCCCGAATCACAAGCGTTCATCGAGTCCTGGTTCGGGCAGTTCAAGAAGCGCTGCGCCTGGCGCAGCGAATGGGAGACCATCGAACACGCACGCACCGAGATAACCACCTACATCGACCACTACCACCACCGACCCCACTCCGGGCTCGGCTACCGAACCCCCGCCGAGGTCACCCAGACCTGGCGCAGACTCCAACCACTACAAACCGACGCGACCTGAACCGACAACGACCGAGGGGTCCACGTCAGCCGGCGCCTGCTGGTCAGAGAAGCTTGCGTGCCCGGGTCACGGACTCGGAGTCGGGCGAAATGTGGGTGAAGGGTTGTCGCGAGCGCCTGGTGGCGGTTTATGTTGCGGTACGTGAAACCCGAAACCATCCTCAAGGTGACCGCGCTGATAGGCGCGCTCGCCAGCTTCGTCCTCAGCGTCACCCTCTACTTCCGTGCTGGTGACGACGTGACGGAGCGGCTGAACGGCATTTATGTCGGTATCTGGGTACCGTCCATCCTGGCCCTCGGCGCGCTCATCTTGGCCGGCTCTCGAAAGGGCGACGGATGAGCCTCCAGACGCTCTTCGTCTTCGGTGGAGGAGTGTCGCTGCTGGTGTTCTCCGGCATCTTCATCTACGCCATGCACGCAGTCCGCGAGTGGTCCGAGCGCAGTGGTGGTGCGGAGCCACGTCTGCGGAAGTAGTGGAGTGATTTCCCAATACTGACAGGTGATATTGAGGATCTGGTGCGACGGTCGGCCAAGGTCCACGCTGGGCTCCGATTTGGTGACGGACCGGGCCTTGCGGTGATCGAACGCCGGGACGATGTGGTACTTCACGACAGAGCGGATGTTGCGCCAGGCGTCGTCGGAGTAGTTGAGGTATTCGCTACGCGCAGTGGCGGCGGCAACGAGTGCTGCGAACGAACCCTCGGGTGAGCCGACACCGCCGCTCTCGAGTCGGGCGTTGATCTCCTGTGCGAGGCGGCAACCATCCTCGAACGTCGGAGTCGTGCGCTCCCGATCCTTGAGGTCTTCTCGCCAGCGGACACGAACCCCTTTCGGGCTCTCGGCGACGGTGACCCGTCCGTAGGTGGCCTTCTTCGGCTTCTTCTTCATGACACGCTCCTGAGGTGCTGACGCAGTTTCCAAGTCGGTCGACGACGGCCCGCTCGGAGGTCGTCGGGGATGGTGAGGAAGTCGGTGTTCGGCGCTTGCATGGCGCACCAGCGGTCGAGGTCCGAGACCTTGATGCGGGGGCACCGGGGGCGCACGTAGAGGAATGACGGGAAGGTCGGGTCGGTCTGTGCGAGCCGGTAAAGGGTCGAGCGATGGACCCTCAATCGCTCTGCGGCTTCGTCGATGGTGGCAAGTACGTTGGGGTACCGTGCCGGGGTCGCGTCGCAGCGCGCTCCCCGCATGGTCGGGGACGATCACGGGGAGCGGCACGGGGAGAAAAATGAGAACACTCCCGCTGAACAGGGGTTTCCGAGGGTTGATCTATTGCTTGCCAAGGTGAGGGTCGCGGGTTCGAATACTGTCGTCCGCTCCAGAGGTATTCCATGGTCCGCCGCGTGATGGCAGGCTAGGGACATGGCGAGAGACCACTCGAAGCTCGGTGCACTACCTGGCGATGCGGTCGGTAGGTCGTTTCGTTCGATCCCAACGCTGTCGATGGCCCGATGGGGTGAGGGCGCAGAAGCTCAGCGGGCGTTTTCCGACGACCTGCGCCGCATCTGCCACGAAGTCGGCTTCTTCCTGCTCGTCGACCACGGCCTCGAGCCCTCGTACTTCGATGACTATTTCTCCCTGCTGCGACGCTTCTTCGCGCTGCCCGAGGCTGTGAAGTCGACGATCGACAAGAGTCGTTCGCCGCACTTTCGAGGCTGGGAGCGCCTGGGGTCGGAGTTGACCGACAACAAGGTCGACCATCGTGAACAGGTCGACTGTTCGACGGAGTGGGCGCCCTATGAGCCCCGGACCCTTCCCGCCTATCTCCGCATCGACGGCCCCAATCAGTGGCTGAGCGAGGAAGTACTCCCCGGTTTCCGCGCCGGTGTGCAGGAGTTCATGCAGCGTATGGGGTATGTGGCCGACCTGTTGATGCGGGCGTTGGCCATGGGGCTCGGTCTGGCCGCGGACACGTTCCACCAGCGGTTCGGGGAGCGGCCGCACTCGCTCACCAAACTGATCAACTACCCGCCCACGCCGCCGGGGATGGCCGGGGTGAACAGCCACCACGATGCTGGTTTTCTGACGCTGCTGGCCCAGAACGGGGTGGCCGGTCTGCAGGCGCTGAACCCCGACGGCGTGTGGATCGATGTACCGCCGCTTCCCGGAACGCTGGTGGTGAATCTGGGTGAGATGCTCCAGTCGATGAGCGGCAACTACTACGTGGCCACCACGCATCGGGTGATCACGAGCGAGGCTCGGCTGTCGGCCGCGTACTTCCACGGACCTGACCTGCGCACCACGCTGGAGCCGCTCGACCTGGCGGCCGAGTTCCGGGAAGCCGTGGAGGCGAGTCCGCGTCACCGCACCGCCGGCTTCATGGCCACGCGTGACGAGTTACTGTCCGGCGCCTCGGGAACGCAGGCGCGATCAGCGGCGATCTTCGGCGAGCAGGTGTGGAACTACTACTGCCGGAGTTATCCGCAGAACGTTCAGCGACATCATCCCGATGTCTTTGCTGCAGAGTGACCGCGCAGCATGGTCGGTGCGGTCGCCGGGTCCCCGAGGGTGAAAGCCGGCAGGGTCGACGGGAACCACAGGGTCCACCACCGTGTCCGGCGACTGGTGGACCCGTAACGACTACCCCCGCACCGGAGGGTCTAGCCGACGCGTAGGTGGATTCCGACGATGCGCGCCGTGCGGTCCCGCGAGGCCTCGAGCACGGCCCGGCGACCGGGAGGCAGGCCGGGGTCGGCGAGTTCGGCCAGCACGTCGCGGATCACGCGCCCGCTCTGTTTGTCCACCCACGTCGGGTGTGCCACCGGTGGGAAGACGGTACGGCGGCCATCGGGATGCACGGTGGCGCTGACCGTCACGATCATGGCGTCTTGCGAGGCGGTGGGCCACTCCTCGGTTGAAGGATGGTTGCTGAGCACGTTGCCCAGGCCGAAGACCACCCACACCCCGTTCACCTGCTCGATGGGCTGAATCACATGGGCGTGATGTCCCACGATCAGGTCGACGGCGCCGCTGGCCGTGATCTGCTGGGCCCACGTGCGCTGCTCGCGCGTGACGGCATGCACCTTCTCGGCACCCCAGTGCAGGCTGACCACCACGAGTTCGGCCCCCAGGGCCCGAGCCTTGGTGGCGTCGGCGACGATGCGATCGGGGTCGATGAGCGCCGAGCGCCACGGCTCATCGGCGGGGAGTTGCAGACCATTGAAACTCCAGGTGTACGACAGCATCGACACCGCCACGGGACCGGAGGCGGTGTCGAGCGTGATCACCCGGGGTTCGATCTCGTCGGGTGTGCGGGCCATACCCGACTGGGTCATGCCGATTCGTTCGAACTCGGTCACGGTCAGGTCGATGCCCTGGGCGCCCTGGTCGAGGGTGTGGTTGGAGGCGGTGGAGCAGTGGTCGTACCCGCCGCTGGCGATGCCGGCGATCAGTTCGGCCGGGGCGCCGTACAACGGATGGGTGGAGGGTTCCCGGCCCGGAAGGCGCAGCGGCACTTCCAGATGGCAGACGGCGAGGTCGACCGACTCGATGAGCGGACGGGTCAGGGCGAAGAAGGGCGCGAAGTCGTACCCGGGCCGTCCCGCTTCCTGCGCCCACCGCTCCGCCTGGCGCCAGATGGGTGAGTGCACCAGGACGTCGCCTGAGAACGCCATGGTTACGGTGCGGGGTCCGGGAACGGTCGTGGTGGTGGCGGGCGGTGACGTCGTGACGGTGGTAGAGGGCGCCGGCGGGGTGGCGGCGGTGGACGAGGCCGACGACGTCGCGCTGACGGCGACATCGGTCGATGTGCAGCCGACCAACGCCAGGCCGATCGCCAGTGAGGCAACCGATCGCATCCCGGCCACCAGGGGTCACACCAGCGTGACGGTGATGCCCGCCAGGTGGCGTTGCTCACCGACCCGGGAGCGGTCGGTGGCCACGAGGTCGAGACCATCGACGCCTTCGCCGCGGGGTCCGGCGGCCACGAACCGGACGGACACGTCGAACCCCAGCGACGCCCAGCGCCTGCGCGTGTGATCGGGGTCGTGGGCACCGATGGTCACCCCGGCGATACCACTGACCACCGAGGTGTCGGCGTGTGCCCGCCAGCGCGGGCCGGCCCATGCCCATGACCCCTGGGGTACGGGTTGGTCAAGCGACACGATGGCGCCACCGACATCGCGCGGATGGAGGTGGCGGCCACGGATGGTGGGAAAGTCGCCCCGCCACACGACCCGCACACCGTGGGTGTCGAGGTGCGTCAAGCGTGCGTCGAGGTCGTCGACCTCGAAGATCACCATGTAGCCCCCGTCGCCATGGCGCCGATCGAGAAGGCGCCTCGCCGTGGTGTCGGGGCCGGTCGGTGCAACGACCTCGAGGAACTGGTCGCCGACGGTCATCAGTGCGTTGACGAGCCCGAACTCGGCGACGCCGGGATCGCAGAAGCACACCGTGAGGCCCAGGGTCTCGCACAGTGCTGTCACCGAGGTGTCGAGGTCGTGGGCAACCAGGGCCACCTGCCGCAGTCGGATCATGGCTGCATCATGGCGCGATTTTGGTCGCGCTCCCGGCGCTTTGGCCGCAGTCGGGCCGGCGTCGGTGCAGGTCGGAGGGGCTGCACACGTACCGGGACGCGGCCAAAGCGGGGGTGGGGCGGCCAAAGCGGGGGTGGGGATCAGCGGGGCGGCGACACGCGGTAGGTCATCATGGCTCGCGCCACCACGGCGTCTCCGGCAGCCACCTCGGCCTCGCAGAACACCACCGACCGCCCTCGGCGCGTGACCCAACCTTCGGCGACCATGTCCTGTTGCACCACGGCGCCCTGGTACTGCACGTGCAGGTCGACCGTGGCGAAACGCACGGCCTCGTCGTAGCCGCCCCCGATCGCCGGGACCACCACGCTGTCCAGCAGCGAGGCCACCACACCGCCATGCACCACGCCAGCTGGTTGCGTCAGCTCGAAGCGCCACGGCAGGTGCATGCGGCAGTAGCCATCACGGATCTCGACGACCTCGATCCCGAGAAGTCTGGGGAAGTACGTCTGGTCCCAGCGGCCGAAGTTGGCCCATCGCTCGAGGCGTTGGGGCGGCAGCGATGGAAACTGCGAGGCTCGTGTGGTCACGTCCCAGAACGCTAGGCGCCAGCGTCACCCGGGAGCGTCAGGGTGCCGGGGGTTGGAGCGCATGAGGGACCTTTGGCCCTGTCCGTCGGGTGCGTTGTGTTTACCCTGACGGACATGCACTCGAATCCCGTCACCACTCCTACCAGGGCCGACGTCGTTCAGAGCCGATCGGCTGTCGTCGAGTCCACGGCGACCCGACCGATCCGCGTGTTCCTGGTCGACGATCACGAGGTCGCCCGTATCGACAGTTCGCGCCCCGATGTGGCAGTGGTGGACCTGTTCCTGCCCGACGGTGACGGGGTGCAGGTGTGCCGGGAGGTCAGGTCGCGGCGCCCTGAACTGCACTGCCTGATCCTGACGTCGTTCTCCGATGACGAGGCCCTGTTCGACGCCCGCCAGGGTCAGGGGGTTCCGAGCACCTCGACCTCGACGCCGTAGGCGCCCGACACCGCAGACCCCAGGCCGAGGGCCTCGGGGTCGAGTCCGAACAGGTGCCGCAGCCACGACGTCACGCCGTGGTTGATCAGGGGAAACGTGACCGTCACGGGCACGGCGGGCGGTACGCAGCCGTCCTCTCCCAGGGTGCGCAACTGAGGTTGCGCATCGAGCAGTGCACCGAGCCCCGATGCCTCGGCGACCCCGATGATCCCGGTTCCGTTGCCGAAGGTGCAGAAGTCGTCGAACGCGTTGTGGCCCGCACCCTCGATGACCCACAACAGCGACGGCGCAGGTGCCGCTTCGAACGCCGGGCGCGTCCGTTCGGCAACGGTCACCACGGCGTCGACCGAACCGGCCATGAAGAACGACGGCCTGGTGGGGAGTTCGTTCTCGAATGCCCCCGAGGCCAGCGACACGTAGCCGTCGATGCGGGGGTCGGCTGCTGCGCCGAGCACGGTTCCCCCTCCGGCAGAGTGGCCCACGGCGGCGACGCTGTCCAGATCGAGTGCATCACCCAACGGACTCGACGGGTCGGCGTCCGCAGCCGTCAACAGGTCGAGGGTGGCGAGAAGGTCGTCCACGCTGTCGGCCCGGTCCCCCGAGGCGGTTCCTCCGAGCACGTTCATGAGGTCGCGCGACGGGTGGTCGGGTGACGCCACGACGAAGCCCCAGGAGGCGAGGTGGGATGTGAGGAAACTGGACTGCAGGCGCATGCCGGTGAATCCGTGACTGAACAGCACGACCGGGAAGCCCTCGCCGTCGTGCTCGGCGACCCCCGCATCGCGCCCGGCGTCGATGCTGAACGTGGCCGGGACATCGCCGGTGAGCACGTTGCGCAACGCCTCGGGGACGAAGTCGCGCACGTCATAACTGATGGTTCCCGCGGTGCCGGCGACGGCGGGATACCACACCTCGACGAGGGGGCCCTTGGCCAGTTGCAGGGTGGTCACCGCCACGGGAAAGGGGCCGGGCTCGGCGTACTCGTCGACGGCGAGAGCCGGATCGGGTGCGGGCTCGGTGGTCGTGGTGGTGGTCGTGCTCGTGGTCGACGTCGTCGCGATGGCAGCGGCCGCCGTCGTGGGTGCGGAGGCCGTCGTGGTCACGGACTGGTTGTCATCGCCGCCACAGGCGGCGGTGAGGCCCAAGAGGAACGAGGTCGTGAGAATGCGGAGTGAGCGTTGCATGCGGGGCGCAGTCTTCCCTCCAGTCGACCGTGGCGGCCACCCGTGCCGCCGCTAGGGTACAAGTCCTGCCGCGGGCTCGTCCCCGGCGTGGCGACTTGGCCGAGTGGCTTAGGCAAGGGCCTGCAAAGCCCTGTACCCGGGTTCGATTCCCGGAGTCGCCTCCAGTTCGACGGCGAGTGTGTTCAGTCCCAGCGCACGGGAAGCGCCGAGAAGCCGTGCAGCACCGCTGCGCTGACCAGGCTCGGCGGACCGTCGGGGCGGAGCGCCGGCAGACGGTCCAGTACCAGGTCGAGCGATGTCGCAGCCTCGATGCGTGCCAGAGGTGCCCCGAGGCAGTAGTGGATCCCTACTCCGAAGGCCGTGTGTCGCTGCCGCAGGTCCCTCAGGTCCCGGGTGATGTCGAACCGCTCGGGGTCGCTCCAGGCCTCGGGGTCTCGATTCGCCGAGCCGAACAGCATGAGCACCTTGTCGTCGGGAGCGATATCGACACCGTGCAGCGTCACGGGACAGGTGGCCGTGCGGAACAGTCCGTGAACCGGCGAGTCGAAGCGGAGGCTCTCCTCGACGGCTGCCGGGATGAGCGACCGGTCATCCCGCACCATGGCCCACTGATCCGGATGTTGCAGCAACCGGTGGACCAGGTTGCCGATGAGCAGTGTCGTGGTGGCCGATCCGGCGACGAGCAGGAACTGACAGAACCCCAGCACCTGTGCCTGGGTGAGCCTGCGGCCGTCGCGTTCAACGGTCAGCAGTCGGCTGAGAAGATCCGCCGGGGCGGGGTCTCCGGTCTCGAGCGCCTCGGCGCGACCTCGAACGTGGTCCCCGAAGTAGGCGTAGAACGACCGATAGGCGTCGGCTACGTGGGGATGAGCGCCTCGGCCACCGGCGAGCGCCACCCCTTCGGCCATGGGCAGCACCCACGAGCGGAACCGATCGATGTCGTCGGTGGGTAGGCCGAGCATCCAGCACATGACGACCAGGGGCAACGGAACCGCCAGGTCGGCCATCAGGTCGCCGTGGTGACGTGGCACCATCTCGTCGAGCAGACCGGCCACCAACCGGCGTATGTCGGGCTCCAAACCCTCGAGAACGGAGGGTCTGAACGCTCGCGCGATGGCGAGCCGTTCAGCGGTGTGTACCGGCGGATCACTGGATACGAGGACGCCGGAGCCGGGTTCGCCGAAGGCCAATCCGGGTCCGAACCGGGAGGACCACGTCGCCTCGTCGCGCAGCGCGCGTACCACGTCGATCTCCCGGGACAGCGAGTAGTGGGGGGCGGGCTGCTGTGCGAGGTGAACGGGGCAGCGGCCCCTGAGCATGTCGAACACCGCGGCGGGATCGCGGTGGAAGTCCTCCGACAGCAATGAGAAGTCGCTCTCGTCCATCATGTTCCTGCCCCCTCGCATCCCAGGTTATTGAGTACCCGATGCCGGGAGCCGCCAGACTGTGCGCATGGCGCGGCGCACCAAGATCGTTGCCACCCTGGGACCGGCCTGCGACGACGACGCCGTGTTGGCTGCCATGTTGCGGGCCGGTGTGGACGTGGTGCGACTGAACCTGTCCCACGGCTCGGTCGACGAGCATCGGCACCGCCTTTCCCGGGTGCGGGCCATCGCTGAGCAGGTCGGCCGAACGGTGGCCGTGCTCGCCGACCTGCCGGGCCCCAAGCTGCGCGCCAATGCGTTCCCATCCGGAGGGGCCGACTTGCCGGCCGGCGGCACCGTGGCGATCGAGCCGTCGGAGCGGGGCAGCGACGCCGAAACCCTGCGCCTCACGGATGCCGTGGTGCTGGGGTCGCTGGTCACCGGCGACCGCGTGGTCCTGGGCGACGGGGCGATCTCGATGACGGTGACCCGGCACGGCGAACGGCTCGTGGGACGTATCGACACGGGCGGTCGGGCTCAGGGTGCGCCCGGCGTGCACCTGTCGTCCGAGCGTCTGCACCTTCCCAGCCCCACCGAGGACGACCTGGTGCTGGCCGAGGCGATGGCGGCGGCGGGCGTCGACTTCCTCGCCGTGTCGTTCGTGCGCACCGCAACCGACCTGGAGCCGGTGCGTCGGGTGGTCGCCGGCCGATGCCGGTTGGTGGCCAAGATCGAGACCGTCGCCGCCTTGCGCGATCTCGAGGCGTTGGTCGATACAGCCGACGCGATCATGGTGGCGCGAGGCGATCTGGGCATCGATTGTCCCCTGGAGGACGTGCCGCACCTGCAGAAGCGGATCGTGCGCGAATGCGTGGAGCGGGGGACGCCTGTGATCGTGGCCACCCAGATGCTCGAGTCCATGGTGACCGCACCGTCGCCGACCCGGGCGGAGGTGAGCGATGTGGCCAATGCCGTCTTCGACGGAACCGATGCGGTGATGCTTTCGGGAGAGACCGCCATCGGACGCGACCCCGTCGCAGTGGTGGCGGCGATGGCGCGCATCACCGAACGCGCCGAGCGGGCGTTGGCCGATCCCGCGCGGCGGGAAGCGTCCGCCACTCGCCGCCCACCCGGTTCGGGCACGATGGACGACCGCATCACCGACGCCGTCTGTCACGCTGCCTCACGTGCCGCCGACGATCTGGAGGTGTCAGCCTTGCTGTGCTGCACGCGTTCGGGGCACACGGCGCGAGCCATGGCGCGGTTCCGTCCCGGGTCGCCTCTGATCGGGTTGTCCCCCGACCCGTCGGTAGTGCGGAGCCTGGCGCTGTCATGGGGCGTGATCCCACTGGACGTGGGCACCTACCGATCGACCGACGACGTCGTGTGGCACGCCGTGGAGAAGGTGGTCCACTGTGGGCTGGTCGCCACGGGCGACACCGTGATCGTGCTCGCCGGATCGCCCGACCATGCAGCGGCTGGGGTGACCGATGTGATGCGGGTGGTGCAGATCGCCTGAGGGGTGCGGGGCAGACCGGTGCGTGGTAGACCACAGTGCCGTGCACCTGTCCCTGCTCGACCTGGCGATCGTGGGGCGCCACGAGACCGAGCGCCAGGCACTCCAGAACAGTGTCACCCTGGCACAGGCCGCCGAGCGCAGCGGTCTGCGGCGCGTGTGGTACGCCGAACACCACAACATGGCGTCGGTGGCGTCGTCGGCCCCGGCCGTGCTCATCGCCCATGTCGCCGCCCACACTCGGAGCATTCGCCTCGGTGCGGGGGGTGTCATGTTGCCGAACCACGCACCCCTCACGATCGCCGAGCAGTTCGGCATGCTCGCCACACTGCATCCCGACCGCATCGATCTCGCCGTGGGACGGGCGCCGGGAAGCGATCAGTCGACGTCGCGCGCCCTGCGGCGCGACCATCGGGCTGCTGACACGTTTCCCCAGGACGTGCTCGAGCTCCAGGGCTACCTCGATGGCAGCAGTCGCGTCCCCGGCGTCACGGCCGTACCCGGCGCGGGCACAAGGGTCCCCCTGACCATTTTGGGGTCATCGTTGTACGGGGCGGGCCTGGCGGCGCATCTGGGCCTGCCGTTCGGCTTCGCGTCGCATTTCGCACCGACGCATCTGCTCGAGGCCGTCGACCTGTACCGACGCGAGTTCCGGCCATCCGCGCATCTCGGAGCGCCCCATGTGATGGCAGCGGTGAACGTGCTGGCCGCCGATCACGAGGACGAGGCCGTCGAACAACTGGCGCAGGTGCGCCGTTGGCGCGTCGAGCGGTTCCTCGCAGGAGGGCGGTCGCTCAGCGATGCCGAGTACGAGGCCTACGCGCAGTCGCCGGCCGGACGTCAGGTGCTGGCGATGATGCACTACACGGCGGTCGGCACACCCGGCGACGTGATCCGGTCACTGGAGGTGTTCGCCGAACGGGCCCGTGCCGACGAGTTGATCCTGGCGGTGGCGTCCCCCACCGTCGAGCAACGGGTTCATACCGTGAGTTCGGTGGCCCAGGCCTGGGGCCTGGCTCCGGTCGGCTGATCCTCGGGTAGGGGCCAACGGCCCGGCCGACCCGGGACCACGGGGACCGCGCCGCCCCTGCGTCCCGTCGTACCGTGGCGCCGGTGAACCTTGCCACGGTCTTGTACGACTTGGCGCCGGTTGGCTATCTGATCGTCGACGACGGTGGGCACGTGGTCGGCTCCAACCAAGTCGCCGGTCGGCTTCTGGACATGACGAGTGACGAACTCGTCGGCCTCCCCGTGGTCGACCTCGTCTCCGCTCACGACCGGCGGCGGTTCGAGGGCCTCTGGGATCACATGATCCGCGTCGGCGACGGGGTCGGCATCGAGTTCGACCTGGTCCACTCGACCGGCGAGTTCGTCACCGTCGCCTGCCATGCCCGGTGGTCGATGCAACTGGACGCCTGGCTGGTCGCCCTGATCGACGTGACCGACCTTCACCATGCCCGACGGGACGCTCACGACCGGGAACAGTTGGCCCAGTGGCGAGATGTTGCCGATCGACTCCACGACTCGATCCGTCAGCGGGTCTTCGGTATCGCCACCATGGTGGAGGCGGTCGCCGCTTCGGCCGGGCTCACGGCCGAAGCCAGCCGTCTGCTCGGCCGGGTCCGGGACGAACTGGCGGCGATCGTGGTCGACATGCGGCGGATCGCGGCCGACGCCGACACCCGCGCCGAGGACGATCGCTCCGATGGTCCACCACCGGGGGAGACGGCGTAGCGTCTGGGCCATGACCGCCTACCAGCATCTCTACATCGACGGCGCCTGGGTGGCGCCCCACGGCACCGACCGTATGGACGTCATCGACTCGGTGACCGAGCAGCCGATGGCCTCCATTCCGTTGGGTGATGACACCGACGTCGATCGTGCCGTTGCCGCTGCTGCGGCCGCATTCGAGTCGTGGTCGGCGACGCCGAAGGAGGAGCGAGCGAAGTACTTGAGCCGCATCGGTGACGGCCTGACTGCCCGCATGGACGAGCTGGCGGCGACGATCTCACGCGAGACCGGTATGGCGGCCTGGCTGAGCAAGCCGGTTCAAGTGGGCCTGCCCGTGAACAGCTTCCATCAGGCGGCACAACTTGCCGAGCACTTCGTGTACGAGGAGCAGGTCGGCACCTCGCTGGTCGTGCGCGAACCCGTCGGCGTCGTGGGTTGCATCACCCCGTGGAACTACCCGCTGCACCAGATCGCCGCCAAGGTGGCGTTCGCCATGGCGGCCGGTTGCACCGTGGTGCTCAAGCCGTCCGAGATCGCGCCGGTCGATGCCTTCGTTCTCGCCGAGGTGATGCACGAGGTAGGGGTGCCCGCCGGTGTGTTCAACCTGGTCACCGGTCTGGGCCCGGTGGTGGGTGAGGCCATGTCCGCCCACCCCGGCATCGACATGATGTCGTTCACCGGATCGGCTCGCGCCGGCCGTCGCGTGGCGCAACTCGGCGCCGAGACCATCAAGAAGGTGGCCCTCGAGTTGGGCGGTAAGTCGGCCAACGTGATTCTCGACGACCTCGATGACGCCACGTTCGCCAAGGCTGTCGCCGCCGGTGTTGGCAAGGCCTTCACGAACTCGGGCCAGACCTGCTCGGCGCTCACCCGTATGTTGGTGCCCGCCGACCGCATCGAGGCGGCTGAGCAGATCGCTGCTGCCACCGTCGCCAACATGAAGGTCGGGGACCCCTTTGCCGAAGGTGTTCACCTGGGACCACTCGCCTCGGCGGCACAGCGGGACCGGGTGCAGCACTACATCCGGATCGGCCTCGACGAAGGTGCAGTCATGGTCGCCGGTGGCACCGGAGCCCCAGAGGGCCTGGACACCGGGTACTACGTGAAACCGACCGTGTTCTCCCGGGTCACCGAAGACATGACCATCGCCCGAGAAGAGATCTTCGGTCCCGTCATGTCGATCATGGCGTACGACGACGAGGATGACGCCGTGCGCATCGCCAACGGCACCGTCTACGGCCTGTCGGGCGGCGTGTGGTCGGCGGATGCAGCTCGCGCCGAACGGGTGGCGCGCCGCATGCGCACCGGTCAGGTCGAGATCAACGGCGGCAAGTTCAACCCGAACGCTCCCTTCGGTGGCTACAAGCAGTCGGGGGTCGGTCGCGAATACGGCCGTTACGGTTTCGAGGAGTTTCTCGAGATCAAGTCGATGCAACGCTGAACCGGTGCCTGCAGGTGGTGGTGCGCAACCACGCCGTCAGGCCCGCTACGGTGTGGTCGATGCGACCATGCAGCGAGGTCCGGTGACCCACTCATGACGACGTCCACGTCGACGGTCAGTCTGGTGGTGCCCGGTGCACACCTGATGCCTGCGCTCCTGGGGCCTCGTGACGAACATCTGCGCCGGATCGAGGCTGCGTTTCCGCGCCTCGAGGTGCTCGTGCGTGGAAACGAGATCTCCCTGCAGGGCGACGGCGCGGCAGAGGCCGGTCGCCTGTTCGAGGAACTCGTGCTCCTGCTGCAGCGGGGCGAGCACCTCGATGCCGCCAGCCTCGGCCGGTCGATCGACATGGTGCGCAAGGACGAGCGGCCCAGTGTCGTGCTGACGGATGACGTGCTGCGGGGAACCCGCGGGCGCAGCGTTCGACCCAAGACGGCGGGACAGAAGCGCTACGTCGATGCCATCCGAAGCCATGTGATCACCTTTGGTATCGGGCCCGCCGGCACGGGCAAGAGTTGGCTGGCGGTGGCCATGGCCGTGCAGGCGCTGCAGGCCAAGCAGGTGCAGCGCATCATCCTGACCCGGCCGGCTGTGGAGGCCGGTGAGCGTCTGGGGTTTCTTCCCGGTGATCTCATGGCCAAGATCGATCCGTATCTGCGCCCGCTCTACGACGCTCTGTACGACATGATGGAACCCGAAGGTGTCCAGCGTCTCCTGGAGCGCCAGGCGGTGGAGGTGGCGCCGCTGGCCTTCATGAGGGGCCGCACGCTGAACAACTCGTTCATCATCCTGGACGAAGCCCAGAACACGACCCCCGAGCAGATGAAGATGTTCCTGACCCGTATCGGCTTCGGCTCGCGGGTGGTCGTCACCGGTGACACCACGCAGGTCGACGTTCCCGACGGCCGCAGTGGTCTGCTCGGCCTCGAACGCGTGCTGCAGGGGATCGAGGGTCTGGCCTTCGTGCACCTGACGGCAGCGGACGTGGTGCGGCATCAGATCGTGGCCGACATCGTGGCGGCGTACGAGCGACATGGCGCCTCGGCAGGCACATCGGGAGGTGCCCGTGGCTGACGACGGTAGTCCGTCGCTCGGGATGCGCCCCCGCACGGGTGGCGAGGATGACCCCGAAGTGTTCTGCGCCGACGAGCAACGTGAAGTTCCCGTGGATCTCGCCCGGTGGCAGATGCTCGCCGAGCAGGTTCTGCGTACGGAAGGGATACGCGGTGGGACCGAACTGTCAGTGCTGTTCGTCAGCCGTAAGGACATTGCCGTGCTGAACGCCGAACACCTCGGCCACGAGGGTGCCACCGACGTGTTGGCCTTTCCCATCGACGCTTCGGTGCTGCTGTCGAGCGACAACGCGCCCAGCACCGGTCCCGATCGTGCACCGATCGATCCGAGCGATCTTCCGATGCTGCTGGGGGACGTGGTGATCTGCCCGGCGGTGGCTGCCGAACAGGCACCGACGCACGCGGGAACGCTCGACGACGAACTGGCACTGCTGGTCGTGCACGGCATCCTGCACGTGCTGGGTCACGACCATGCCACACCTGAGGACGCGGCTCTGATGCGCCGCCGCGAACTCGATCTGCTGCAAGTCCACCACTGGGGTGGCGCAGCACCTGCCGGTTTCCGGCAGGACCAGGAATGAGTGCCGCTGCGTTGGCCGCCACCTACGGCGGTAGCGAACTGGGTATGACCGCCGCCATTGCGGTGTTGTTGTTCGTGCTGGTGTTCTTCGCCGTGGCGGAGACGGCGTTGAACCGCATCTCGCGCGTCAAGGCGCAGGCGATCGACGCCTCGCTTCAGACGAGGGCGTCGGCTGCGCTGCTGCGCCTCGTCACCACCCCGGAACGGTTCATCAACCCGGTGCTGGTGACCGTCACCTTCTGCCAGACAGGCCAGGCCTTCCTGACGTCGCTCCTCGCAGCCCGACTGTTCGGAGCCACCGGCGTCGCGCTCGGCTTCGTGCTGAACGTGATCGTGTTCTTCGTTCTGTCCGAGGCCATGCCCAAGACCTGGGCCGTTCTGCGAGCCGAACGAGCTGCACTGGCCACCGCCCGGCTGACCGACGCCATCGTGGCGTTCCCGCCGCTGCGTGCCATCTCGAAAGGCCTCATCGGCCTGACGAACGTGCTGATTCCGGGGAAGGGCCTCAAGGAAGGCCCATTCGTGTCCGAGCAGGAGTTGTTGGGCATCGTGGGTGCGGCGGCCGAGGACGAGGTGATCGAACACGAGGAGCGGGAGCTCATCGAGTCGATCATCGAGTTCGGCGACACCGTCGCCAGGGAGATCATGGTGCCGCGTCCCGACATGGTCACCGTGTCGCACGAGGCCACCGTCACCCAGGGCCTCGATCGGGCGATCGAGCACGGCTTCAGCCGGGTTCCCGTGCTGGGGGCCGATGAGGACGACGTGCTGGGCCTGGCCTTCACCAAGGATCTCGTGAAGGCCGAGCGCTCCGGCCAGGGCCATCGGCCGATCACCGAAGTGCTACGGCCCGTGCAGTTCGTGCCCGAGAACAAGCCGGTGGCGCGCCTGATGCGCGAGATGCAGACCGAGAAGTTCCACCTGGTCCTGATCGTCGACGAGTACGGCGGTATCGCTGGTCTGGTGACCCTCGAGGACTGCTTGGAGGAACTCGTGGGCGAAATCGTCGACGAGTACGACGACGATGACACCACCGTGGTGGCCCTGGAGGACGGCGGTTACGACGTCGACGGTGGGTACGGGGTGTCGGACCTCAACGACCTCCTGCGCCTTCAGGTACCCGACGAGGACTTCGACACGCTGGCCGGCTTCGTGTTCGGCGCACTGGGGCACATTCCCGAACCCGGCGAGTTGATCACGTACGACGGGTGGTCGTTCGAGGTGCTCGAGATGGAGGGTCGCCGAATCACCCGCGTGCGAATTCGGCCTCTGATCGACGAGCGCGAGGTCGTGCGGGATGCCGACGACGCGGGCGGCACCGGCAGCTCCAGCTGAGGTCGGGGTCGGCCGAAGACCGACCGTTAGTGTGCCGCCATGCACATCTCCATGGAGCACAAGGTCGTGTTGGTCACGGGCGCCTCGCGCGGAATAGGCCGGGCTATCGCCGCCGCTGCCAGCGCCGCAGGCGCCCAGGTCATGTTGTCATCGCGCAAGCTCGACCAACTCGAGGAGGCGGCGCGGGACATGCCGGGGGAGACCGAGGTGTTCGCTGCCAATGCCGGCGACCCGGCGGCAGGGCGCGCCTGTGTGGAGGCGACGATCGAGCGGTTCGGGCGACTCGACGTGATCGTGAACAACGCCGCCACGAACCCGTACTTCGGCAGCACGCTCGGGGTGGACGAGTCCCGCTTCGACAAGACCTTCCAGGTGAATCTCCGAGGTCCTCTGTTCTGGTGCCAGGCCGCCTGGCGCTCGTGGATGAAGGACCATCCCGGGGTGATGGTCAACATCGCCTCGGTTGGCGGGCTGCGCGCCGAGTCGGGTCTGGGCGTGTACAACCTCACCAAGGCAGCGCTCGTCCATCTCACGCGCCAACTGGCATCGGAATTGGGCCCGACCCGCGTCGTCGGTATCGCTCCGGGACTGGTCAAGACCGACTTCGCGTCGTACCTGGTCGACAACTTCGGGGAGCAACTGGCTGCTCAGCTGCCGACGAAGCGTCTGGGTGAACCTGCCGACATCGCAGCACTCGCGCTGTTCATGATGTCGGACGCCGCCAGTTGGATCACGGGTGAAACCTTCGTGATCGATGGAGGCGCCGGGGTGCGTCCGACACAGTGACCCCTAGAGGCCGAGGCGCCGTAAGGCACCAGGGAGGTCGGGGTAACGCTTGGTGACGGCGCCCCCGTCGATGCCGAACAGTCCGGCGGAGATGAACGAGGCCTCGTCGCTGGCCAGGTAGGCGGCCAGTCCTGCGATCTCGTCGGGTTGGGCGAAGCGACCGAGTGTGGTGTTGTCGACGAATTCGTCCACCACACCGGGCACCTGAAAGAACGTTGCCGTGGCGTCGGTGTCGACCAGGCCAGGGGCGATGGCGTTCACTCGTATGCCGCGTGCTCCCAGTTCCATGGCCGCCACCTTCGTGAACATGGCGACTCCCGCCTTGGCGGTGCAGTAGGCCGACATGCCCGCCGATGGTTGTACGGCGTTGAGCGAGGCGATCGTGAGGATCGTGCCGCCGTCGCGCAGACGTCGTCCGGCGTGCTTGACCGTCAGGAAGACGCCGGTGAGACAGAGGTCCATGATGCTCTGCCACTCGGCCAGGTCCAACTCGGTGACCAGGCCGTAACCGCCTCGCCCGGCGTTGGCGACGGCGATGTCGAGACCACCGAAGTGCTCCAGTGCCAGGTCACAGGCATGGGCGACGTCCGCCTCGCTCGTGACGTCGCAGTGAACGGCAATCGCTGCATCGCCCAGCGCAACTGCCGCGGACTGGACACGCTCGATGTCGAGGTCGGCCATGACCACTCGGGCGCCCTCGGCCACGAAGCGGCGGGAGATGGCGAGGCCGATCCCGGCTGCGGCTCCGGTGATGACGGCGACACGTTCGGCGAGGCGTTGCATACCGGGACCTTAGCCAGGGGC
>Ga0169931_10000586_pt1 | contig 60366 bp, 43 predicted proteins | sample Kivu_15m_20L_FD_129675 | JGI IMG/M metagenome (GOLD analysis project Ga0169931, IMG submission 129675) | Freshwater microbial communities from Lake Kivu, Western Province, Rwanda to study Microbial Dark Matter (Phase II) - Kivu_15m_20L... | ecosystem: Environmental > Aquatic > Freshwater > Lake...
AAAAATCCCTCTCGATTCGAAGAATCGAAGCAAACCTCCCCTTCTAACCCGCGTAGGTAGTAGTGTTTTGCAGGGGCGGAGCGAAGGGACCCTAAAGATCCCGTAGCGTAGCCCCTGCAAAATACGGGGACCCGCTGTATCCTCTTTCTCACTCCTGGAAAACCTTTCGCGTAACAACCTGCTATTCGTGGTCACTGTCACAGCAGCGCTCACATGTTACTTTTTTCGTTACATAAAAAGGGGTGCGCCTCAAACTATCAATCGTGCATACTTTCGCAGACACAGGAAAATCAACGGGGTCACACCTGAAATCTTTGGTTACGCTACTGTACGTTCTCCTCCACTACTCCAACTCTACTTACGCTGCTACTTGTGCTCGGTAGCCTAACTGATACTGTTCATGCTTCCTTAACGCTGCTCTTATCCGTCCTATAAGCTTACGAGCTACTGCTACTATCGCTCGTCTCTTCCCGATTCGTTCTGAGAGTTTCGTGTAGTACTCCTTCAGAACAGAATCTTTCTTTACTGCTTTCCACGATGCCTCCACCAACATATGCCTTAGACGTGCATTCCCTTGGCGTGAAATATGTCCCCGACAGATATGACCGCCGCTTGAGTACTCTGTGGGGGTAAGCCCCGTGAAGCTAAATAGCGCTCGCTCATTCGGGAACTGGCTCATATCGCCAAGCTCCGATGAAAGAACTCTCGCTATAAGTGGACCAACTCCCGGGACACTCCGGTATACGGCATCCAGGGGGTCGTTCTTTCCTTCCTCTACTAGTATCCGGTCAATTTCCTTAATCTGCTTTGCAAGATGGTACCACTCATCTCTTAACATCCCTATTGTTCGCTGTAGCTCTCCCTCTAGGGATACCAACATATAATCAACATCCGAGAGCTTTAATCTCCTGTTGATACTCTCAGGGAACAATCCAAAGTAGTGCATTCGCATCCGAATCTGCACCATTACTCGCCGCTTCTTGTTCATCAGCTGTTCCCGTGTCCGAGTAAGCAGCCGCTTCTGCTCCTCCTCAACACTCGGTACTCGAACTCCTCGAAGCCGTCCTGATGCTAACTGCTCTGCTATTTTTAACGAATCTCGCTTGTCGGTTTTAACCATATCGCGTGAAGAAACCTCTATCGACGCAACATGAACCACTACACAACGAATCCCTGCCGCTTCGAGCTTCCGATGCAACCAGAACCCGCTGTAACCAGTTTCATACGCTGCCAACACTGTCGCTCCAGGTAACTCCTTTCTTACTAAAGCTTCTACAGCCTCCGAAGTTCCAGGAATCCGACACCGCTTCACTACAACTCCATCACTGATGCAGCTTGCAACGAAAAACTCACGGTGAACATCCAACCCTATGTACACCTGCTCACCTTCGTAACTAGTTGTTTTCATATCCCTCTCCTTTCAAAGTAATTACTGACTGCAATCACTTCGATTACTTACGAACGGAGGGGGATTCTTTTAGAGGTCTACATAGTAACTATCCGTACGCAACTCTTAAGGCGCAGTTTCATAGACTCTGCGAAGCCCATCCAGCGCTCGTAATAGAGCATTATCGGGAGCTTTTGAGGGAGAGCTAACGACGCCCCACTTACGACAGCCTCAAGAGCAGCAGCGGGGTCTCCATCTCCTGTGGGCTTATTCCACCGTGAGACGAAAAAGTCGGTTCTGTAAATATCGGCGGTTCAAACCACGAAACTGCGTATCCCGCCCGGGGAAGGATAGCGATATTTCCTAACCGCTCTAAATACTCCGTAGAGGGGCTTTGAGGCCCGAGAAATCCTAGCTCGGAAAGTTCGGGAATCGTGAGGACTGTTGCTGCACCGTCGAGCTTGCGCTTCAAGGTCGACCTAACATACTCCACAGCATCATCCTTACCATGAAGAAACAGGTGCCGCGCGCCGCCGGAGAATCGAATCAACTCACCTGTTGGGCTCGTCTTAAGGTACTCTCCTATGTCCGGCATCAGCTCCTGCAGCTTTAACGCTCCGCCGTTCACCTGCGAGATCTGTCCGTGGTCCGCTGAGAGAATAAATAATGTCTTCGAAAAGCGCGCGTGCTGCTGAAAACGGTACACCTCTGCTAGTATGTCCCTGGCGACCGAGTCGGAACTCTGCGCTCCGACACCATGCTTATGACAGATAGAGTCGTACTCATCGACGTACAGGTAGTGAAAGGAGGGAGAGGATCGAGCGACCTCGGTTTCAAGACTCTTCCTTACCAATTCGAATCCCTCTGCTACCGAGCGATAGCCATAAACAGAGGAGTCATCAACATAGGGACGTGAATACATCGAGGGAAAGAAGGCTGCCGGTCCAAACAGAGACACCTGAACACCCTGTTCTTGCAACGACCGGTAGAAACTCCCCCGCGGCAAGATATCATCCGGGGCGTACCCCAAGGAGAGCAACGAGCGCTTATCGGCGGAGGTCGGGTCAGATAGCTTCAGGGGGGTAATCATCCTACCCACTCGTGGTTCATAGTAATCCCACCCACAGACGCCGTGAGTATACGCCGGGGTACCGGTCATCATGGTGGTGACATGCGCTGCTGTTGTCGAGGGAAACTGAGCGGTGGTTTGGGCCACGGCCCCATGCGAATCAAAAAGCTTCAGCGCATCAGCTGTCTCTCGAAATCGGAGAAAGGACTCCCAACCGAATGCATCTAAGAACATGAAAACGACATGGTCGAACGTGCCGAGGTTCGATGTTACTGCCCGCGGGAAGTTAGTTCGTCCGGTGCTCCTCACAAGCAAGCTCTCGACAAACCCTGGCAAGGAGGAAAAACAGAGGCCTTCGTAAAGAGGCCGCACGGCGCCATCAAGACATCGAGCGTTCTCGACCTGAGCACTGGACAGCGATTCGAGGTTACGAGAGGCCTGGCTTAAGCTTAGATTTCGCAGGGCACTATCTCCTGGCCCCTCTCCGACCGAGGCTAATTCGCCATCCCTTGGATTAGCTGCATGGGCCCTATCAAATCGAGGATCGTGTGCGAACATCGAGGTCTACTATCACGGCTATCTTGCTTACGCAAACTTCCTCCCGGATGAGCTGCTATCGAGATCCGGCCAGTCTCAGCCGTAGCACTTATGAAGGCACCGCAATCTCCATTAAGCCACTCTTCCCTCAGTCCTGAGCGCTCCCACTACCCACGAAGTAACTCCCCTTCTCCGCAAAGAGCGCGTTAAATGAGGTCAGACTACCATAGCATCGCGTGATATATCCTTGTAGATCTGCTTTATCAGCAGCATCAAGGGAGTGGTGGTTATTAATCTTTTGCTCCAAGACGCGCAGCTTTTCTCGCACGCCAATTAGCTTTTTAAGGAAGACATCGATCGGTATATCCTTGGAGGCGGTGTCCTCCTTCCCAGGTAGCATGCGTAACGTGCCTCCGAGCCAGCGTTTACCGAGCTCGAGGTTCGTCTCGATCCACCCGTAGTCCCCAAGTACCTCAGCTACGACGAACTTGAGCCTCTGAAGCTCGGGGTCATCGCTGCCCTCAACAAGCTTCATCTCCTGATAGGCGAACGGTACATTACGAGTATCGCCTTTAAACTGAACGACGTAGAACTCTCCGTCAAAGGCGATGATTCGTCCCATTCCGTAATGCGCATGCTGAACGAGGGACCCGACCCCGAACTGTGGCTTGGTACTCATACAAGATTCTCCAACCGGTAAGCAAAAGCTACACTGTGTGTTCACTACTCTATATCTTGCTACATGGCGTGCGGCAACCACTACCCAGGTCTAACCTATGGATTCTATTTGACACCTATCCTGTCTACTACCCCTACGAATGGATACCTTCCTTCATGGATGTAAGGTCTAAGCCCTACCAGGCATCTGAATCTATCTGATCGAATCGCACTTCATCTCGGAAGGCGCCCCTTGCTTTAGGGTTTGAAGATCAGTTCTACTCTACAGGTCAGCCCGACGGCCTCTCAAGTGGCCCTGCGAACGTATCAAGGAGTTGTAGGAGTACCTATGGGTATCACACTAATTACAGGTTGTGCAGGCGAAGTAGGAAGCAGCTTAGTTCACCAATTGGCGGAACATGCCTCTGAGTCGCTCATCGGAACTGACCTACGTTCACCACGCGCAGAGGCTCACGCACGATTATCTGCAGTGCATCTCGGTAATATCGCTGACCCAGGATTGTGTCGGGAGATCGACGAGCGACACGAGATAGATCGAATCTTTCACCTAGCCGGCATCCTCTCCTCTGGGGGCGAACGAAACCCTCAACTAGCCCACGACGTTAACGTGACCGGAACACTCCACATCTTGGAGCTTGCGCGCAGACAATCAGAGCGACGAGGACGTCCAGTGCAGGTGATCTTCGCTAGCACGATCGCCGTTTATGGGATCTCATGCTTGGCAACGAAGAGGTCCGCAGGTGTTGTTCAGGAGGATGAGCACCTCCATCCTGTGACGATGTACGGAGCAAACAAACTGTACTGTGAAGCACTTGGCTCATATTACACCAAATTCTTTGGCCTCCTCGAAGAGGACTCCGATCGGGTGAAGTTAGATTTCAGAGCTGTGCGGTTCCCGGGGCTTCTCAACGCCCACACCCTTCCAACAGGAGGAACGAGTGACTACGCCCCTGAGATGGTACATGCGTTAGCTCAAGGAATGGACTACACCTGCTTCGTACGACCCGACACCCGCATCCCTTTCATGATGATGCCCGACGCGCTCCGAGCACTTGAGGTGGTAAGCCGCGCGCCTCGATCTCAACTGACGCGCTCCGTCTATAACATATCTGCCTTCTCTCCGAGCGCCGAAGAGATAGCCTTGCTCCTTAACGTAAGATTTCCCAAAGGGTCGATTAGCTATCGACCCCATACCCAAAGACAGCTCATCGTTGATAGTTGGCCGGAATTCATCGATGATTCAGCTGCCAGAAGCGACTGGGGATGGTCTGCTCCAAGCTCCTTTGAAGCAGCCCTCGATGAGTACCTAGTTCCTGCCGTAGAGGAGCGATATCGCGCTCCCTCTGCGGCGAATATGTAGCCAGAAAGGAGAGCTATGAACGAAGAGATTCGACGACAATTCCAAGAAGAGCTGCAACAGATCCGCGATTCCGGCTTATGGAAGGAGGAGCGCATCATCGAATCACCGCAATCTGCTGTCATTACGGTGAAGGGTCGAGAAGTTCTGAATTTCTGTGCTAACAACTACCTCGGGCTCTCCAACAACCCGCGCCTGATCGCTGCTGCTCAAAGAGGGGCCTCCGAGTGGGGCTTGGGACTATCCTCGGTTCGCTTCATCTGTGGCACGCAGAAGATTCATCGCAAGCTCGAAGAGGCTATCTGTGCCTTCCTCTCAACCGAGGACACCATCCTCTACGGCTCGTGCTTCGATGCAAACGGAGGACTCTTTGAAACCCTCATGGGTGAAAAAGATGCGATCGTTAGTGCAGCTCTCAACCACGCCTCCATCATTGACGGGATACGATTGTCCAAAGCAGCGCGCTATCGCTACACGCACAACAACATGGAGGAGCTCGAGAAGTGCCTTCAAGAAGCGAGCGTTTCTGCTCGCAGGATCATGGTCGCCACAGACGGCGTCTTCTCCATGGACGGAGACGTGGCACCCCTGCGTGAGGTAGCAGCCCTTGCTAAACGCTACGGCGCTATCCTGATGGTGGACGATTCACATGCTACCGGGTTCTTCGGGCCAACTGGTCGCGGCTCAATCGAAGAGTGTGATGTGATGAAGGATGTGGATATCGTCACCTCTACCCTCGGAAAGGCCCTCGGCGGCGCAAGTGGTGGATTTACAACCGGCCGTTCGGAACTGATTCAACTGTTGAGGCAACGCAGCAGGCCCTACCTGTTTAGCAACTCCCTCGCTCCGATGCTGGTGACCGCAACCTTAGAATGCCTGGACCTACTCTCCTCAAGCTCTGAGCTCGTTACCCGTCTACGCGAAAACACGGCCTACTTCCGACAACACATGTCAGAGACCAACTACTCTATTCGCCCCGGGGTACATCCGATCGTGCCTATTATGCTGGGAGATGCAACCTTAGCGACCAACATAGCAGCTGATATGCTGGCAGAGGGTATCTATGTTATCGGCTTTTCTTACCCCGTAGTTCCGATGGGCAAGGCGAGGATCAGGGTTCAGATCTCAGCCGCTCACACCCGCGAGCAACTGGATAGAGCTATCGAAGCGTTCTGCAAAGTTGGCAAGAAATACGGTGTGTAGCAGGGTGACGCGTAGACTCTGCTGCAGCTACCGTTAGCTGCGTTGTACACGGCAGATTTCCACCTCATGCTAGCTCCCAGACAAAGGAGTGCTGTCCCGCCCTCGCCCTCAACACTATCCCGCGTAGCATCGCTCGGAATGCACCTGAGAAGTTCGAAAACATCATACTTTGCAGCGGCATACGGGTGTAGTGTAGAGTGCTCCAACGGGGGCGTATAGGCGACCAACGGGCTCAACCTGATACTCCGTTCTATTCATGACTCGTATGAGAAGCCCACTCCTGTCACTATGAAGCGTATCTCGGGCAGCACATTGGCCCTTGTAGGGCTTATCATCGGGATCTCGTGTGGGCTCGGATTAAAGCTCTTTAAAGAGTATCTGATTAACGAAATCGTCGAAGCCTTAGAGGACGAAGTAAAGGCCTCCTGCGATTGCTCGCTCGCATTGGATTCCTTTACCCTTTCCTTTACCACCTTGAGCGGACGGGCCAAGAACGTCCGAATTCTGGAGAGAGGCGTACCGAAGCTCTCATTCGACAAGATTACGGCTTCATTTAGTCTCGGACAGATAACCGATCAGATCGTGTCAATCGACAACCTTGTTCTCTCCCAAGGGTACGCAAACGGCGTTGGCCCGCTCTCCGCGACGTTTCGTTTCATCGACCAGCTCACCGCTCCGCTGCCACCAGACCAGGCCAAACCTGATCGCTGGAGGGCGATCCTGAACCACCTTGAGCTCAAAGACTCGAGATTCAGAGAGCCCCTCGGACCAACCTCGGAACTGACAGCAACAGGGGTTGCTCTTCACGTCCAGAGAGAGGGTGAGAATTTTCGGCTCAGCCCCTCCATAGAGGACCTGCGCTATCGAACCTTAATCGACTCAGAGTTCGATGAGTTCTCAGAGTTACCGCTCGGGTCTGCGCGGGCGTCGGTGATGATAGAAGACGTTCGAACTATCTTTGAAAATCTGGTTGTCGGTCGTGACACCTCATCTGTGAAATTGAGCACTGATGTCGACACACTTGACAACGATACTCTGCAAGGCACAGCACATCTCTCATTGGAGTCGGCATATCTGGGGTTACCTGACTGGCTGAATGCTCACTTTGGTGGGGAGGTCTTGGTAGGTGGCTCTCTTGGGAGCCCGGTCCTCTCGGGCCCTATCACGAATCAGCTGGAGAAACCACTGACCCTTTCTCTACCCAACTCTGCCCCACTCTCCTTTGATTCGATGCGCGGAGACCTGACCGTAGACGTCAATCACGGAGATCCGCTCGTAACGATTCGAGGACTCGCTGCTTCTGCCCAACGTTCCTCACTGAGCAGCACTCGGCCTCTCACCTATTCAGACCAGGGACTCGACGTAGGCTTCTCGCTTGCTGTACCTACCTTTACCTACGGACCTTTCACGGTAAAGGATGCTCGAGCCACCGTGTCGGTAACCACGGTACGTGATCAAACTCTGACCGATATCACCCTGACAGCATCGGATCTGTTGCTGGAACAGACGAGCCTCGGACCTGTCTCGATCGTAATCGAGCTTTCCCCAACAACTGTGAAGACGAAGGTAGAATCAACAGACCCTCGACTAGGCTCGCTGCGATGGGACGGTGAGATCGACCTCTCGCTGCCGGCACCCGAACTGAAACGGGGCACTCTCTCCCTCACCAACTACCGTCAGCCGCTCTCGCTTCCGGTCAAAGCAGAGAATCTAAGCCCCGTCGCAGTCTCCACCACTATGAACTTATCAGGACCGATTGACCTGAGCCTCCTTAAGGGTGAAGGCCCTACAACGGTCTCTTTTCCCGATCTTTCAAACGTTCTGCCACTGGTGGGCACAACAACCCTGAAGGGAGGCATACTTGAAGTATCGCTCCCGAACTCCTCATATCAAGGGTCGGCTTTCCTTAAGCTCGATGTGGCGCGCTCACTACTCGGAGAGCTACGTGCCTCGCTATCGCCAGGTCCGATATCGCGCTTCGTTAAACAGAGCTCGTGCGGAGAACTGGATGCTTCTCTGATCTACAAATTTAGTCTAACGAAGCCCTTTTCGGGCTCGGGATCTCTCGGCATAGATAATCTCTTCTTCGGGTGCGATCCCTACACTCTACGTTTCACGCGCAAAGCGTCGCTGCCTATCGTGAATGGGACACTCCAATTCAAGGATCTCGCTGTCACCGGCGTTAACAGCTCCCTCGATCTCACCGGTGCTATCGGTTTTGATAAGGGCTTCGACCTTAGCCTCAACGGCGCGATATTCTTGAGCTCCTTCCTGCCTTTTCTTTCTGCCGTAGACGACCTGCAGGGGCGCCTTGATACCCGCCTCAGTATCAAAGGCCCTCTTAAAGCACCTCTGATCGGCGGTCGCGCGAAATTGACCAGGGGAGAGTTCGGCCTGGCATCTCCCGAGGTTGAGGTGCACGACGCGCAAGGGAGCTTCCTCTTCACAGGAGAAAGCGTCTCCATCGAGAACTTCGGAGGAAAAATTAATAACGGTACCTTTGATGTTCAGGGTCGGGTCCTGCCATTCGATCTTCCCGCATCAACCGTCACGACACATCTTCGCGAAGTCACTATTGAGCCGATCGAAGATTCAGTCATTACGTTCTCTGGGGTGCTCTCGCTCGGATCCGCCGGCAAAACGAGACAGACCCTATCGGGCACGATCGCCATCGACTTCGCCGAGATTGAGCGAAATTTCGACCTCAACCAGATACTCATGCGTACCTTGACGGGCTACTTTATTCCGTCACGAGTTCAGCCCCGGGCCAATACAACGCCGATTAACCTCGATCTCGACATCTCTATCGAAGCGCCTCGAAACATCTTCGTTTTCACGCCCTTCTTCACGGCCGAGCTCAGCACTGCAATCAGAGCACAGGGAACAGTTGCACAACCCTCCCTCTCGGGCGGAATGCAGGTATCGAGCGGCTGGATTGGATTAAAAGATAATCGTTTCGATATAACGAACGGCAATCTCAGCTTTAAGCCGGGCTCCTTGACACCGTATCTAGAGCTTGCAAGCGAAGGGACGTTACGAACGTCCACGGGAGAAAGCATCCTCGTGATCCTCGAAGCTTCGGGTCCGCTGTCCAGTCCAAGGATCACCTTGTCGTCTGACCGCGGGCTCTCTCATGATGAGCTACTGATCCTCCTCACCTCATCCCGCTCTTTCACGGGTCAGACCCTCGCCAATAGGGCAGGCATGCAATTTGCGCGTGACCAGCACTCGCTGTTGTCAGGGGACTCCTTTAGCAGCATCGGAGCTTTCTTTCGCAATCTGACCCGCATCGACACCCTATCTTTGGAGCCGATCTACAATCCGTTCACTGGGTCGATCGAACCCGCGCTTGTTGCAAAGAAAAATATCTCGTCGAGGCTTGCTCTCGTAGGAAATAGTACCTTCAGCACCGTTCCCAACTCCAGAGCAGGCGTTGTGTATAACCTCACACCCTCGATGAATGTTTCGGGATTTCTTCAGACTATGCCGTCACGTCAACAAGCAGCCCTGAGCTCAGATCTCACCTACACAATCCTCTCTGAACAGTCCCGTTTCATAGATCTTCAGGTCGAGGGCGTGTCTGCCTTCGAACGTGAAAATATCCTCGCATCAGCCCGACTCGGTATCGCTTCTCGAGTAAAGAATTCAATGGAGGCCTTTGAATCGATCCGTCGTGACATCGTACAATATATGAATCAACAGGGCTTTCTTTCGGCAAGCGTTTCTGTCGAGTGTCTGGCAGGCGAGGAATACTGTAATCGCCTCCGCATCTCAGTTCTGGAGGGCCCAATATACCGCATCGGCCGCATACTCTCGAAAGGCCCGACCCTCCCAATCCCAAGCACGGAGATCGCCTTAAGGACCGCTCGAGAGGGCGAGGCAGCTACGTCCTCAGTCCTCGACGAAGTTGAACGGCGTCTGATCATCGCGCTCCGTAACGAGGGGTACATAGCTGCCCGTGTGTCCCTCAAATACGAAAAGTCAGACGATAGCACCGTAGTTGATGTCATAATCAGTGGGGACAGCAAACAGCCGATCTCGTTCGTCTTTGCGGGTAACACCATGTTTTCAGCTGCCGAATTTCTTGACTCTATTCAACTGTTCTCGCGTAAGCGCCCGTTTGGAAACAATACAATTAACCTTTTGGTACAAAACATCGAACGAATGTATCAGGAACGAGGCTACCTATTCGCTCGGGTCTCGTCTCGGGAAGATCGCACCGATCCAGCGCGCTTGACATACCACATATCCATCACCGAAGAGGACTCGATCCACGTCAGGAAGCTCGACCTGCGGGGTAACACACACCTCGGGCTGGGTCGTATCAAACGCATTATGAGGGAGCTCGGGTTTTCCGAGGAGGTTGCTCTATTGAAACCCGACTATGCTATTCCCGACCAGCTCGACGCTCTCCGTGACATTCTGATATCAGTGTACAACCATGAAGGGTATCCGGATGCTGCCGTACTGTACGAGATCACCCCTTCAGAAAACGGCTCTGCTCTCGACGTCATCATGACTATCGACGAAGGCTCTCCTCGGACCTTTACCTCTCTCTCGGTGCAGGGATTACCATCGGAGATAGCTCAACCGAGTATACCGACAGCCCCACTGTCGCTTCCTCGAATAAACCTCTTCATCGAGCAGATAGTCGACAAACTCTCTGCCGAGGGGTTCATCTCGCCAACGGTGCTTTCAGACCCAGAGCCTACCTCTGGCCAAGTCTCGATCACGACGATCCCCGGCACTCGTATTGAGATTTCACAGGTAACCTATGAGGGATTATCCCGAGTCACCGAATCAGTCGCGCGGGAATATACCGCGATCAAAGCTGGCGCTACCTATCGCACTGAAGATGTAAATCAGACTAAACATAAGCTGCTGCGTTCTGGCCTCTTTTCTCGTGTTGAGGTCATTCCGGCAGACGGTTCACTTGATAGCTCCCGGGAGGCTGTGATCGTTAGGGTCGCCGAACGCCCTCTACAGACACTGGAGATTGGCGGTGGTGCAAACTCTGAACTAGGGATCCATGTTTTTGGCGAGGCCGTTGACAAGTCTCTCTTTGCTGACGGAAAAAGCTTAGCGCTGCGCCTAGACTCCTACTTCGACCAAACCGAGGTGGGAGGATCTCAATCCATCACGCAGGGGTTTGCGAGTCTGCGATATATGGACCCCTCCTTCCTCGATACGGACTATACCCTGACAGAAGATTTGCGCTATCAACGTCAGGATCTTCCAACTCAGGAGTGGGATCTTGATCGCGTTTCGCTTGCCTCCTATGTACTTCGTCAACTGAGGCCTGGAGTTTCGTTCTCGGCAGGACACACCTTTCTGATCGATGAGCTCTACGATGTGAGCCCAGGAGCTATCTTGTCTGATCTCGACGAAGGTACTGTTCGCCTCAGTTTCCTCTCTGCACTCTTGAGTGTTGATAGACGCGATGACCCGCTCCTACCACGCTCCGGATACACCTTCACGATTGAACCGAAACTATCCTCACATGCGTTCGGCTCGGAGGCGACGTTTGCACTTGTGAATACAAATATCTCCGGTGTGGTGCCTCTTGATAGACTATCTCGACGATTCTCTTTAGGACTGCGATTTCTGGGGAGTTTCGCGGAGCCTTTTGGCCCTACAAACGAGATCCCAATCACTCAACGCTTTTACCTCGGAGGTAACACGACTATCCGTGGATTCCGTCAAAACTCTCTTGGTCCTCGCGGAGAGGATGGCGCAATCATCGGGGGTGACACGCTACTCGGAGGGAATACTCAATTCCAATACCTGATGACCGACACCTTTAGCGCCCACCTTTTCTTTGATTTTGGAAACGTCTTCCTTCGTGAAAGAAGCTTTTCTCCGGCCGACCTGCGGACAAGTGTCGGTGTGGGATTCCGATACCTTTCACCGATCGGTCCAGTCGGATTCGATATAGGAGCTCCACTCGACGAGAGAGATGGTGAGCCCTCGGTTCGGATTCACTTCTCTGTTGGAAGCACCTTTTAATAGGTGGGCGACCCCTTGTCGGATTACAGCTTGTTATGCTGCCCCTCGTTGGACCCCTCGGCCTCTTTGTTAAGGATGCTCTGATTAAGTCCAGAGAAGGCAAATTGCCTGTGTTTTTGTGAAAGTATCAACTCGATTTTGCGAGGCTCCAAAGCTGCTGTGGCTACAACTCGCTGCGAAGCACTTGCTGGAGCTTTTCCAGATCGACCTCTATATCTGATTGAACATCCACCATCGACTCAAAGGAGTGATATCGATGCTTCGCAAGGGGCATAAGCGCTTCGTAGCACGGACACGTTTCTCTACGAGCGAAGGGAAAGAGCTCAATCACGAGAGAGCTCTCTTGCATAAATAGCGAGTGTGTCATACCTGATCCGTGCGGGGAAACGATCGCAGCTCCCTGACACGCTAGTCGGAGCTGCTCTCGTAGGGGTAGATCCTCAAAATAGATGGTCTCGAAATTAAATCGGCTGAGCAATGCCTGCACCTCCTCAATGTTCACTATTCTCCGGGCTTGAGCCGTAGCTTTTCGCGGCACAAAGAGTCTCCGTGGGTGTTCCTGTCTATGCTCGCCGCCTAAAGTCTCACGAACAACCGTTCGAAAGCGCTTGAGAAGCGGCAGGTTTTTGAAGGCATGAAAGCCAGAAAAATACGTCGGAACATACAGAATTTCACTCTCCACGATGTTTGAGGTGTGTTCGATCACCCGTGCCGATTCGATACCAAGAATGCGCAGACTCTCTCTGGCCCACGGTGTCATTAATTCGGGTGGGATCAAATAGGAACCTGTATAGCCCATACTCTCAGCTAAGATGACTTTGGGGAGGGAGTCTAGCATCCAGTGCCAGAAGCAGTAGCTGCACGCTGCAACCAACGATAAGACATGGGGAACAGCGACCCTAGAGTTAGGACCTCCACCGAGCGTGCTTATAGTACAGAGATGTTTGATCAGATCCTTATCGTTATCGTTTCCGTAGTTCTGCTCCTTGACAAACCCTAGATTGCGCACCAGGAAGACCCCCGGAGCGCTGAAAACGATACCGTGTGGTACGGCGAACAGCCCATACGGTAGAGATCCATGAATATCGTGGCAGAGCTGCCCCCCAAACTCCTTCGACGCGTGGAAGTTAACTCCTGAGATATCTCGGAGTGAGACCTTGTTCTCCAGCAACTGCGCGACCTGGGCATGCGAATCAGCCGTCGAGGTCTGCTGTTCAAGCGCCACGGGATCGATTACAGAGCTCATCTCTCTACAACACTCTCACATACTGGGTAAAATCAACGAGGCCGGTGTCAATATATTAAGATGATTAAAACTAACCGGGGGTTTCACCGATGCCATCTCATCCATAGGCAATCGAGGTAACGCCTACCCGTAGCCAGAACGGAGGGGTTGTGTCGCTTCCATAGATCGCACGTTGGTGTGGACCTCGACTTCGAGGCTGGGTATTCTCCTGGCTATGCGCCTTTCCCAACACGCTCGATCTGAAAGAATAGGCGGAGACGCTCGCACTTTGACGGAGAGGTAATGGACAGTAATACATGCACTGCTGTGTCTGAGGAAAAGCTACTGCTAGCATCGTATGGTACGGTTGTACTTGTCTTGTTTGTGGTCGGACATTACGGACTTGCCACCCCATTCTTGACGGTCCTTTTTTCCAGCTTAACTCTCTATTTCCTCGGTAAAGCTTTTTCCAAACCGGTCTCGATCGTGCTTTTCGCTGCGATCAACCTGATACTTTTTTACCTCTTCGTCCACTTCATCGGACAAGCAGTGGCTGCGCTCCCAGTGGCAACTGCGAAGGCTGTTCCCACCCTGGTCGACTGGGCTCGGGCCTATGGGGTCAACCTACCGTTTACGAACCCGGAAACGCTCAAAGAGTATGCTTTGAGTGGCATCAAGGAGCAGCTACGTGAGATAGCAAAATTTGCCGAGATATTCACCAAGGAATCCGTTTACATTCTGCTGGGCATCGTCGCTGCATGCGGCCTTTTCACCACACCCTATCTCGATCTGGCAGAGAGCGCTCACGCTATATCGAACAACGCATACTCCCGGTATACTCAGATGATTGCTCGACGATTCTCCCTTTTTTTTGAGAGCTTTCGTACAATTATGGGAGCTCAGTTGATTATCTCGGCGGTCAACACCGTCTTTACCGGGATCTTTATCCTCACCCTTTCTCTCCTGGGAACTCCCCTCCCGTACTCGTTTGTTATCGTAGTGATAACTTTCTTGTGCGGCATACTACCTATCGTAGGAAACCTGATCAGCAACACGGTGATCTTCAGTATCGGCCTCACCCAGTCCGCCCAGCTCGCAGTTATCTCACTGCTCTACCTTATCGTCCTCCACAAGTTCGAATACTTTTTGAATAGCCGAATTATCGGTGGTCGGATCAACAACCCGATGTGGATAACCCTTTTAGGACTCCTTGTGGGAGAGCGCTTGATGGGCATTCCTGGCATGATCCTGGCCCCCGTTGTGCTCAATTATGTTAAGTTGGAGGGCATCCGAATTCCAGTATTGAGCCTGCAAGAAAGACGCTAATATATTGTTTTTACATGTATTTTGTGCGGTGTTACCGTGAGAGCTATCAGGCCATCGCTCGATTCTGAAACTCTTGCAAAGAATAGCGCATCATATCTTCCAACAGCGTTGAAGCCCCAACACGCTACCACATGGGTTTGAGAGGCAGGGGCTCAGGAATATGACAAGGTAGAAATAGGTTCGTTGGGGTTTGCCATGCTGAGTGCTTTAGTACTAGACGATATAGGGTCTCAACCAGCTCTGCTCGATAAAGTTCAATTGCTGACAGAGGTCGGCTCTATCGCAGAAATCCTCGTCGTTAGCACCGACGACCAACCATCATCAATCGCATCGGCGATTTGGGTGAAAGGGCCATCGCTCGTGGAAGCGCTTCACGAAGCGGTTGGAATCGTGGCGAGCAAGAGGGTGATCGTAATTAGCTCGGCTCTTCAGCTTCAATCACAGGACATCTCGCGGTTGGTCGCCGAGGTCGAGAGTAGCCCCATGCTTCAACACTCAGTCGTTCGCCCGCACTGCGAGCAAGGAGAGCTTGAGCTACCAGACCTATCCCCACAGGGAATCATCTCTTCACTCGCCAATGTGGAACACTGGCCACTGATGTGTGTTGCAACAACCCGCATGACTTTGAGCGAGACCAAAGAGAGCACAGCATCAACCTGCGTTGAACTCCTAGCGCAGGCCTTGATCACTGCCATGGGAGATGGAGATGATATCCGGATAACATCGTCAATAAGTCCCTACGTGAGCAGCTCAATCGCTCGCGCGACCTCTGAACTATCGATGAGGCCCCGCGCGAACCTTCTTCAAAGCGCTGCCAAAGCGATGAATATCGAGGAGCTCTTTCCCGAACATCCATGGAAGGAATTCAGTCAAGAGAGCGCTGCAGCTGCTTACCACTCGCTTGCAGCCCTATTCTTACGATTTGGTGACCCTGAAGCAGCAGTTCAGAGCCTCAAATGTAGCGAGCGCCTTGAGGAAAGCCCACGCTTTTTTGCTCTGCTCGGGCTGATTCAGCAGAGTCAGGGCGAGACCTTGGGAGCGGTTGCAAACTTTGTCTCGAGCCTGCAGTGTTACGAGGCTCGTAAACGGAACGATGGAAAGCACTATTTATCGTTCTCGCCGAGAAACTTGGAGGTCATAAATTCTAGCCTCGTCGACGGACTCAACGCGCTCAACAAACGCGATAACGAGCAGGCTCTGTCGTTTTTCTCCGATGCAGTGTTCAATTTTGACTCCTTCTACGAAACGTTCGGTATTGGCGCTCCCCGCAAGAGCAGCTAGATACCCCTTTTGACGTCCATCGGTAAGAATCCTAGTATGCAGGCATGCGCTTTCTTGCCCCTGCCTCACTCCTGCTAATCCTACTCGGACTCACCACCGGAACCCTACGCTTGTGGGGGCAGAACGGTGTCGAACTTGTACCTGCGGGGCGCTATCTCCTAGGAGCCGGGCTAGTCGCTGGGCTCCTCTCTCTTGCTGATTGCATCCGTCATCGAAAGTTTCCCAGAAGGGAAGATCTCACAGACTCGCGCGTGTGGGCGCTCGGTCTGATTGTGCTCTTTATCTCTGATTGGATAACGAGGCCGTATGCTTTTTTTCAAGGTCCTGCGATTCGCGGAGAGCTTCTAATCGGCTGCCTGTGCTCCTGCGCGCTCATCAGGCGGTACTGGCAAGGCTTAGTACCATGGCTTCTGATCTCGTGTGTGGTATTTTTAATCGCCACTTTCTTGTCGATCTCTAAAGGCGCTCTATTGATCTCAGACGATCACGCCATGTTTCTCTTCAGATTGCACCTCCTGAAAGAGAACTTCCCCTCGATTCCCTTCTGGTCACCCCTCTGGAATGCAGGTTTTGACGCACGTGATTTCTTCGCAACCGGCGCATTAAACGCCTTCATTCTTGCTTCACCGCTGCTCTATCTGTTTGAAGTCGAGCGTGTATACAACATCATCGTGGCGCTCTTTATCTGGGGCCTTGCTCCCGCAGCCACCTACTATGCTGCCCGTCTACTCGGTCGACCGCGGTCGGAATCTGCTCTTGCTGCGGTCCTGGTCATGTGTACAGGACTTACCTGGTATCGATGGACCCTGACCTACGGAACGATGGGATTCCTTGTGAGCTCAGCTCTCTTTCCCCTTGCAGCGGCTTTGTTTCTCAAGTTTATCGCACCTGAGGAGCCACGAGTGCGAGAACTCGCGCTGTTTGTTGCGGTGTTAACGCTCATGCTTCTTTGGTCGCTCTCCGGCGTCGCTTTGATACCTGTCGCGCTAGTTGCCCTGCCCCATACGCTTCGAATTCTCCGCTCTCGCCGACGGCTCCTCACCATCGTAGCTATCTTGATGATTAATCTTCCGTGGATGCTCATGCTGTGGAAGGTCTCAAATGTGGGTCGCTTCCTGCACTCTGACGTTGCTACCAGTGCCGTCCATCAAACAGGCCCGACTTCCCTGATAGCGGGTACTACAACTGAAACGGCGGGGACGACCCTGGCCCAAGGAACCAATTTTCGCCACAAAAAAGGCTCCTTGAGCATTCGCAAGAGCCTCGACGCCTGGCAAGAGAGCTCCGGCTCTCTCAATCCCCTCGTTCTTATCCTCGTAATACCCGCTCTGCTTGCCCTCAAAGGTACACAACGAATCGCTTTCGGGTCGCTCGTGCTGTGGCTACTACTACTGGGAACAATTGGAGTTTCGCTCAAACCCCAGCTTGAGCTCGACAGGATGATCGTACTCGCCTCTGTCTTGGTGTGCATACCGATCTCCCAACTTGTTGCTGAGATCTATACCTCTGCTAGTAGAGGCCGGTCCTATGCGTGTGCGTGGAGCGTGGTTGGAGCGTTTATCCTCATCGGACCGTTCAGCGTATCAGCGATCTTGCACAATCGTGCGTATGATCACTTCTATTTCGCAGAACCAGTGGTTCAGGAGCTGAGTGACGCTATCAAGCGTTACTCACGCGGCGGGCGAGCGCTATTTACAGGCTGTGTTATGCACGAATTGAGCGGAGGACATCTTGCACCGCTATCGATCTGGTCCGGAACACCGCTTGTTGCATCGAGCTACGCTCATAATATCTGGAAGTACGAGCAACCGATCCCCAAAAGCTACCTAATTCGCAACGAGAGTGGCATTCGTGATTTTTTTGACCATATGAACGCCACCTTAATTCTCGCGCATGAACCTGAGCCTCGTCAGCGGCTTGCCTCTCAACCGGACCTGTACGCGGAGCGCTGGAGAGGCGGCCGCTTTGTACTCTTTGAGAGGCTCACGTATGACCCCTCTTATGTGCTTACGGGGGAGGTTTCAAGCTTATCACAGAATCACAACTCAGTTACCGTAGTACCAGAGAGCGAGAGCGTTGTTCTCAAGTTCCGCTACTTCCCATTCCTCACTACAGATACCGAGACCTGTTCTGTGCACCCTTACCGTGTTGCACCAGAGCTGGAACTCCTGGAGCTGCGCGGCTGTCCACTCAAACAAAAGGTAACGATTCGAAGCGTATCTCCACTTCAGCGCTTGATGGGTAGGAAGTAAGGCTATGACGACGAGACTTATAAGCTCCCTCTGCATCTTTGCCATAGCAGTGGCCTGTTTTTGCATACTTGCAGCTCGGATGCCTCTTAGCGAGCTCAGCGTAGGATCGGAAGCGACTACGTGGTTTCCTCTGGTAAATATCCACTATAACGCCTATCACATGTGGCGCCTTGACCATCTCTCCGGATTGATCTCACGGGCATTTACAACGTGGAGCGCTCACACCTACATACCGGTCAGCATGGCTATTCTGTGCCTGGGTACGTATCGCATAGCGCGAATCATGTCCCTCTCTCATTCAACCTTGTCCAAGCACCACTTCCTCCTTAGTTGGCTCATGAGCATAGTAGCAACCTTCGCTGTCATAGCAGCTATCGGTTCAGACTCCGTCTCCCTGAGCGCCCTTTCGTGGATCCCCATCTTGGCCGTGGCAATTTCAACCCTTGTGAGTGTTTCAAGCGCCGGTCTCGCATTCGCAGCAGGCCCCGTGTGGCTCGTTACACTCTTCATATCGATTGAAGCCAGCATCTCGGCGAATCAACTTGCGCCGCTTACTGCTTTGGTTTCTTGGTTTATTGCTACCATCGCTCTCCGCTCAGACGACCAAAAGCCGCTATCTGCCCTCATGCTTGCCCTGATCGTTGCAGTAACGTTCGGACCTGCAGTGTACGCTTCCTCGGTGGCACCATCAGCACCGTTTCCAAACTACCCCCTTACAGGCCACCTCGTTCCTGATGACGGCCTAGAAGGGATCGTGCGGCCCCTGGTTGGATTTGACTATCCCCTCCAGGTGGTCGACAGAGGAGCCGTCAAAGGCCTCTTCTCGGGCCCCTCGATCCTTATCACCATGCTCGCTTGTCTCGTTGCGCTCCTGGTGAGGAGGCGCGGGGCTCGGACCTCGTGGCTTTTTGCAGCCGCAGCGTGTGCTGTGGCCATCTGTACTCTGTTGGATACGATGTTACCGGAAGCGTTCGCCTTGATTTCTCCCGTCTCAAGTATCTCTCGACTGATTCCGTGGGGCACCTCGATATCTCTCATCGCTTTCGCGCTCGGTCTTGCAACGTGGCTTCTGTGTCTCGGAAGTATGGCGCTTCTGCGCTCAAGCCTAAGCGTAATCCCGTGCTCACTCGTCCTCATCGGAGCACTTGTGACCCTTCAAGCAACATGGCTCAAACCGCCGCTTGGCATTCAGGAGGTGGCCCTCATCTCCAAGGACGAATCCCTCCGTCAGATCGCACTTTCCCCCTCACTGCATGTAATCCTCTCGTTTTATCGTGGAACGCCAGGACTCCCCCTGACGCTGGAATCTTTCAGGTCGTTAGCAGCTCAATCGATGCACAGTATCGAGCATACAGCAGCAACGCTCGAAACCAATCCGATCGGCAACGGTCGAACGCTCGAACGACTTATAGATGGAAACTCTCGCACTCGATGGACCAGCAATCTCAACCGGCAAGAGGGCATAGAACGACTGGTCCTACGCTTTGCCACACCAACTCGAGTACGCGGCATCGAGCTCGACCCCGGAAATTACAGCACTGACTTCCCGCGCGGTGTAGTAGTTACCGGCGGGAGCTGTGAGGAGTATGCAGCTCAGAGGTTAGCCGACTTCCCCTCGTGGCAAGGCAGTCTTGATTTTACTCCTTCAGGGCACCCCTTCTTTCGCGGTCAGAGCGACGTAAAGATACTCTTTACTCAGGAACACACAGTTGAGTGTCTATTCGTGTATCAGACCGCTACCGCCCCCTTCAACTGGACTATAGCTGAGATCCGTACCACAGCGGAGTAGTGACTCCGGTCACCTCTTCTGGTGGTCTTACCTATTCGCCAAACTTGTGCGAGCCTCTACTCCTCCGCGCCTACCCTTGCACACACTTTATTACCGCTCAGAGCACAATCCTCGAGGCACTTATCTTTGTCTTCCTCAGGGCAGCAGCAACCTTTGAGCACGACAAACGCATAGAGTGCCCCTCCACCCACCGCAAGTAGTGCAATAGACGGATCACCCTTAAAGCACACACGCGAGCTGAAGAAACATCCAGGCCGCAAGGTGAGGATTCGTCATAGTCAATGCGGTTGCTCCGTCAACGTATGAGGGCCTAGCGTAGCGGAGCTTCGGGAGAAAAAACAGCACCGTAGAAGTTGGCTGGACAGGCCTTCCTCTTTGTCGTTGGGCTTCCTACTTCTCGCCTTCCGCTACGCCTTCATCTCTCTCAGGCTGCACCATCCCAGAAAGCTCTCTCGATGCTGAGGAAGAGAAGATCCGATCCAGAACTCCATTTATAAAGGTCGGAGCATCATCGCTACTAAAATCCTTTGCAATCTCTATCGCTTCGTTGATCGCTACCTTCGGCGGTATATCGGGACGAAACCGCAATTCGTAGACCGCGAGTCGAAGGATGTTTCTATCAACGCGAGACATCCGCGCGATACTCCAATGAGTTGACGCCAATCCTATCTGAGCGTCTATCTCCGGAAGGAATCGTTGTACCCCTGTAATAAGCGCCAGGCAAAAGCTATGGTCCTGCGTGCTAGCTCCATCGAGCTCTCCCGCCAGTACCACCGCTGAACCATGCGAGAAGAAATGTGCCAGGCATAGCTCGGCCGATTGCACTGACCAGTCGCCAGTTACATCGCATTGATAGAGCGCCTGAAGGGCGACCTCGCGACATATGCGCCGAGACTTCATCTGTTTTCTCTCCTGCTTGTACCGTTTGGAGACTCCGGTACTTCAGATACCCCTTGGTTATGCGCCAGCTTGAGGGGAAGGTAACGTATAGACCCCCAAGCGTGCCAACTATCTCAATATAATCAGATTTTTATTCCAACCTGAGATCGCCCACACGATCTTACAATATGTGCCCCAACTTCTCCTTTTTGGTCTTTAAATATCCCTCTCGCACCGGGTCGTGCTCTACTATCATCGGAATCCGCTCGACTACGGATATCCCGAACCGCGCCAGGGTATCTCCTTTCTCTGGATTGTTGGTGATCAGTCGAATCGCGCGCACCCCGAGCGACCGTAGCATGTGTGCTCCCACGGCAAAGTCCCGCTCGTCAGGCAGAAACCCGAGCCTCTCGTTTGCCTCAACCGTGTCGAGGCCCTCATCTTGGAGGTTATACGCTCGAACCTTATTTTCAAGGCCTATACCTCGACCCTCCTGTCGTAGGTAAAGGATCACTCCCAAGCCCTCTGAAACAACCAGGTTCATAGCACCTTCGAGCTGCTGCCCGCAGTCACACCGCCGACTACCGAATACATCGCCCGTGAGACATTCCGAGTGAAGTCGTACCAAGGGGGCATATGAGGTCGGCATGGTGCTGAGATCACCACGAATCAGAGCGATATGCTCCTTGCCTCCGACATCATCTGCATAGACGACTGCGTTGAACTTACCGAAATCTGTCTCCACCTCGCGCGAGCTCAGTGGTCGCACGGCGATCTCGTGAAGCGCTCGATAGTTTCGAATCTCTGCTATACTTGTTACCCGTAATTGATGAGCTCGAGCGAATTCCTGCAACTGCGCGCCACGCGCCATAGTTCCATCACTATTGAGGATTTCACATAAAATTCCAGCTGGAGCGAGCCCCGCAAGACGCGCCAAATCAAAAACGCCCTCTGTATGCCCCTGCCGCGCCATAACCCCAGCCTCACTTGCAAGTAGTGGGAAGATATGACCAGGGGTCACAAAGTCTCCGGGCTGAGCAGCAGGCTCTAAAAGTTTCTTGATAGTATGTGCTCTGGAGGACGCAGTCACACCGAAGGGGACTACATCTCTATGGTCGATACTGACGGCGAAAGGGGTCTGAAACGGAGAGTTGTTGTTATACACCTGCAAGGGAAGATTGAGCCGTGTAGCTAGCTGCGTCGAGATACTGACACAGATCAAACCACGCGCCTCTCGCATGAGAAACGAGATCACCTCACTCGTGGCGACCTCCGCGGCTACGCAGATATCGCCCTCGTTCTCTCGATCAGAATCATCAACTACTATAACGGGCCGCCCAGCGCGAAACTCCGCTAGCACCTCACTAAAAGGATCAATGGTCAAAGGAGCAGGCGGACGACCATCTGACATACAACGCTTAGTTTACCTACTTCACTACGTTCGCTAATCCTGCACACTGTCTTTTGGCTGTGCTGCTGGACTTTGATTGCCCAAGCTCTGCAAGGCGTCTACGAACTGACTCACATCGGAGAACTCTCGATAGACCGATGCAAACCGCACATAAGCTATCTTATCCATCTTGCGGAGCTCATCCATGACAAACTCGCCCACGACACGGCTCTCAAGCTCCTTTACGCACAGCTCATGAACACGTTTCTCGATGATCTCTACTGCGGAATCTATCGCCTCCATACTGACTGGCCGCTTCTCGCACGCCCGCCGAATACCTCCCCTAATCTTCTCGCGATCAAACGCTTCTCGCCGTCCGTCCTTCTTGGTGACCATCGGCAAAACGAGCTCAACTCGCTCATATGTAGTGAAACGATACTCGCACTCTTGACACTCTCGCCGACGCCGAATCGCTCCAGCATCACTGCGGGAGTCGGTCACTGACGTCTTATCGGAGTTACATTTCGGGCAGAACATATCTCGAAAGACAGCTCCTACTCTCCCTGCAGGCGGTGTTTATAAAGCGGAAATCTCTGGCTGAGCTCGCGCACATCGGCAGCTACGGATGTGAGCTTTGCATCCTCGTTCACATGCGCGAGCGCTTCGTAGATCAGTCCAGCTATCTGCTGCATCTCCTTTACTCCCATGCCGCGGGTTGTGAGGGCTGGGGTACCCAGTCGAACGCCGCTGCACACTGCGGGCGGCTGTGGATCGAAGGGAACCGTGTTCTTGTTGCCGGTGATGCCTACCTTGTCGAGGCATACCTCTCCTACCGCCCCCGTCACACCTATCGGCCGCAGATCAACGACTAGAAGATGGCTATCAGTGCCACCAGACACAATTTTGAGCCCTTTTTGAACCAGCGCTTGCGAGAGAGCCTGCGCATTCTCGACTACCGCATGCGCATAGCTCTTGAATTCAGGAGTGAGAGCCTCCTTGAGCATGACAGCTTTGGCGGCGATCGTGTGCATGTGAGGGCCTCCCTGGAGCCCCGGGAAAACAGCCTTATTTACGGCCTTCCGATGCACCTCACGGCCCATCACCATTCCAGAGCGCGGTCCGCGGAGGGTTTTATGGGTGGTTGTCGTCACGACATCCGCATACGGGACCGGTGACGGATAGGATCCCCCCGCAACAAGCCCAGAATAATGTGCGATATCAGCCATGAGCACGGCACCAACCTCATCGGCGACCTCGCGGAAGAGCTTCCAATCGATACGACGCGAATATGCGGTGGCTCCTGCAATTATCAATTTGGGCCTATGCTCGCGCGCTAGGGAACGAACCTCTTCCGGGTCTATCATGCAATCAGACTCCCGGACGCCGTAGCCCACAACTTTGTAGTGACGACCCGAGAAATTCACTGGACTGCCGTGAGAAAGGTGTCCTCCATGATCCAAACGGAGCCCCATGAAGGTGTCGCCAGGCTTCAAGAAGGCTTCGAAGACAGCCTGATTAGCCTGAACGCCGGAATGAGGTTGCACATTTGCAAACTCAGTACCAAAAAGCTCGCAGGCTCGCGCACTGGCGAGGTTCTCCACCTCGTCCACCACATGACAACCACCGTAGTATCTTCTACCCGGCTGGCCTTCGGCGTACTTATTGGTGAGGACCGACCCCATCGCTTCGAGCACTGCCTCGCTAACGAAATTTTCGCTCGGAATCATCTCGAGCCCATACTCCTGACGCTCCGTCTCTCGCTGAATGAGGCTAAAGGTCTCAGGATCAATCTCCTGCAGTGAGCGTCGTCGTGCTTCGTAGGTTGAGCTTGCATTAGACATTGAAGAACTCCAAAAAATACGAACAAAAAAGGGCCCTCGATGGGGCCCTTCTAGCGCAGGAGAACCCCTCCCTACGAGGGGAAGATGTTCACACAACGCTTATGACTGCTTTGACTGAATGTACTTTGTTACATCGTCTACAGTCTGGATCTTCTCGGCATCCTCGTCCGGAATCTCCATATCGTACTCCTCCTCGAGCGCCATGATCAGCTCGACGATGTCGAGAGAATCTGCTCCAAGATCCTCGATGAAAGAGGCCTGAGGAGTTACTTCCTCTAAGCTGACACCAAGCTGCTCTACGATAATCGACTTAACTCGCTCTGATATCTCCTCAGGTGTTGCCATGAAACACGTCTCCAAATTGGGTCTACAAAATTACGACTGAGTACCACGTCCGGCTCGAGTGAAACTATCTCTCATGACCGTTCCGACACCTCTTTAAGCGGTGTCTCGGGACACTGTCCTCCTTACTCCTTGGCATTGAAAAGCCTAGATCGCCTCACTGCGCAGCGCAGACACCTAAGCTTTCGACCTCCCAAGAACTTCACCGAACAAAGCCCCACCGTGTACCGTCGAACAGGCCCCGATCTAAGTAGGTTCACCGATAATAGTCAAGAGGTTGTCCCGGTCTTTCCGGTGTGGATGAAGCATCGCGTGGCTGGTTATTTTTCGGATTTTATGCGTCATGGAGGTCTCCCAAGCCCCTCTCAGTAAACCTATGATGGGGTACAACCTGCTTCTCTCCAAAAGCTATAAACCCTTTATTCTGAGCATCTTAGAGCACTTAGCCCTCCGGACAAACCCCTTACGGGATGTACGTGAGGATCTGCCGAATTCGCTGCACCTACTCGAATCGAAACAGGTGTCGAGTGCTGGTCTAAGGATGCAGGGGTAAATCACTAGTTCGAAGAAAAGAGCGTTTACAACGAGAGCATCATCCTTGTTCCCCGCAGAAAAGCATCAGTGCATCTTCTTTTATGCGCCCAAGGTTGAATTTCTCCTGCACGGCCGGTAGCGCCTGCGCCAGCTCTGTCCGACGCTGATAGGCCTCTATCAATTTATTCGCGAGGTCCTCTGGATCCTCTTTTCTCGCGATCACACCAAATCCCGTCGATCGAACAAGATCACGAGCTCCAGGAATATCAGTACAGATAGAGGGCTTACCGCTAAGACATGCCTCAGCCTGAAAGATATTGAAACAGTCGGACCGCGACGGGATAACAACGAAGTCGAGCAAGGCGAAGAACCAGGAGAGATCGGTGCCACTTAGGAGCCCGACGAACGTGAGGTGCTCACGAAGACCATTCAACTGCTCTTGCATATCCTCGAAAGTGCTCTCGTATGCCATCTTCGTTTGCCCCGCAAACGCAAAGTGCGCTTGAGGCAGCTGTTCGAGAACGATCGGAATCGCTTTAATAAGCACATCGATACCCTTTTCCTCAACGAAGCGACCTCCAAATCCAAAAATAACCTTACCGGTACGACGCAACTGATGTAAGGGCTCCAAGATCGCGGGTACCTCTGGCCCGCAGGGCTCCAGACGTATCGGCATGAGTAACGGCTGAAACTTATGCAGGAAATACCTTACGACCGCCGAATGATTGGCGTAGTCGCGCGTATAGGTCCCCACGGAATCAGCGAGGGACATCGCTATCCACGTACACCCATAGAAGATCGCCTCGATCGCTCTGTTCATAACCCCCTTGGGCAGAATCAGATCACCCTGATGAAAGATAGCCAACCTCTTCCCTGCAAGCTTGGCCATAACAGCAAATGGCAGGACGTTAGAACACGGTGAGTTGATGATCACGAAATCCGTTTCCTTGAGCTCCCGCCAAAAACGGCGTACCGCCGTCAGCGAGTAGCATGTTCGCGATAGTTGCAGCAAAAACGGCTCGCGAATAACCTTGGCATGCCCTACCATCTCCTCGGCCGGAAGGGAGCTATCATAACGCACCGTGACTACAGTAAAGTCGAGATCCTCCCCGAGGAGCTCGATCAAGTTTACAAACGATTTAACTACGCCGGTCCAATGTGGCGCGTAGAAATCAGCCCCGAGTAAGACTTTGGGGCGTCGTGCCGTCTTGTTCATAGAGCATCCCTCATCGACTGAAGACAGAGAACTTGCCGCCATGCGCGAGCTCAATATTTACGAGCCTTGAGTGTAATCACTACCGATGAATGACTCATCGGGAGATCGTCGTTCAAACGATCAACCGCTAGAAATACCCCGCGAGCTAGATTGATCGGATTCAGCAACGACCCCTTATTCTCGGAATACGCAAAGCGGTCGGCCGCCGTAGACAGGCTCTTAGGTAACAAGCCAGCAACCAACAGCTCCTTTCCGATACCGTACACGATATTGTGTGCGAAAGGGACACAGAAGTAAGTTGCTAGGCGAGCTTCCTCGACCACAAAGCCCGCCTCTCGAACCTTCTCTTGAAGCTCCTCTACCTGATATAGGCGCTCGTGATTGGCCCAGATTCCCGACAAGATACCTTTTCGAATCGGACGGCCGATAGTTGCCTCTAGCACCCAGTTAATTGGGTCCCACAGAAACGGGTAGCGTGCGTTGGGAACACTCAGGGCAAGGGTACCCCCTGGTCGCAGAACACGAAATATCTCTTGTAGCGCTCGCTTGTCATCGGGGATATGCTCCAGCACCTCCGTAAAGAGCACCTTGTCAAATGCGGCATCTGAGAAAGGTAGCTGCTGAATATCAGCCGATAGCAGTTCGACCTCCTTGTGGGCCAAGCTGCGCCGTGCCTCTTCCAAGACCTCTGCATCGAGCTCAACTCCCGTCAAACAACAGGGTGAGAGCGCTCGCGCCATGTTGAGAAAGAATCCCCGACCACATCCTGCTTCGAGAACGACGTCCTCAGGCTTTAATCCCAGGTAACTGAAGAGGATAAAGGCTCGACGCCGAAACATCATATCCGTTTCGTTGGAGAGCATTCGAGCGAGGATATCCCGAGAGTCGGGCTGAAGCTCCAGCCCTTTCCAAAATCGGCCCTGCATGGCGTTTGTGGTCATAGCTACTACCGGCGATAAGCCCAGTACTAGTATAACCTCAAAAGACAGCTACATGTACATACCACCATTGATGCCGATCACCTGACCAGTTATGTACGCCGCGTTGTCGGACGCAAGGAATGCAACAAGCTGTGCCACCTCTTCAGCCTGCCCGTAGCGAGAGAGGGGAATCGACTTCAAGTGCTCCTCTTTGAGCTTGGCATCCAGGGCGCTCGTCATATCTGTCTCGATAAACCCTGGGGTCACGGTATTTACGGTCACGTTCCTGGAAGCAAGTTCTCGAGCGAGAGCCTTGGTCATGCCGATCACGCCGGATTTGGAGGACACGTACGGAACTTGCCCTGCATTACCCATCTCACCAACTACCGAGCTAATGTTGATGATACGACCCTTCTTCGCTTTGAGCATCAAGCGTGCCGCTGCACGCGCGCAGAAAAAGGACCCATTGAGATTCACCGCTAAGGTTGCCAGCCACTCTTCGTCTTTCATCCTCAAAACGAGCCCATCACGGGAGATACCCGCGTTGTTTACGAGAATGTCGAGCTGCCCGTGGCGAGCTTTGATGCCATCAAAAGCATCCTCTACCTGCTGACTCTCTTGAACCGCGAACTTTAGCACCTCACCATCACTACCAGCTTCGCGCACTGCATTCAGTGTCTCCTGTGCAGCCTCTGGTGACGACGAATAGTTAACGATCACATAGGCTCCTTGCCGGCCTAGCTCAATAGCGATCGCTCGACCGATGCCGCGCGAAGCTCCGGTAACTAAGGCAACTTTTCGCTTACTTTCGGTCATGTTCTACTCCCTGTGCACCTTTTGAGCTTCGCTCATTATCACCATCTCGCTTCGATTTCTTGTCAAACACCTTGGACCAGCCGTTGCCCCCGTCCGTATCGGCGGATCCCACCTTCACATCGAGCTGGCTGAGCGCCGTTCGGAGGTCAGCCAGCACCGATTGCGCTGCAAACGTATGCGCTACCTTGATACCGTTCTTAATCGCTCGGCTTGAGGAGGAGCCGTGACATTTGATAGCGATATCGGCCAAGCCCAATAAGGGTGCGCCTCCATAAGCCGACGGGTCGAGCTTGTCCTTGAACACCGCCTTCAACACGGGACGCGCGAGCCACAGACCGATCTTTGCTCGCCAGCTCGACTCCATGCTCGACTTTATTGAATCGACCACTAGTCGTACACTTCCCTCCATCGCCTTGAGCACGATGTTGCCGACGAAACCATCGCATACGACCACATCGACTACATCTCGGGCCACATCCCGACCCTCGACATACCCAATGAAATGTATACCTTCCATCTCAGAGAGCATCATCGCTGCTGAGCGGATAATATCGTTACCCTTAGACATCTCGGTCCCGTTTGATAGCAGCGCGATGCGGGGCTTAGAAACACCTAAGGCGGCGAGTGCGTACTGGTGTCCCATTAACGCAAATTGAACCAGCTGGAAGGCCTGACATCCACTGTTCGCTCCAGAATCAAGGAGCACTGTAGGAGTGCCCCCTCCTGCCTTGGGAATGAGTGACGCTATCGCCGGCCTGGCGATACCAGGGAGGGTTCCCCCGACGAACACCCCCGCAGCCATGATAGCGCCGGTATTCCCGGCACTGACCACTGCAGACGCCTTGCCCGCTGCAACGAGCTCAAAGGCTACGCGGATCGATGAATCTGGCTTCTTTCGGATAGCTAAGCCCGGCGTCTCGTCCATCCCTACTACTTGCGAGGCGTGTTTGACCGATACCGGCAAAGCCTTGCTCTCAGGATATGCGCTCAGGAGTTTGATCAGTTGCGCCTCGTCGCCGACCAGAATGGAGGCTATGCCAGAGCGCTGAGCTGCGTGTACAGCCCCCTCCACGACTACCTTTGGTCCGAGATCTCCCCCCATAGCGTCTACTGCGATGGGGAGGATACCGGAGGGTTGACTCTCGGGTTGGACGCTCACGTCTCTGTCTCAGGTCACGCGCTAAGCGGAAGCCTTCGCGGCCACTACCTCTTTACCACGATACGAACCGCACGCCGAACATGCTCGGTGGCGGAGCACTGCCTCGCCACAATTCGGACATACGATCGAATACGTAGGCTTGAGGGCGTGGTGCGAACGGCGCATATCACGCTTTGAAGCCGAAGTTCGTTTCTTTGGAACTGCCATAAATAACTCAGCTAAAAACTCTTACAAAGAGCGGTAAGATCTACCATGTAACGGTCGGTCGACTCAACCCTACCACTCAGCACTTCCGTGCATCAGCGGATGAGACACCGGAACGTACGGAAACTTGCTCAGGAAGCTCCTGATGCAAAGTAGGTAAGCACCTAAAAATCCAATGAAAATACCTATCTCCGCGATGCCAAACGGTATGTGATGCGGCGACACCTCTGGCATAATAATCATGTAACGATCGAGCCATACCCCGGTCATTAGGGTCAGACACACGATCGCGTACGTCACCGGGGTCTTCTTAAGGTCCCGGCTCAAAAGCGTCACAAACGGTATAATGAAGGCCATTGGGAACGCGACCCAAGCAAGCCCCTTCCATGGAAACTCCCGCGTCCTCAAGATCAGCCACTGTGTTTCCTCAGGCAGATTTCCGTACCACTGCGGCAGGAACTGCGACCAGAACATGTAGCCCCACAACATACAAAATCCGAAGGTGAGTTTACCGATGTCCCAATACTGCTGCGAATGGATCTGGGCACCGAACTCCGGCTTCTTCTTCGAGAAGAACATCGTCATCAGTGCAAGACCTGCCCAGCCGATGTAGATCTGACTGACGAAGATAAAGGCACCGAACAGGTTCGAATACCATACTGGGTTTTGCCCCATGATCATCTCAAAGGCAAAAAGCGAGACTACCACTGCGTAGCACAGCACGACTATCGGGCCGTTCGTCGACATCTTGCGCTGTAGAGGGAGCACTTCTCGCTCTGCACCTCTCCAACCACCAAGAAGGAAGCTATGTATCGGCCGCGACCATTGAGCCTTGTTTTTTGCTCTATCACGAGCCAACCCAACGTCACCGCGCAGGGACATTCCAACGAATCTGAACATCATGAAATAGAGCAGGAAGAACAAAGCCGAAAAGCGGAGGTAGACAAAATCAGGCTGCATCCACCACTCTCGACCTGGCATCGGACTGCGCCCCCAGTAAAAGAGATATTCTCGGCCGAAATACGTGGTGAGAAAAGCAATAAAGGCCACAGGGAGGTAGGCCACATTCGCCTCTGCAATCCGACGGATGGGTGCGCCCCAATCAGCTCGAACGATCTGCATGATCACCGTGGTCATAACACCACCGAGTGCCAAACCTTGAAAGTAGACAGCATTCACGTAGAAGGCGCCCCATGTGTGCCCTGCATCGCCTGCCAGCAAGCCCCAGGTAAAAACAACGACACCGATAGACACCATCAGCCAGAGCTTGATCTGCGTGCCTGAGCTCGCCTCAATCGGACCAGCCTCTATTACTTTATCGATGTTCACAGGAACAACGGTTACGTGCGACATCTTGGATCCCCTTCCTTGTTACTACTTACCTTGCTCTTTACGAATGTAATTCACGACATCCCAGTGCTCGGTGGGTGAAAGCTTCCAGCCGAGTGCTGGCATGAGTCCAGCCCCTCCGAAGTGAATAGTGCCGTAAAAAAACCCGTCGCTCATCCCTTTGTAGTGGTCTGTTGTCGGATCCGGAGGGATTAGAGGCAACTTGGCCGCGACGTATCCCGGAGCCCACGGTTTCTTACTAATATCCCCGTGACACGGCGTACAGTTGATGGAGAAGAGCCTCTTTCCGTTGGCTAAGGATCTGTCATCAGCCTTAACAGGATTAGTTAGCTTCTCCGCCTCTGGTTTGGACGTCACATAATATTGTGACATTCCCACCGGAACGGTGCCAGGTGCCTTTTGACGCATCATCACCCCAGTTCTCTTCTGGACATCAACCATGTCATCGTTGAAGGGAAGCGCCGCTACAGAGCGACTCCCACAGAAAACCGCGACGAGCGCACACATCGCTACCTTTATGCCTTTCCCACGAGCTACGTTCATGAGCTCCTCACTCCCTTTACAAACTATCTCGAACATCAACCTCATCGGCCCCAGAGTCCATCATGCGACTCTTCACATCCTCAACCTGACCGCCGGTGCACGCGACTACCACTCCGAACTTGTCGTGTGTGAAGCGGGGGTCATAACCGGCCGTCTTCAACACGTTCGGTAGACGACAGAACACCAAGATGGCGAACAGCGTTGCCACACCACCAAAAAGGATCGTGCACTCGTATCCCGGCACAAAAAAAGCCGGAACCGAGGCGATATTTTTAGCGCTGGTCCGCATCGGCCAATCGAGCGAACAGAGAATCGACAGGGTGAAGCCAAAGGTACACCCCGTTATTGCTGCTATCAAAGAGACGATCCGTACCGGGCTTTTCTCCGGGTAGGTTACCTCCTCAATTTCATGGCGCGGCACTGGGGAATACATCCGATAATCGAAATTAGCGGCTTTCACCCTCTTAACCGCCTCAAGGGCATCGTCCATGTAGGTAAAGATCCCTACTACTGCTCTACTTGAAGAATCTGACATCGCTATCTCTCCTGTTAGTGATGAGCTCCCGAATTAGTCTTGCGCATCGGCGGTGGTAGAACCTCTTTAATCTCCGTAATCGCCACTGAGGGGAAGTACTTGATGAAGAGCGTCATCCACATACCAAACCAGCCAAAAGCACCGACGGTAATTCCGATCTCTATCCACGAGAAGTTGTAGCCACCCCATGCTGCTGGGATAAACTCCCGCGTCAGGGACTGGAAGATGATGTTGAAGCGCTCAAGCCACATGCCGATATTGATGAAGATCGACAAGATGAAAAGGAACGCAATGTTCGTCCTAAGCGACTTAATCCAAAGCAGTTGCGGAAAGATACAGTTGCAGAAGGTCATTCCCCAAAAAGCCGTCCAGTACTCTCCGAAAGGTCGGAACCAGAACTGGAAACGTTCAAAGGAGTTATTACTAAACCAGGCAGTGTAGAACTCGGTAATGTACGAGTAGCTCACCACACCGGAGGTTAAAAGGATAAGCTTACTCATCGCGTCAAAGTGCACAGGGGTAATGAGCCGGTGCAGATTAAAGGCCTTCCGGAGTGGGATGATCAGAGTGATCACCATCGCAACGCCCGAGAAGATCGCACCCGCAACGAAGTACGGAGGGAATATCGTCGCGTGCCAGCCTGGAACGATACTCATGGCGAAGTCCCACGATACGACTGAGTGTACAGATACTACCAGCGGCGTAGCAAACGCAGCGAAGATCAGATACGCCGAGGTGTAATGCTTCCACTGCGCGTGGCTGCCGCGCCATCCAAGTGAGGTAGCTCCGTACAGGATCTTTCGGAACGGCGTTGTTGCTCGGTCTCGCGCAGCTGCGATATCCGGTATGAGCCCTACGAAGAAGAAGGTTGCTGAGATCGTGAAGTAAGTTGAGACAGCAAAAACGTCCCATAGCAAGGGTGACCGAAAGTTCGGCCACAGCGCCCGCTGGTTCGGATACGGGATCAGCCATAGAGCATACCAGGGACGCCCGAGATGGATTATCGGGAACAACCCGGCGGTCATAACGGCGAACACCGTCATAGCCTCAGCGAGGCGATAAATCGGCTGCCGAAAGTTCGCCCGGAACAGATACAAGACCGCTGATATCAGAGTTCCAGAGTGCGCGATACCGACCCAAAATACGAAGTTCGTGATGTAGGTACCCCACCCGATCGGATGGCTCTTGCCGGACTCTCCGAATCCAGCCCACATCTGATAGAACCAGCACGAGGCACCGATCGCCAAGAAAAACAGGCAGGTGAACAGGAGCAGGAACCAACCTGTTCCCGGGGGCTCAAGCATCTTGAGCACGGTGTCATTAACCTCCGCGTAGGAAACCGGAGGCTCTTTTTTCGGATCGTGGTCGTTATGCGTGTATTCCATAGCAGGTAGCGTTTACAAACTAGGCCTTGTAGCGAATATCCTCCAGATAGGAGACCGCGGGTTGGGTGTTCAAATGGTGGTCGAGGACCTTGTAGGCACGATCACCTTTAGCGAGTTTGCTCACACGGCTGTTCGGGTCCTTAAGGTTACCGAAGGTAATCGCTTGCGTTGGACAGGTTTGTACACAGGCTGGCGTTACCTCACCATCCTCAACCGACCTTCCCAGATCCTTAGCGATATCCTTTGCCTCTGCGATCCTCTGAACGCAGAAGGTACACTTCTCCATGATACCAACGGTTCGCTTCGTTACATCTGGATTAACCTGCCAATCGAGAAGCTCAGGCCATTCGTATTGGAACCAGTTAAAGCGTCGCACCTTATACGAACAGTTATTGGAGCAGTAACGGGTCCCTACGCAACGATTGTAGATCATCGCGTTCATACCCTCCTCATTGTGATAGGTCGCGTATACCGGGCACACCGGTTCGCACGGAGCGTTTTGACAATGCTGGCACATCATCGGCATGAAGCTCACCTTGAGCTCCTCACCACCGCTCTCGGTTGGGACCGAGTCGTAGTAGCGCTCGATGCGGATCCAGCTCATCTCTCGACCCTGACTAACGATCTTCTTACCTACGACTGGAATGTTGTTTTCTGCGTAACACGCCACAACGCACGCTGAGCACCCTGTGCATGCTGCGAGGTCTATGTTCATGCCCCACTCGTACAAGGGATGTTCACGCTGGTGGTACATCTGTTTTACCTCGTGGTGTCCAGCATGAGCACCGTGGTCATTAGCTCCATGAGAGCCGTAGCCACTTCCGTGGTGCCCATCGCTGTGGGCTGCAGCTGCAGCGACGCCGGTAAGCATCTTCGTCTTCGCAAGATCACGCCCCATCTGAGAGCTAAACTCTTGAGTAACGACTAGTCCGCCATCTCCACGGCCTCTCAACACGCTGACGTGGGCTGACAACATCGGCAAGACATCCGTTTGTTTGGCCAGTGTCTTCGGCAAAAGAGAGAATACGTTCCCCTGTCCTGCGCTCTTGGCATAGCGTCCATAGGCCGAGTGTCCCTGCCCGAGTGGAACGGCAACGATATCCTCGTGCACGTAGTCAGATACATACACGGGAAGCTGAACCTCTCCATCATCTGTACGGAGGATCAGGGCATCCCCATGCGCTAGGTTCAAACGCTTCGCTGTCTTCGAGTGTACCTCTGCCCATGCACCCCATACTGCTTGGGTTATCGGGTCTGGAAGCTCTTGCATCCAGGGGCGATTCGCAGCCCGACCATCAAAGCTCTTAACGGAGGGGAAGGGATAGAGCAGAAGCTCGTCGCCGTGAACTGTGTGCGCATGCGGCTTGAAGTCGAGTTGGTGTGCTGCTGCGTCAACGGTACCGGCCGCAGCACTAGTAGGCGAGGATCCTTTCGGGAAGTACCCGCCTCGCTCAAGGCTTGCCATCCAGAACCTTTCCAAGTCGCCGCCTATATCTGCCGTTGCAGCTGCCTTCAAAAAGCCCGCTTTAACTAAGGCATCAAAGGTCTTGCCATCCCCGCCGATAGCTTTACCAGAGTTGGCTGCCATGGTCATTAACACATCACCTGCTGACCGCGTGTCAAAGATCGGGCGCATCGAGGGCTGAATCAGACTAACAGCACCGCCTGGAGTTGTTGCATACCCCCAGTCCTCAAGACTCGTATGGACCGGAAGAACATAATCAGCAAGCTGCGCGGTCTCATCGAGGTGGCTGGAGAGCGCAACAACTATACCGGCACCCTTTCCTGTACCCTCGCCCTTCACTCCCACACGATTCACAGCATGGTCGAAACCGAAGCTATCTGGGAAGGTAAAGGCTGGGTTTGTACCATACACCACCAGAACGTCTACCTTGCCATTCTGCATATCATCGATCGCATCAGAAAGTGCTTTCGCTGAGGAGGCCGGCTTCTTTGCTTCGGCCACGTTGACTGTCTTACCGACGTTTCCGAGTATCAGATTGAGGAAGTTGACTCCCACCAACAACGGCAATGGATCTGCGGTAGCGGCTGCAGTTCCTCCAGCCAGCACCAGCGAGCTCTCGGCGCTCGCCAAGTACTCGGCTACAAGGAGTATCTTCTCTTTTGAAACACCGGTCTCGTGCTCGACCGTCTCAGCGCTGACACCCTTGGTCAAGGCAGTCAACTTTGATCGTACATCTGCCGACAAACCCTCGCCCCGTCCTCGACCAAGCATCTCCTTGATCAAGAAGAGCACCATCGATACCTCTGAACCTGGCGCTGATTTGAGCCACAGATCAGCGTTTGCTCCGGTAAGCGATAGACGCGGCTCTACGTGCACAAAACGCAGAGGGTGCTCCGACCGACGGGAGTCAGACCACTGACGCGCGTATCCCACGGGATTAACCCACGTCTCAAGGAAATCCGCTCCGAAGTTAACCACCACCTGCGCCTTATCAATGGCAAAGGTCGGGACTCCAAAGGTGCCGTAGGTCATCTTAGCTGCCTGCGCAACGGCGACTGGCTGAATAGGGTCCCACACCACGTGAGTGAACCCTAGCTGAGATGAGAGCGCTTGAGCCACGTCAGAGTAGCCTGTTGTGAGCTCACCTGTGAGGAGGACCTTCTTGTTGGTTGCCTTTGTTAGGGCATCCCCTAGCTTGGAAAACACCTCATCCCATCCAACCGGCTCAAACTGAGGCCCAGTCGGAGTATTAGCCTTCCTCTTGAGCGGTGTTCTGATACGGTCAGGGTCATAGAGGGACTGAAGCGAAGACTGGCCGAGGGCGCACAGGCTTCCTCGGTTTACCGGGCTGTGAGGATTACCCTCTACCTTTACCGCACGTCCTTCACGGGTTCTAACACGGATACCACAGTTGGCTGAGCACTCCGTACATGTGGAGCTGTACCATGTTGCCACCCCAGGTATCTGCTCCGGATCCGGCTTCACATACGACACGATCTCCTGCTTAACCGGGGATGCACATGCCGCAGCACCCATTGCGGAACCCGCGCCGAGCACCTGAAGAAATCTACGCCGTGAGATCGACACGAGGCCGGAGCTCTCTGGCTCCCCACCCTTTTCCTTACGCCCCTTGAGCTGAACGATTTGACCTTCCATCTTGGACCCCAATAAAAACTTCAGAACTGATGGTTACGCCCTACTTGTGCCCATGACACACGAGGCAGTCGATGCTCGCACCCCGCTCACGATGACAACTGATGCACCATCCCATCTTCATAGAGGATACACGCTCTACCACGTCCATCTCAGGAACCTGTCCGTGACACTCCTGACACGACACCCCCGCCTTCACATGCCGCTTGTGATTAAACTTCAGGTAGTCCGGCACCACATGGACCTTGACCCACGGTATCGGCTGCCCCTTTTCGTAGTAGTCCTTGATCTTCTGGATCTCTGCCTTGCCAGCTTCATCCTTTCCGTTGATGAGCTTGTGGCAACCCATACAGGTCTCAACCTCTGGGATCGCTGCGTAGCCCGCTTTGGCAACTGACCAGTGGCAGTACTGACACTCCATGCGGTTCTGCTGCACGTGGATCACGTGGCTGAACTTTATGGGCTGCTCCGGCTTGTAGCCGCGCACGCGCTGAGGAGGGCCGAAATAATGAAAATGGTCAGTGATGTTGAGGTCCCAGAGCGCCGCTTGACCATCATTATACACACCCGTGCGAACCCCAAGTGTCGGATACGGAGGAGGAGTGGGCACCTGAGGAACCGCCGGCTGCGCCACGGCCTCCTGGATGAGCAACCCCTTCTCGAATACGGGGCAGAAAGCAGCTACTGCTGCTACAAAAACCCCAACGAAAACGAATCGAAGTTTGTTTACCATGGATAGAGCAGAAACTAGACACGACGAGCAGCTTGTACTACCCCGCTATGGGTAGAAGGCCTGCTGGCCTGCCTACGACAAACGTAAGACGAAGAGCACCCAACTGTTGTGTACACGAGCCACGCGGTGAAACCGAAACGACGTACCACACGAATGTTTATTCCAAGCGTCTGATATCTTTCGAAAACTACCCTGACGTTACTCTACGATCCACTCGAGTCGAGAGAACTTTCGAGGTAAGATTTAGATCGAAACGGGAAATAAGGAAATATCCCAAACGAACGAAAGCTGAGCAAACACAGTTTTGGCGTACAGCTGCAGCTACCCCCTCCCCTTTCAGCTTTGAAAAATAGGCGTAAGACCGGTGTAGGCTTCTCTGCCCCTCGTATTCGACAAAACTTTTACAAAGCTTTGACGCCCCCGTGACAACTGACCGCTGTGGGCATGCTACACCCTGTACTACCTCGGCACACGAGGATGTGTTGGTTACGTATGTTTGGAGTGTAAAGATGGAAAGCAGTATTTTTCAAAGCAAGGAACAAAAGAACGTTAATACGAGGCATGCGCTGAGCGTGGCATCTTTGAATGAAGCTCTCGGCGAGAGCGAGGAGTTCGCACTCCTGCGGGAGACCCTCTGGATTTACTCACAGATTATCGCTAGCGAATAGCGCTCTGCTAGAACGCTAACGCCCTAGCACCGTATCAGCGGTGATGCTGCGGGTGTACTTGTGGTCGAGCGTGTAGTGCAGACCACGGCTCTCTCGGCGCGCCAGAGCTGAGCGGATCACGAGCTCTGCAACTAAGCACAGGTTGCGCAATTCGAGCAGGTCGGAGGTGACTGTGGATCTCGCGTAGTACTCCTGAATCTCTCGATGCATTAACTCCATGCGATGCAGCGCCCTCTCTAGACGTTTGGTGGTCCGTACGATACCCACGTAGTTCCACATGGTGCGCCGCACTTCATCCCAGTTCTGCGTAATCACCACCTGCTCGTCGCTGTCCACAGCATCTCCTGGATCCCACGCCGGGGGCACGATATTAATCTCGTGTGTGCGGTGATTCTCAAGCGAGTGGTTCGCCGCCCGATGGCCAAAGACAACACCTTCCAAAAGTGAATTAGAGGCCAATCGATTAGCGCCGTGGAGCCCCGTGCATGCGCACTCTCCTGCCACATACAGGTCAACGATATCCGTACCACCGTGCTCATCACTCATAACACCGCCGCACAGGTAGTGTGCCGCTGGGACAACAGGAAGCGGCGTCGTGGTGATATCAAAGCCAAAGCTCAGGCAGCGCCGATAAATAGTCGGAAAATGATCCTTGATGAAGCCTGCATCTCGGTGAGTAATGTCGAGGAGCACGTAATCATCTCCGTGCGTCTTCATCTCGTAATCGATCGCTCGAGCTACTATGTCACGCGGCGCTAGCTCCGCCAGTTCGTGGTACTTGAGCATGAAGGGCTCGCCGTTACTACGAACGAGACGAGCTCCCTCTCCGCGCATCGCTTCAGTAATAAGAAAACTCTTGGCCTGCGGATGATAGAGACACGTCGGATGAAACTGAAAGAACTCCATGTTCGCAACGCGCGCACCAGCGCGGTAGCACATCGCGATCCCGTCGCCTGTTGCGACATCTGGGTTCGACGTATAGAGATAGATCTTTCCTGCTCCTCCCGTTGCAACGAGCACTTTATCGGCGAGAAAAGGCTGAATTTCGCCACTTTGAGTCAGTACATACGCCCCTAGCACCTTGTTGGGGTGAGCCGACCCAACTCCTAGCTTGTGGGTCGTAATCAGATCGATCGCATTTGTGTAGTGAAACAGTTCAATATTCGCCTGAGCTTGTACCGCCTGTAATAAAACACGTTGAATCTCAGAGCCAGTGGCATCGCCCGCATGGAAGATACGCCTCCGTGAGTGCCCACCCTCGCGGTTGAGGTGGAAATCCCCATCACCCTCTCGGTCAAAGGATGCGCCGAGGTCGATCAATTCCCTCACTCTGGGAGGCCCCTCCCGCACCACTAGCTCTACGATCTCTCGCTTACACAGCCCTGCACCGCTTATCAGCGTGTCTTGAACATGCAGGTCTAAGGCATCATCAGGCTGAGTAACCGCCGCAATACCTCCCTGCGCCCACAGCGTAGAGGAGGCGGCAAGATCCTTCTTGAATAGAACGCCAACCGTTCCACGCTCCGCTACCTTGAGCGCATACGTGAGACCAGCGATCCCACCACCTATTACGAGGAAATCAAATCTGCGCATAGCCAGAAAGAAACCTAGCGCCCCTCCCGTTGAGATAGCTTCCGTGCTCCGGCCATCGCGACCAAGCCTCTCTACACGATACCCCTGTTCGAGGTCTTTGTTCAACACACGAGTCTGCCCCGAGTGACGCCGCGAGCAACTTCGGCAAGCCAAGATTACGCTCGCCCAGCAATTCCCGATCATTTTCTCAAAAATGAATGAGGCTGGGCTTACAAAGAGGGCGGGAGCACAGAGAGGGTCAGGGTTATAGGAAGGTCGGTATGATACCCCCTCGCTGACCTCTCTTACCTCTTTGTTCAACTAGGTGTTTGAGCCGGCCGTAAATTCCCGCCCAAGGCCGGCCCACCAGGCTCTTTGTGAAAAACACCGCATGTCACCCACTCGAAACCCGGAAGCGCCTTGTTTTCTCTGGTTTCTGTCCTGGCGGACAGAAGCTCCCTAGACTGGCAAACCTGGCAAATTATGATTAGAATTGAGAGATGCCAGACGCATCAGCCCCAACAGAGTCAGATCCCTCTTCGAACCCACTCCTGTATCGAACTGCGACTATCCCCTTCGACAAATTTCGAGCGGAGCACATAGAGCCGGCTATTGAGCACCTGCTCATACAAAGCAACGCAGAGCTTTCGGCGATTAAAACTGCGCCGGGAGAACGTACCTTCGAAAACACCTTACGTGCTCTCGATGAGCTGGCACTCAATCTTAACTTCGCCATGGGGATCATCTCTCATCTCGAGTCCGTTACAACCTCACCTGAATGGCGTGAGGCGTACAACAAAGTTCTCCCGCGCGTCAGTGAATTCTCCTCCAAGATTAGCCTCGACGCGGATTTATGGTTAGCAATTCAATCCTTTGCTGCATCTCAAGAAGCAGCTACTCTAAGCGACGAAAAACGTCGCTTCTTGCGTAAGACGATCGACGATTTTCGGCGAAACGGTGCGGACCTGTCCGCGGACAAAAAGGAGATCCTCTCCGCTATTAACACAGAGCTCGCTGAAGCTACCAATCTGTTCGGCCAACACACGCTCGATGCTACAAACACCTTCGAGTTCTTAACCGAGTCGGAGAACGACCTAGCCGGGCTTCCCGAGAGCGCTCGCGCTATGGGACGGAGCGCCGCTGAATCGAAGGGGCTCGCTGGTTGGCGCTTCACGCTGCAAGGGCCGAGTTTAATAGCGATCATGACCTATGCAGACAACCGCGCTTTACGCGAAAAGTTCTACCGTGCCCACAACACACGTTGCATCGCGGGTGAGTTCGATAATGTTTCCTTGTTGTACCGAATACTTGAACTCCGTCGAAAAAAGGCGGAGCTCCTGGGCTTTAGAGACTTCTCTGATCTGGTGCTCGCAGATCGCATGGCCCAGAAAGGTGAAAACGCTCAAGCATTCGTCAATACACTTCGCTCGAGTATCTCCACGTACGTCACCAAGGATCACGAAGCTCTCGTTGCTTTTGTTCGCGACGAGCTTGGAATCGATCCCGATGATATAGCTCCGTGGGATATTACCTACTACGCAGAGAAGATGCGCCGTGCCCATTACGAATTCGACGAAGAGGAGCTACGCCCCTACTTCGCGCTCCCAAAGGTACTTCAAGGGCTCTTCCTAATCGTCGAAAAAACCTTTGGAATTACCGTTCGAGAGAATACTACCCTTCCGAAGTGGTGCCCAGAAACAACATCCTACTCGGCGTACGATGCCGATACCGGTGAGCTTATGGGCCACTTCTACGCCGACCTATTTCCTCGTGAAAACAAGAGGGGTGGGGCTTGGATGAACGGGTTTATTACCCATGTGTTCAACGGTAAAGATGAGCTCCCGCATGTAGGGCTCATCGCCGGCAACTTCACCCCGCCTCGAGATGGTACGCCATCTCTCCTCACGCACGATGAGGTGACCACACTATTCCACGAATTCGGTCACCTCATGCATCTGCTATGCTCACGTACCGAGCTGCGAAGTCAATCGATGGACGGGGTCGCATGGGATTTCATAGAGCTGCCATCACAGATCCTGGAGAACTGGTGCTGGGATAGGCAGGCCCTGGATCTCTTTGCTACCCATAGAGAAACCGGCGAGACACTCCCCGAGGACCTCTTTCAAAAGATGTATAAGGCCCGAAATTTTCGGAGCGCCTCCTTCCTCATGAGGCAGGTCGGATTCTCCTCAGTCGACCTAGCGCTGCATCGCTCATACGATCGCGAAAGGGACCAAGGAGTTGTGGAGTATGCTCGTCAGATAATCCAACAACACTCACCTCTTCCCCTTCCGCACGACTACGGCATGATCGCCGCCTTTACCCACCTCTTCAGCTCACCTGTAGCATATGCTGCCGGCTACTACTCGTATCAATGGGCTGAAGTGCTCGATGCGGACGCATTCTCACGCTTCCAGACGGAGGGGATCCTTAACCGGACGATAGGCCTTGAATTCCGCAGCAAGATATTCAGTCAAGGCGATACCAAGGACCCAGGGGAGCTCTTCCGCAGCTTCATGGGCCGTGAGCCCGATCTACATGCCCTCTTAAGGCGTGCTGGACTCATTGAGGCGGCCCTATAGGACACCAAGTTACTTGAATTGCTAAATAAAACTTATCGACTTCGTGAGACCAGGGTAAGGCCATGACAAGCCTGGCCCTGCCCTACGCGATTTATAAGCGATAAATGTTAACAATTTACCCCCTTTTGCCGACCCCCTCTGTGGGGAGTTCGAAGCACACAGCTCCCGCTCTGGGACCAGCGCTCCCGGAAAGATGATACTACGAGGGGAGATTCTGCAGATGATGGACGAAGAAACCATCGCGGCACTAGAAGCGAAGGGCAAGCTCGGTTGGCGGGCTGCCATGGAGCTCTTAGAACCGTTCGGTAAGGTTGCTGTCAATTTCGCAGAAACGATACGCATGCTCGTAAATCATTACGAGCATGGTAGCGGTGAAATGCCCCTGGGCGGGCGAAATTTAGTGATCCGCCTCCTTAAGAACAATACGATCAAAGCGGCCTATTACTTCGTCGCAAAATCGTATCGTCCGCAACTGCTAGCTAGTAAGAACCCTCTCACTGTAAAAGATCTCTTCGAAGGGTTCTCAGCGATAGAACATGCTGCGATCCTCTCTCTCTGTTACCTGTTCCGTAACCTGAGCAAGCGCAGCGATAAGGACGAGTGGGAATACGTGCAAGCGCCGCTCTACGAGGCACTTTCCATCGGCTCGAGCATGGGGCAGTGCGTTCCAGAGGTAGGCCTTGCATTCGGTATGCTTTCAAGAGGGCTTCGATATCTAGCCTTCGCGCCGTTTCTCGTCGGAAATCGCAGAGGCTTCAAGGAGTACCGCAGACACCTTAAAGCATCGGACTTACCTTTTGATCTTCAGCGCGAACACAAGATATGGGAGTGCACCAACATTCAGGTTGCTGCCGTACTTTTGATCTACATGGGATTCAACCGCACTATGGTAATCCAGTTCGTCGCCGCTGCTGAAAGGGATCTTAAGGTATCTCCCGATGAACTGTACGGGGTGCGCTTTCGGATAGCAGAGGCGATCCTCGATGCTTATTTTGAAACCGGAGAGATCCCTGAACATTGCCCTGAGTGGGTCGGCAAGCAGCTACCCCTCTCGGTTGATACCCGTGGTAGCCTCCTTACAAGCTTCAGGCAGGTTCTCTCTGAGGATACCCGCATCGAGTGGCTCAACAAAGGAAGCGCCAGTATTAACCCTGATTCAACCCCCGAGTTTTTCGCAGAGGGTGGGGTTCCTGTTGAGCCAGACTCTGAGGTAGATGCAGAACCACTCCAGATTGCAGAGCCACCACCTGAAAGCGCCGGCTAGCACGTCGAGAAAATGACGATAGGGGGAAGAAAGCGAGGCAAAACCTCGTGCTCTACCAAGCGAACGTGCTGGCGTACGGTTTAAAGAGTGACGGCTCCAGTAGGTTTGCTTCGCTTCCTTAGTTCTTGGGTTTCTCGCAAAGCTCCGATCGTACCCGAGGAGCAGCACTACTCCTAAAGAACTCCAAGCTGTCAGGATTCGCCAACGCCGTAGAGTTACCAGGATCCGACCCGTGCAAGATCCGCTTCACCGAAAGTTCAGCAAGCTTGTTGTTCGTGGTGCGCGGCAGCTCAGGAGCCTGCAGGATAAGTGCTGGAACATAAAAAGCGTTGGACCGCTTGAGCTGCCTACGGATCTCCTCCTCCAACGAAGGGCCGAGTTGCATCCCTTCACCGAGCACGACAAACAGAACGATCCGCTCTGAGCTTCCAGCGGGCGGTGAGTATCCCACCGCTAATGCACCACGTACATCTGAGACACGATCTAGTGCAGCGTAGATATCAGCCGTCGCGATACGAACCCCTCCCGGTTTAAGCGTAGCATCCGACCGACCACCGAAGATCAATCCACCCTGGTCGGTCTCTTCGACGTAGTCACCGTGCCGCCATACCTCGTTGAACTGCGAAAAATAAGCCTGCCTGTAGCCCGCACCATCTGCATCATCCAAGAAACAAACCGGCATCGAAGGAGCCGGGCTCGCACAGACTAACTCTCCCTGCTGTGCTATCACCGCCCTACCCTGACTATCAAAAACCCGAACATCGTACCCTAGGGACTTACACTGCACCTCACCCCGCATAACGGGCTTGAGCGGGCACCCCAAACCGAAGCATCCCAGTATATCCGTTCCGCCCGAGATACTCTGCAGCCACACAGGTTTTATCGACCGCATAACGTAATCACAGCTGTGTGGAAAGAGGGTCGAGCCCGTCGAGAATATCGCCTTGAGTTGCTCAAGGGAGAACCGTTGAGCTGGGGAGGCCCCCCTCTTCTCTAATTCTCCCAGATAAGCAGCGCTGGTACCAAAGTGGGTAACCTGCTCCTCTTGAGCAAGACGCCACAGGATCTCTCCCTGCTCAAGCATCGGGTCCCCATCGTACATCAAGACCGTCGCACGACACGCAAGTGCGCTTGCTAACCAGTTCCACATCATCCAGCTCGTTGATGTTTGATAAAACACCCGATCTCGGGGACGAACATCGCTGTGTAGAATCATCTCCTTTTTGTGCTCAAGGAGCGTTCCGCCTGCGCTATGAACGATCCCCTTGGGCTTCCCGGTCGTACCGGACGAAAACATGATGTAGAGCGGATGCGAAAATGGGAATCGCTTGTATGCCGGTAACATCACCGAAGCCAGCGTACTGTACAGCGAAACCGGAAGCCCGTCGCGGAGCCGTATGTGAAGCTCTCCATCGGAGTTGAGATAATCAATCAGCAGCACATACTCTATCGAGGGCGTACGACGCACCACCTCCTCTATCGTCGAGCGCAGCGACACTGTGGATCCACGCCACAGGTAGCTATCAGCCGCAATTAAAACGCGGGGGCTCACACGCTCTATCCGCGCCAACACCCCCTCGACCTGATAATCCGTACCGCAACTTGACCAGGTTGCTCCAAGCGCTGCGGTAGCCATCATACAGACGATCGACTCCGGAACGTTAGGTAGGTACGCAAAGACCCGATCCTCACTCTGAAGCCCACAAGCAGCGAGGTACCCCACAACACGCCCAACCTCTGCGCGCAAGTCAGCGTACGACAGGTGACGCTTGATCGCGTTTTCGGACCATGAGACCAGGGCAAGCTGGTCCGATTCACCTACAAGCAGGTTCTCTGTAAAATTAAGGGCATAGTTTGGAAACCATCGACGCGCCAGCGGTGTCGGACCGAGGTCGTGCGCATAGACCGGCTGTGGTTCGCCCTCTCCCTTGATCGAAAGAAACTGAAGCGCCTGGCTCCAAAACAGAACCGGATGCGCGACTGACCAGCGGTGAAGATCCTCATACGAGGATAACTTCATCCCCTGTTCTCGCTCGAGAACACGCATAAAGTCACTCATCGCGCAGGAATTCAGGAGATCCGTTGGCGGCATCCAAAGAACGCTACTATCGTTATTGGAGCGAGTATCACCCATATCTGCTCTGTTAAAGCTTGTGGCTTTTTCCGCAAAAGAGAGGGCGGTCAGTTCCTCCGCAAAGGAAATAACCGCCCAAAGAACCGTCGCGATCTACTAACGATCGCTACGCTCCTCATGCGAGGACCGTACTACCTGGAACAAACCCTGTCTGTATCAAGCGAGAGAGATACCCTCACCGAGCAAGGCTCCCCTTGACCAGTTCGACAGATAAAATTCCTATAGCCGACATGGATCACCTCCTTTCGAATGACAGGCTTCATCCCTATAGGAGAGATGAGGTTCCTATCCTAGGCGATTAACAGTGAATTAGAGCGCTCTATGATCTATGGTGAAGCCGATCGAGCTAACGCGCAACGGGTAAAGAGCCTTCGGAAGCCAAATAATTCTGCCCTTGCTTAATTATCTTCGAGCAGCAAACCCTTGACGAAGTAATCAACCTCACCCGCGACGAGATAGGTGTAAGCCTTACCGGCCTGAAGAGTAGCCGATGTTGATACGATCACACGACCATCCACGACACGACTGGCGCGAATCGTAGCCGGGCCGACCGGGACGGCAACATATCCTCCCGCCTCACCAAACTCCGCCTGCAAACCCTCCACTGCAGCACTCGACGAAAGGGTCAGCGCTATCCGTGCAGCCCCCGTAACACCGTCTACAACACGCAGATGCGCTCCGTCTGAATCCGCAGGGGTCTCATCCGCAAAGAGCGCCGTCCTCAAGCCAAAGGTGCTGTTATCTCCGTAAAGAAGGATCGAAAATTTACTACTAGAGTCTGCTGTTGCTGTAAAAGAGCCAACGACGGCACCCGAGTTTGCGGTTCGAGTGACCGTCAAATTGAGCGCGCCATTAGGGAGAGCGTGATAACTGTTATCAAGAGCAAAAACAGCTTTACTCGCAACAGGGGATGTATTTCCAGTAACGAGAACATCAACGGGAGCAGCATCGATAGCGGCATGAAGTACCCGAACGCCGGTCCTGCTTGCGCTCTCACCACCTCCACCACCACCGCCGCCTCCCCCACAGGAGGCTATCACAAGAACACAACTCAGCCCGATACACCGTCGAATTGATTCAAGCATACTCTCTCTCTCCTAATTTGCCCCTGACGTCGGTGGTTTCACGATAACTCCACCACTTTCTAGACCGAGCGCTGCTTCCAACTCTGCTGGCCCTGCGGGCGAGAGTAGGTCTATATCCAAAAGTGCCGCAGCGAAGATCTGTGTCAACGCGTCATACCCCTTTTTATTAGGATGCAAGCCCTCCGGTAGGTTGTATAGCTCACATGCCTCAAGTGCAGGGCAGGTCGATCGCCACAAGGTCTCCACATCAGCAAGCCGCACATCATTAATCGATGCAAGCTCTCGCACCGCTGCTGAATAGCTCTCGGTAAACGTGGTGAGAGACTGATGCGATTGCGTGGGCTGCGGTAATGTCGCGACCACTATCTGCTTACCGGCAGCTCGCGTCACGTTGATCGCCCGCTGAACAGCTCGAGCAAAATCACCTCGTGAGACCTGCTTCACGGCATCGTTAGTACCTTCCATCAAAAGCATGGTGTCGACGCGTGAGCTGGTGACGATCTCTGGGATCCTCCAGACGCCCTGAGCCACCAATTCCTCACCGGGTACCCCTGCGTTACGCACCGATAGATTAAGCAGCGCAGTCAAGCGCTTCGGGTAGCCACGCGGAGCACCACTCTCCTCGATCACGGGTACATCCGCGCCAGGCTGCAGACCATCCCCTACTCCATACGTGAGGCTATCACCCAGCGCGGTAATGCCGACGATTCCATCCCCGTTAACATCACTGAGTAGTGAATCCTCTGCAACTGCATCCGTGCACATGGCAAACAACGCAAGCGCTATAAGCACACACCACGAGGTTTTACTGTTTCTAATCACGCACACCTCACCTGTCTATTCTAATCTACATAAAGGATAAAACCCTTGAGGTACTCACCCTCAGGGTGAAACACACTGATCGGATGACACGGAGCTTGATACAACGACTCGATAATTCGCACGTTACGCCCCGCCGAGGCGGCAGCACGTGACACAGCGTCCCTGAAAAGTTCACGCGATATGAGCTGCGAGCAAGAGAAGGTAAAGAGCACACCTCCGGGCCTGATCTTTTTGAGCGCGAGGGCGTTTATGGACTCATAACCCCTGAGAGCGCGCTGCACGGCTCTTTGATGCTTAGCGAACGCAGGCGGATCGAGTATGATCATATCGAAGGTGTCAGGGATCTCCGCTAAATACGCGAAACAATCAGCAACCTCGGAGTGGTGCGCTACACTGGCGAAGTTAGCCACCACGTTTTGACGAGCAAGATCAACGGCAGACTTCGATGCGTCCACCGAACTTACGGACTCTGCTCCGCCCGCAAAGGCATACACCGAGAAAGCGCCGGTGTAGGAAAAAGCATTCAGAACCCTCTTTCCCGCTGCATACCCTTTGACTTTTGCACGATTGAGTCGCTGGTCGAGAAAGAAACCCGTTTTCTGCCCACCACTAACATCAACTAAGAAACGCAGCCCCCCCTCGACGAAGGTCACCACGTGCGATTGCGGCGGCGCTATCGGTGAAGCCTCCTTCGCCCCCTGGTCGGGATCCTCAACCTGAGCCTCCACTCGCCTGAACTCGATCGCGGCTATGCCTAACTCCTGCTCCGCTTGAAGGAGCGCTCCGATGGTTTCCCGCAGTCGCCACATCCCAGAGGAGTGACATTGGATCACGGCCGTATCACCGTATCGATCGACAACCAGACCGGGTAAGCCGTCACCCTCGGCATGAATCAGACGAAATCCGTTGGTGTGGGGGTCTTTTAGCAGCCCCAGCTCACGGCGCAGCGCGGTCGCTTGCGTAATCTTCTCAGCGAGCAGCGCCTCTTCACTCTCCACCGGGTTGAAGGACAGCATGCGAACTGCTATCCCCCGAGTTCCCCAGTGCCCACACCCTAGGAAAACTCCTTCCTTGGAGACTACATCGACCAAGCTACCGCGCTGCACCGTACCCTTACGGTCGAGCACAGCACCTGAAAAGACCCAAGGATGTCGACGTTTTATCGACACCTCTCGACCCTGACGAAGGACCACTACAGGACGTATCCCAGCGCTACTCATACGTACGTATTCTTCCTCCAGAGCCTCTATCGAGACGGCAAGAGTCGAGAGATTTTGAGGGTTTATGCAACAAAAAGGCCCTCAATCACCATAATGATTTTTAACCAGCGGGAGCTTACACCAAGGACCGCGCCATTACCACCCAAGTTGGGAAGCTCCGGTGGTAGAGGGCGCAACTGAATCCTCTCCGGAGTGGGGGACATTGACCAGCGTGAGCTTTTACCGTATCGAGGTAAACAACGAAAGGATACGAAATCTGCAAGATGCAAACGACGCTCACTAACCCACAAGCAGCGCACCAAGGCCCAGACGCTGCCCCCTCGCTTGAGTCACCCTCACGAGCAGTGAAACCACCAATGAACCCCGACACCCAGGCTGAATGGGCGAGACGGTTCGAAGCGTGGGAGAAGGTCTCACCGGAGCTCACAAAAATACAGGCCTCACCACAGGAACTTATCCGGGCGCAAGAACTCCTGGAAGCCCTTGTGAGTGGCGCGCCGCGCGCAGCCTTCTGGAGGTCCGTTGAGCCTGAAGATTACAAAGTAGGACTTCTCGCCGCACTCGCTCAGTACAAGGCTTACAGTCCATTATCGAAAGCGCCGGAACCGAACAAGAAGACACTGCCGCCGTTTGAGGTGTGTGTAAAGATGTTGGGTAGTGACAGTTCACCTGAAGTGAAGGACTTAACCTACCTGCTCCTCCAGAAGGCCGAGTACGCTCTGACCCCTGATCAACGTAAGGAGCTTCAAGTGCATTTTGATCAAACTGCCCTCGCCACACCCTTGAAGAGCCTGGCACGAGAGACGGCTGAACGCCTTAATTTCAAACTAGCGGCCAACTCGGATCTACCAACGACGGCGGCCTAACAACACCGAGCGCGATCAAATTCTCTGCGTTGGGGATGATCTGCCCCCTTAAGATACCTTTTTGAATTGTGATGCCTTTGAGGTTGCCTTATTTTAGATTGTGGCTTTTGCTCCACCCCTTGGACCATCAACGATGCTCTACTACCTCTCCTTCCTAGCGCTCCTACTTTGCATCGCGGTCTGCACAGTCAGGCTTGTGAGAGCCGCTCTAGTCGCAGCTCCAGGAGTCACTATCCCCGTCTATACCCTATCGCTCGTACTCGGTATTCCGCTCTTTTTGTTGCTATTCTCGTTGGTTGCGCGTGTTGTGCCGCCATACCAACTCGCACTTCCGATCACCTTACTCCTGCTCTACGGAGCTGGCTATCGAGCCTGCCGCAACGACCAGCCGGGACTCTTTCAGCTCAACTGGGCAGACCGTATCTGTCTAGGATTCTTCAGCACCAGCTTTGCCGTGTGCTACCTCCTCAGAACCTACTGGCCGGCCATCCACTGGGAGAACTCAGTACAACGCATCGGAGTCGAGCGGATGTTCAACCTCTCGCTACAGCAGTCGTTCCTCCATGCGCGTGGCTGGCCAGTCGATAATCTTTGGCTATACGGTGAGCCGCTGGATTACCATGTACTCCTTCGAGCATTACCAGGGCTCACGAGTTGGCTGATACGGGCTGTTAGCGGAGACGCCATGTCTGGTGGGGTCGTCTATCTCCTTACGGACGCCCTCTACCTAACCCTTGCCCCGACCGCAGTGGTAGCCTTCTCGCTCATAAGCTTGCCCTTACTGTATCCCCAGGTCGCGCGGACAAAGCTCGCGTTGCTCTCTGTTGTGACGGCGCTCCTCGCGTTCCTCACCCCTAACGGTAAAGCGCTGTGGGAGTCGCTGCGCTTTGCCTTTTTTGGCTCAGGGTCAAACGATTTCTGGCAGATGCAGCACGCCGTCGTCCCAGGGACCGTCAGCTATTTTCCGTACGGCCTACTCTTGAGCGGAGAGAGCCATTCGTACGCTCAGGCTCCGTTTTTAAGCGTCGCTTGGTTCGGTCTGACGATCGTATACGTGGCGGGCACCAAGAATATCACCATCACCACACTACTTGCAGCGCTCGGTGCCATGATTACGCAGAGCCATCCAGCCACAGCGATGGTATGCGCCTTGGTCTCACTTCCACTGCTCACGTGGGATGCCCTTAGGCCCTTCATACACAGAGGCAAGGCCCCGTGGAGAAACATCGCTCACTCAGCTGCCGTTGTTCTGATTGCCGGAGCTCTCCTCACCCCAATGTATCTCGAACATCTTCCGCCCGAGATGAAATGGGTACTCGTTTCGCAGGCGGTGGTGAGCACCATCTGGCCTTTCGTCTGCGTTCACCTCTTCTCCGTACTCTGCCTAGCGATTGCGGCTATCGCACTGGGTGTAACGCTCCTACACTCTCGTAACCACAAGCACACCACAAAAACCTTCGTATGGCTTGCTGCAATCGCCACCTGCTCCCTCGGAGCGCTCAACCGACCGGTTATCTCGCTCCTGATCCTCTACGTCGGGGGGCTCTCAGTACTGATCGGCTTCAAGCGCCCAGTGCCGGTACTAGCCCTCCTTGGCGCAGCGCTCGTTTGGGTCTTTCCAGAGATCGCGGTCACGGATTGGGTCTACGATAACCGAACCGATTGGATCCGTTTCAATACCGCGATGCGCTTATGGCTTGAATCTACCTACATCGTCCCAGTCGCAGCACTCCTTATCGCTACCCCCGAGATTACAGCATGCATGACTGATCGGCGTGCCCGTCTCCTCACTATCGGTGTGACCGCATGCTTCGGTGCCAGCGTACTGCTCTCGCTGTACACGCTTACCTCAGCCCGCATGGATAGAGCTCCCGAGCGCCCGTCAATCGACGGATACACTTTTTTACGCGACGAGCATCCTCGTGACTTCGAATTGATCTCATACCTGAACCAGCTCCCCAGTAACGGCGTCGTAGGAGAGGCATGCGGTGATGGTTCTTCCCCGCAACTACCGTATCATTATGGCATGCCGGGTCGTATATCAGCTTTCTCTGGGCGCCCATCACTGTGCGGCTGGGCGCGCCACACCTGGATGTTTCAACGCCGTCTCCGACGTGCCAATATCGCCAACGAAACGATATGGCAGTCGTTCCTGACCACCGGGGCGAGCCTTAAGAGCCTCTATCTGAGCGGCGTAACATCGGACACCGATGAGGTCAAACGTGCCCTTACCTACCTACAGCAACGCGGTGTAACACACCTCGTGATCGGAGAGCTTGAACGAGCGGCATATCCGAGCGCCGAACCCCAGAGTATAGCGCAAGCCATCGGTGGTCGAGTGATCTTTAATCCCTCTCCTGGTATCGGTATCGTTGAGTTGCCAGCTGTCTAAACCGTGCTGGGATGTTGTGCTTAGGGTCGTGCGGTCACACAGATCACCGAACGCTTAAGGCAGCGTTGCTGTGGTGTTGATCCTTACTGAGACAGGTATCGCAGCTAGGACCTCGAGAAAAAAAAAGGGGGCAACACCGAAACCGGCTTCCTAGGGCCACACCGCATTGCTCGCCATCGGTGTGGATACTGACTAGGGAAGAACCAGAACACTGCCTGCTCCGATCCTCGCCTAGCCGACAAACCGAGACTGTAAAGCAAACTGTGGAAGATACGTGAAATCTCTCGTGCTCGTAAACGTGAACCTACCGGGAATCCAAGCACTCTCGGGTACATTTACATTCACGAGCACGTGCAGATGCACGGCTATACACACCTTCTGTACAGTCTCGATACACTCTACTCTAACGCCGAACTCCTACAGCAGAACGCTTGCAGCGTCACCAGGAACATATTCGAGCTATTCAGCTCGCGACGTAAGCCGATCGTTATGCGGTTAGGATAGGCACCTGCCCCCGAACCAACGGTTCCGTACGCAAGGCGCGTCGTTGCCACGTCAGTGCTTGCAGTGGTATCTCCAAAAGTCATACCGGTGATTGAGAAGCCGAAGCCAACGAGGTACGAGTCGTACGATACCAGGTCTAAACAGTCGACCTGGAAGTCGTCGATGACTTGGTTGCTATTCCCCGGCTCACTTGTGAGCGCTGAGCTGATGAGCGAGTCCTCAACGAGCTGGCAACGATCCGGGAACCCAACAGGCCCTGTGGATCCGACCGGCCCTGTAGAACCGGTCAACCCTGTTGCACCTGTAGCACCGATCGGACCGGCGTTACCCGTAGCGCCCGTCGGGCCAGCCACACTTGAGGTTACCCCCGTTGCACCTGTTGCTCCGGTTGCCCCTGTTGGTCCTGTATCGCCAGTCACACCAGTTGGCCCTGCGACTGCAGAGGTTGGACCAACCAACCCTTGAGCACCCGCTGACCCAACCGAGCCTGTAGCGCCGTCCGAACCTGTAGGCCCGGTAGCTCCAACCGCGCCTACGCTCCCGACAGCACCAGTCGCACCGGTATCTCCCGTAGCACCGGCACTACCGGTGGCACCAACGACCGCCGAGGTCGGCCCTGTTGCACCCGTTGGACCCGTTGCGCCGACGCCACCCACCGATCCCTGCGGACCCGTTGCACCATCAGCACCCGTTGCACCCACAGGCCCTGTAACCCCTTGAGCGGTAGCACCCGTTGGACCAACTGGCCCTGTTGCTCCGGTCGGACCGACAGCTCCAAAAACACCTGCGGGCCCCGTCGGACCAGTCATCCCGAGCTGTCCCGTTGGGCCAACGTCCCCGTCAGCACCTGTCGGGCCTTGCGGGCCCGTCTGGCCAGTTGGGCCCACGGCACCCGCGGCACCTACATCTCCCGCTACACCGGTAGCTCCAGTTGGTCCGACATCTCCGGCAGGACCAACCGCTCCCTGGGGACTAGTCCCCGAAACACCGGTAGCACCGGCAGCACCGGTCGGACCAGCTTGGCCGATTGCTCCTGTCGCTCCCGTTAGCCCCACTGCTCCGGTTGCGCCGACAAGCCCTGGTATACCCGAGGGGCCTGCAATCCCCGATGCTCCGCTCGGCCCGGCAACACCTACTGGGCCGACGGGCCCGGTCGGACCTGTCTGACCGACAGGTCCAGTAACGCCCGTTGGACCTTGTGCTCCCTGCGCGCCTACCGCACCCACGTTGCTGTTCGGGCCCTCAACCAACACGCGGGTCGAACCTGGGGGACAGGAGCCGTTTGCGCGCTCCTTCACATAAACAAGATTCTTTGTGCGCGATTGGACCGCCACACAACGGCTCTTGGACCTATCATCCTGCCCCTGAGCAGTAGTCACTACGACGAACGACATGACTACACATGCAGCAACACAACCCACCGTCTTCGAGGGTAGGTGCCACAACCTGCCCGTTACCGCACTCAATTGACCGGGCCACCTCTGTAAAACTCTCATAACTGAATCTTCCACCATCACATTTTTCACGTGCTTCGCGCTGGGTCAGATCTCGGTCAGGGTGCCGCGCTAGGCACACCTGACCGAGCTTCTTATCGACCTACGGACAGCAGAATAGCTGGACACTCAAGGTGAACGGACCAGAACCTGCGCCTGTTATACGACGTACCGACACCGTTACACCCGTTGGGAAGCTGCCTGGTGTCCCTACCGTACCGGACGCAGTGTACCGAGCCTCGGTAAGGGCTATCTGCGTTGCCGCTGCACCTGAACCTACGAAGTAGCTCCAGCCCATCAAGGTTGTACCGCCTGCACAGTTCGCCGCCAATGAGCCGTTGCCTGACACAGAGCCGCTAGTCGTTGACACGGAGCAGGAGCTGATGCTGACGATAGGCCCTGTAGCTCCAGTCGCTCCCGTTGGCCCCGTTGCACCGACAGGCCCTGTTACTCCTGTTGGTCCGGTTGCGCCAGTTGCTCCGGTTGGACCTGTTGGACCGTCAATACCAGTTGGGCCGGTCGCGCCGACGGGGCCCGTAGCACCCGTTAGTCCGGTTGATCCAGTTGGGCCTGTCGGACCATCTGCGCCAGTAGCTCCCGTTGCGCCGGTTGCGCCGGTTGCTCCTGTTGGACCGGTGACACCTGTTGGGCCAGTATCTCCTGTTGGTCCGGTTGCGCCGGTAGCCCCTGTTGCACCGGTTGCACCTGTGGCGCCAGTTGGTCCAGTTTCACCAGTCGGCCCGGCAGGTCCCGTTGCACCCGTTGCTCCAACCGCACCTGTAGCACCCACATCACCAGTTGCACCCACCGGTCCCGTAACACCGATCGGTCCGGTCGGGCCTACATCGCCAGTCGCTCCTATCGGGCCGGTTGGTCCAGCCGGTCCTGTTGCTCCAGTGGGGCCGGTGAGGCCCGTTAAACCTGTTGGTCCTGTTGGACCCGTCACTCCAGTAGGTCCAACTGCGCCAGCTGGACCAGTGACTCCTACAGGTCCCGTAGGACCAACAGCTCCGGTAGCGCCAGCAACGCCCGTCGCTCCAGTGGCTCCTACCGCACCCGTTGGCCCGGTAGCACCCACCGCTCCTGTCGCACCAACAGGTCCGGTCGCACCAGTAGCACCTGTCGGGCCGGCATCACCTTGAGGACCAGTTACTCCAACCGGGCCTGTCGCCCCGGTAGCCCCAACAGCACCCGCTGGCCCTGTTGCTCCTACCGCACCATTGGCTCCAGCCGCACCAGCAGCACCCGCAACTCCGGATGGCCCCGTTGCTCCGGTAGCGCCAGCCGGGCCAGCCACTCCTGAAGCCCCTTGAGGACCAACAGCCCCTGCAGGTCCTTCAATCCCGTCTGGGCCGGTTGCACCGGGCAGGCCAGGACCGAACTGTCTGAGCACTACTTGAAACTTGTTGCCCCTTAGGTTAGCCGGGATCTTACAACGCCCGTTTTCAACGGGTACGTCGACGATCGCCCCTTTGACGTTTGCTATACAAATCTGAACCTCTTGCGCGCTAGCAGGGCTGGCGCAGACAGCAAGAGACAAGAGGATTGCAGCTGACGAAGGTATCGTCGCAGAGCTTAGAAGATACTTGCGGGGCTCAGGAACCATGGGCTTTTCCTAATTGAACTAGACTAAAACGTTCGGGAGCGTGAAACACTCCCGTTTCACGTGACGCACTGGCCAGCAGCCTAATGTCCCCAAACATAGGCGCAACTCGGATCGTTACGCTTAAGGGGACATGACTCCCACGCATGCACACCATCAGCTAACTACCAACCGGACTAAGCGCGGTCAATACAGTTTACGACTGCTTGTAGCAGGCAGGTCACACAGAGGCTACGCCATCATTCTTGGTTGCGCGACGTAGGACCAAAGGTATCAGTAAACACACCAGAAACAGCACACCTCTGGACCTCGAGGGCCGATACCTAAGGTCCAACCGATGTTCTCCTTTGGGGAGATCGACCCCCACAAAGCCCGGCGTGACTCGAATCGTGTCGCTCTTTGCTCCGTTCAGCGTGAGCTCCCAGTGTGGGTGATAACCAACTTTGAACACCACCAGGGCCGATTCCTCAAGGGCCACCTGCGCCTCTACGGAGTGCTGCGTCCATCTCGATTGAAGGATTGCTCCACGCACCGAGGGAGAGTTCGTAGTCAGAGGGAGTAGGTACGGGGAACTAAACAGCATCCCTAGCTTTTTGCCGGTAGGATGAGAAACGATCTCTCCATACACACCACGAGCCGCCACCCCCAGGGCAACCCAACGCCCCATAAATCGCGCAGCATCAGCCTTACTCCCCCACCCTTCAAACTCCATACGCGCCACACCTACCGGGCTAGCACCAGGATACTCATAGAGCACATAGCGCGTGTAGCGCTTGCGTTGAAGGAGGAATTCGGGCGGGGCCCAGTCATAGGGGGCAATTACGTAACGCACATCGAAGAGATCATACCTGTCTTGTTTGAGCGGATCGAATTCAAACATGACATCTCCGGCCAACCCGAAGGGGTGAAAGAGCATGCCGAGCGCTGGGAACCCGGCTATCATCACCCGGTGATACATCGGAGTTACCCCTGCGACCTTCAGTGTATTAGCCCAGTCCTTCGCCATCCCCGAGTAGACCCATCCACGCGGAGAGCGCCGTAAAAACGTAAGTACGTCCTCAAGATCTTGCTCCTCGTTCTCTGCATAACGGATACCAGAAATCCACGTATGCCGTAGCTCGAAGGTCGCTATACGCTCGGACAACGCGGGTAAAAGGATCGCTACACTGAGCACAAGAGCCACAAAACGAGACGGTATCTGATGAAAGATCTCTCCAAACATCCGCGCTGCTATACAGATACCAAAGAGGTGCGCTCCGACGATAAAGCGGTGCATCTGCATTGAGCTCAAACCCGGCACAGAGCCAAAGAGCCACCCCCACACCTGATACCCCGATAGCAACGACAACCAAACCGCAAAGCAGGCCAAAAGAAGAACAGCACAGAGACGCTCACTTCGCCCCCTCACGACTGCATCGCGCAGGAGCAGCACAGAGCCCAGCAACAACATCACTGAAATGACGGGCCAACGGTCTTGATCAAAGAGGCTACCATCGAGCAGGTGTGTGTAGGTCCATTTGATGCCGTGAGAGGTAAACTTCCAACTCGGCTCGAGCACACTCTGGTGGATAATCGAGGTATCAGGGATTAGAGTCACGAGCTGATACGAGATAACAGCCCCACACCCGATCGCAAAAAGCACGAGTCGCTTAATCGCCTCCTTGCCGCACGACCGAGTCATGAGCAGCACCACGGTCGCCGTCACCGCAGTGAACCCGACCAGATGCACCGACAGGAGGTGAGAGCCACACCCCAACAACACTAGCAGGAGCGCCTGCGGTAGGTTGCGTCCAGTTCGCAAATACTCAAAGGAGTATCCTAGTGCTGGGGCGACGAACACCAAGGCCCACAACTGGCTAATGATGCCGTGCGTGCCCCAGCTATAATTCTGCATCCCCATGCCGTATCCCCCGACCTCAGATACAAGCACAGAGAGCACACCTACAAAGGACGCAGATACTCGCTCATATCCAAACTTGCGAGCCATGACATACGATGACCAGGGAAGCACCATCGCCATAACGATCGTACTCACGGCCAGGATCGTCGGAAGCGATACACTTTGGAGCACTATGCGGTAGACCGCATACATCGTCAGGTGAGGAAGGCTCTGGTAGGATCTCACCAAGGCATGCCCAAAAGGGCTACCATCAAAGATAAAATCAAATGCACTCCCGCCCGCTTGCACCGCATCGTGCATCTGCTGGAGTATCGCTAGGTGAAACGAGACGTCGCTGAATTGATTCGGACCAGCCGCAAGCTCCGGCAAGAAGGCCCACAAGAGCCCAAGGCTCGTGATAGCCAGCAGACCGTACCCGATCCACCGACCCAGGTTTTCTTCCTGCTTCTCCTGTGATGACATAAGCGGCTCACCTTAACGCCACATGTAACGGTATTCTGTCGATGCGAAAAAGCGTCCGAAGCTGAGGGGCTACTTGTTTCCCTGAGAGCCCATCTTGCGGATAAGCTCTTCCTGTCGCAACCGCGCTTTCTCATGTTGTGGATCCACGCGAAGTAGGAGTCGGATCTCTTCGTAGGCAGCACGAAGGTCTCCTCGCTGCTCAAGCACTAAACTTTGATTAAAACGTGCAGCATGGAGGAGGTCTTGAAGCTCTCGAATTGACCCCGCATACAGATCCTTTGCACGTTCCCTGTTTCCGTCGAGCTGCTCTACCCAGCCGAGTCCAAAGAGCGCCATCGGATCGCGAGCGTCTACTTTAAGCGCCGCTTCAAAATCCGCGCGCGCCTCTTTTCTCTTGTTTGCTTCGGTGGCGCCAGCCTGCATAGTCTCCATCCCTCGCCGCGCCGAAGAAGATCCTGCTGAGCCGCCCATACCTCCTGTAAAGGTACCCTGACACGCCCAACACAACATCAGAACCGATGCGAGAGCTACGCCAACTACGTTCCTGGAGATACCCATGCTCGACATACTTAACGAACTCCGAAAATCTTTACACCAATAGATATAGAGTAAAATGTGAGAACTGCGCAACTTCCGAATGAACCCTCTATAAATCCGAATGAACTCTCTATAAAGTCGTGCTGTGTGTGACGGACCGACGTTCCGTGCTATCCTCTCACTATGAAGCAAGTCTTTTGGCAAAGCTGGCGCGACCTCGTTTTTGTGCACTGGGAGATAGAGCCTGCATCGGTCGCCCAACTCCTTCCACCGGAGCTTGAACCCGAGCTGTTCAACGGCAGGGCCTATGTGGGACTTATCCCCTTCCGCATGACCGACATCCGGCACGTACTTCTACCCGCCATTCCCGGTCTCTCAGCCACCCTTGAAACGAATGTGCGCACCTACGTCAAGCGTAAAGACATCGCTCACGAGCCGATACCTGCGGTATGGTTTTTTAGCCTAGAAGCTTCGAGCACACTTGCAGTCATAGCAGCGCGACTCGGATTCGGGCTCCCGTACTTCAAGGCGAAGATGACCTTCGAGAAGCGAGTCGCTGCAGATGGCACAATGCGCGTCTCGGCCTCTAGCACGAGAAGATGGCCTCACCCTGCCCCTGCATATTCCCTGGTCGAAGCGGAGTTTTCGGAGTCAGCACCGCTTCATCCTGCGCAACCCGGTTCGCTTGAGTATTTCCTTATCGAGCGCTACGCCCTCTACACACGATACCGCGGCACACTCAGGTATGCTCGCGTCGCACATGATCCCTATCAGATTACCCCGGGATCCCTGGTAAGGATTGATACCGAACTACTTTCAGCTGCGACACTACCACCTCCTGGCGAACACCAAGAGGCACTCGTACACCGCGCGGCAGATGTCGCAGTGCGGATCGGTGCTCTTGAGAAGCTAAGCGCTTCGCGTCACTGAGTGAGATAAACAGATAGCTGTTGGTCGGGGCCAGGACAGAACCACTCGAGCTTACCCACGCAGTCAAAGACGTGCTGCTTTAATCTCTCAGGGTCTATCTCTTGGCAACCCGGAGCAATCACGATTGAATCGACGTCGTCGATCCTCGAGGAACCTCGCATTTGCACATCGTGTTGAGGGAGAAAAAATGTGAAAAAGTCGCTCACGTGGAGTGTTCGTAGCTCGCGCGTGAGCCAGCTACCCTCCTTACTGTACAGACACAATGTTGACAACGAGTGTACCTTTGTCTCCATCTCATCGCTCTCAACTATGTACCGAAGGGTATTATAAAGCCTTCGACGAGAGGATGAGGTTTCGACCTGCGCCGCTTCGTCCAGAAAGAAGAAGAGTGCCGTGTTCACAAACGCGGGCATCAGAAAGAGAACAGGTACCACGATCGAAGCTATCCAATAGCTCCGACCCACACGCTCCACAACATCAACAAATGCAGCTACGCCCAGCCCAGCAAGCAAACAGATCGGTGGTAGTGCCACCAAGACCCTGTTACCTAAATTGAATTCCGGTGTCACCGCTGAATTCGCAAACAGAATAGCTGCAACGAATACGATACACGCAATACCGGCTCCCTGACGTCGCACCAGGGAGGAAACGACTCCAAAGAAAACGACAGCTCCTGTCGCGCGAGAGATGAGCGGTTGCCCATGAAAATGCCACCCTAATGGAGCACCCCAGAAGAGCTCGAATGTCTTGAGGTAGCGCGCACACATACCCTCAAAGAGATGGTAAAACGGCACCTGACGCACCACCAACGCGCTTCCCGGAGTCAAAAGATAGTCCCACGTCACCTTGACCAGATAGGGGCCGGCGGTTGCAATAGCCAGGAGCACGGCCAGTACCAACATCTTTGCACTACCGAACACGGCATCACGACCTCGCTCCCTTCGATGCCATGCAAACCCGCCCAGACCGATTCCCAAAGCCACTATGGCGGGCGCGCGCGCAGATGCGTGCAGCAAAAATGAGAGCCCGACCAAGAGCCCCAGTAGAGCAAAGCCCCGCCTTACCTGCACGCCCTCAGCGTTCCAGACATGGATCGAAGTCGCAAACGCCACGACTGACAACAGCTCCGAGCACGATAAACCCAGCCTCATTCATTTTTGAAAAAAATGAATGAGAATTGCTGGGCGAGCGCAATCTTGGCGTAGCCAAGTTGCGCCGTAGAAGACAACAAACTTTTATGTGCCAAGCGTGTGAAAT
>Ga0169931_10000587_pt1 | contig 60300 bp, 43 predicted proteins | sample Kivu_15m_20L_FD_129675 | JGI IMG/M metagenome (GOLD analysis project Ga0169931, IMG submission 129675) | Freshwater microbial communities from Lake Kivu, Western Province, Rwanda to study Microbial Dark Matter (Phase II) - Kivu_15m_20L... | ecosystem: Environmental > Aquatic > Freshwater > Lake...
GTAGCGGTCGCGGCGGCGGCCGGAGCCGCCGCCGCGGCCACCGTAGCCGCCGCGGCCACCGCCGCCGCCGCCGTAGCCGCCGCGCCCACCGCCGCCTCCGCCGTAGCCGCCGCGACCACCGCCGCCGCCACCGCCGTAGCCGCCACCGCCGCCGCCGCCACGCGGGCGTTCTTCGCGCGGCTTGGCTTCATTCACCGTGAGCCGGCGGCCCTGGTACTCCTGATCGTGCAGCGCTTGAATCGCGGCCTCGGCCCCGTCCGCCATTTCGACGAACGCGAAGCCGCGGCTCCGACCGGTCTCCCGGTCCGTGATCACCTGAGCCTTCGCGACCTGGCCGTACTGCCCGAACAATTGTTCGAGGTCGGCGTTCGTGGTCCCGAACGGCAGGTTCCCGACGTACAGATTCTTGTTAGCCATGTGAACCCCTTCCCGGGTGGCCTCCGAGGCCGACACGCGGGGAGCGCAAACGTGGGCGAGCCGCGACATGCGGCCCGGAGGTCATGAGCGATCTCCGTTCCCGGCCATCGACTTCGTGCGAGTTTGTGGGTTGGCGCACGAAAGCTTCGCCTGACGGGAACGGCCGACCGTACCGGGATGGGCAGCGAGATGCGCTCGGGGCTGGTGCAGAGGCTTCTTCAAAACCTGTCGCATGGCTGTTGAGCAGATCGGCTGATGCAATCCGGGCCCGGTACGATGGGCTCGCTGGAACCTTCCTGATCGACGGGGACCATCCCCGCCAACTTCTCGCGAGTATAACGGTCCCATTTTCGAGTGGAAGCGGATTTTTTGGGAAAAATCGGCAGCGGCCGTTGCCGCCTGTTAAACCCGTCCGGCTGGTGAAACCGATCCGTCCGGCGTGAAGCGAAGCCGCGGCACGTTCGTCGGCGGCGGTGGCGGGCGTTCCCCGTTGACGATCCGCTCCGCGATGTTGAATCCGACCGCACGGCGAAGCCCCACATAAGAGGTGGTCAGCCGCGGGTTGATCTCGATGGCCCAATCGAGCGAATCGCCCAACACCACGTCCACGCCGACGAAGCCGCGAAGACCCGGCACGCATCCCACCGCGACGCTCGCGATCGCGAGCGCCCGCTCCGCCAACTCCGGGAGGAGGGGCAACTCTCCGCCCAGGTACTGGAAGCGACCGTCCGCCGAGAGGCGCTGCAGGCACGGGATCAACGGTGCGGCGCCGCTCGGCCCGCAGAGGAACGCCACGCTCGCGGCGATCCCCGGCACGTGCTCCTGAAGGATCATCGGCCCCGTCGTCGTGGCTTTCGCCGCAGCGAGGTCGAACGCGTCCCTCAGAAGGAACGTGTCGGTCGAGCCGCATCCGTCCCGCGGCTTCCAGATCACGGGGAACGCTTCGCAGCGGGTCGGTTCGCGATCGGTCGTGGCCGGGGTTCTCACTCCGTGTTCCCGCCAAAATTGGAACAGCGCGAGTTTGTCCGTGGCGAGCGCGATCGCTTCGGTGGTGCAACCGAGCCAGCCGTCCGCGAATCGTTCCGCGAGTTGAAGCAGAACGCCGCCCGTCTCGGGGGCGATGATCAGGGCATGATCGCGGGGTGCGTTCTCGTCGAAGGTCACGCTCGTGCCGGGGATGGCGGCGAGATCCGCGGCCACGGCGTCCCGCATCGCCAGCCCCTCGCGGTACATCCCGTGCAGCGGGTCGCTCGGATCGGCGCCGAGACCCTGCGCCACCAGGTGTTCGTGGACGAAAACTCGCATCCGATTCAGTGTGCGGAATCGGCAGACTTTGTGCAGTCGTGGAGCGGTCTCGCCACCTTGCGGGCCGTGCCGCGTGTATCGGGATCGCCGCGGCCAATCTCGCGGCTTTTCGCTGGCCTCGACCTCGATCCGGGGAAAAGCTTGAACGCTCGGATCACGGAGGGGCCGCAGCGCGGCTCCGGTCCGGGCGTCACCGCAAGGATCCGCGCCGATGAGACGCTTCACACTCGTGGCCGCTCTGGCCGCACTCGGCTTGTTCACGCCGAGCCCCGCTTCCGCCAGCGACAACCCGTGCAGCTATGGCCTCGGCCACTGGGGCTGCACGTTGCGGCTCTTCCCGAAGATCCATCAGCACGGGCCGCTCTACAACTACGGGCCGTACTACGGGTACCCGCCGTTCGAGCCGTACGGGTACTGGAACTCGTACCTGCAATACACCGGGCCGAACCCGCTGCCGAGCGGCCAGGGCGCGGGCGCCTACGGCTGGATTCACGGGCCGAACCCGCACACCTTCGGCGGTGGCTTCCCGCATCCGGTCCTCAACGGCGGCGGAGTCTTCCACCGCGGCCGCTCCGGCGGCTGCTCGACCTGCGGCGCCGCCGCCGAGCATGTCGTGACGTCGGGCAACGCCCTCGATCGCTTCACCGGCGTCGGCACCCCGATGCACGCCCAACCGTACTACGCCGATTCGCCGAAACTCATCACCGTCGGATACTCCGGCCGGTGACCGCGCCAACCGTTCGCTCGGTGTACTCGCAAGGAAGTGCGCCGAGGCCCCAACCCAGGCCCCGTTTCAATCAGGAGGACACCGAGATGATTCCGCTGAAGAAAGTGGCGTTCGCCGCGGCCCTCGCGCTCGCGGCCGTCGCCGTGGACGCGCAGGTCGCGTCGGCCCAATGGCGTTCGAGCTGCAACGGCCCGTTCTGCAACCAGGGCACGCCCCCGCGTTATACCACGCTGCACTCGTACATCTGGAAGAGCAGCAATCAGCCGACCCTGCCCGTGTACCAGGCCGCTCCGTGGTACCTGTACTGGCCGTACGACGCCCACTTCCAGACGCCGGCCCCGGTGCATGCGCCGTTCTATGGCCCGCCGGTCGGCGGCAACTTCCCCGTGAACCCGTACTTCCCCGGCCCCGCCGGGCAGTACGGCCCGATCCCGGGCGGCCCGGCTCCCGCGGGCGTGCCTCACGTGGGCGGCTTCGGTCAGTAAGCCCTGCCCGATGAGACGCGAACGGGCCCACGCCTCGCTTTGCGGACCATCTCACTTCCTTTCGTAGGATGGGCAACACCGCGACCATGAGCGCCGCTCATGGTCGCGGCAGGCCCATGTGGCGGTCCCAACCGCCCTCACATCGCGATTGGCGACGCCACTCGGGTCTTCCGCGACGACCGCCTCCGCGACCATCGCGGGCCGATACGATTTGGCCTCACGAGGACGACCATGCAGCGCCTGATGATGAAGTCGAAGATTCACCGCGCCACCGTGACCGCGGCCGACCTGAACTACGAAGGAAGCCTCACCGTCGACGCGAACCTGCTCGAAGCGGCGGACATCCTTCCCAACGAACAGATCCACGTGTGGGACGTGACGAACGGCGCTCGGCTCATCACCTACGCCCTGCGCGGCGAACCGGGCAGCGGAGCCATTCAGGTGAACGGCGCGGGCGCCCACCTCATCCGACCGGGAGACATCGTCATTATCGCGACGTACGCCCAATTCGAGGACATCGAGTTGCGCGGCTACCAGCCTCTCGTCGTCTCCGTGGACGAGAAGAACCGCGTCAAGCCGATGAGGAACCTCGTGTGAAGCTTGTCGCGGCGGGGGCCGGGGTTTATCTTGCTTCTAGGGCCAAGTGGCGGAATGGCAGACGCACTCGACTCAAAATCGAGCGGGGAAACCTGTGTGGGTTCGAGTCCCACCTTGGCCATTGAGACAGCGAAGGGACCGCCCGCAGGGCCAAGGCCTGCGATCCGCGGCGAAAGTCCCTTCCACTTCGGAAGTGTCATTCGGACCCGCGGAGGATCCGGTGACTTCTCCTGATCTTCCAACCGCGCCCGAGTCCGGGGCGGGCGGGCATCTCCGGCGACTCATGCCACCGGCTCGACGAATTCGCGTAGGATGATGCTCTACATGGTGCGCGACTACCGGTGCGAGTGCGGGCACGCGTGGGCGGCCACTCTGGGCGACCCCTGCCCGGCGTGCGGCGTCACCGTGCCCGGCACGGCCGACCCCACGCCCAACGCCGGCGACGCGTCCGATCACACCCACGTCCTCGAACCCGCGACCGAACCCAGCTTCACCTCGTTGAGCGGCCCCGATCCCTTCGCCGTCACGCGGGACAATTTCGAAATCGCCGCGGATCGGGACGTCCCGATCGGGCCGACCCGCGAGTTCTCGGCCGCGATCGTGCCCGGCTACGAGATCTTCGAGGAACTCGGTCGCGGCGGCATGGGCGTGGTGTACCGCGCCGTGCAGTCGAAGTTGAACCGGCCGGTCGCGCTGAAGATGATCCTCGCGGGCTCGCACGCCGGACCGGTGGAACGCGAACGTTTCCGCCGCGAGGCCCAGGCCGTCGCCGCGCTCCAGCATCCGAACATCGTCCAGATCTTCGAGATCGGCGAGTCGTCGGGCCATCAATATCTCGCCCTGGAACTCGTGGAAGGGGGCAGCCTCGCGCAGCATCTTGTGGGCAATCCGTGGGGCGCCCGCGACGCCGCGGAACTGGTCGAGATGCTTTCGCGGGCCGTGCAGTATGCCCACACGCAGGGCGTGGTTCACCGCGATCTCAAGCCGGGAAACATACTCCTCGCGAAGACCAAAAGCGTTCCCACGGCGTTTCACTCGGCGCGGAACTCGATTCCGAAGGTGACGGACTTCGGCCTCGCGAAGCGGATCGACGAGACGGTGGCTCCGGACGGCGCGACGAAGACCGGCGCCGTGATGGGCACGCCGAGCTACATCGCTCCGGAACAAGCCTCGGGCAAGACCCGCGAGGTCGGCCCGTCCGCGGACGTGTACGCTCTCGGCGCCATCCTTTATGAACTGCTTACCGGCCGCCCCCCGTTCCGCGGCGAGACGCCCCTCGACACCGTTCTGCAGGTCATCAACGAAGACCCGGTTTCGCCCAAGAGCCTGCAATCGAATGTGCCGTGGGACCTGCAGACGATCTGCCTCAAGTGCCTGATGAAGAGCCCGGCCAAGCGGTACGCCTCGGCTCAGGCCCTGGCGGACGATCTGCGCCGCTACCTGAACGGCGAACCGATCCACGCCCGGCCGTTGTCGTCGTGGGGGCGCGGGGTGAAGTGGGCCAAGCGGCACCCGGCTCTGGCCGTGTTCGGATTCAGCGCCGTGGCCGCGACCGTCGCCGTGCTCGCGGTGCTCTCGGTGGCGTATGCCCGCGTTCGCGACGCCGTCACGGAGAAGGAGAACGAAGCCACGGCGGCGCACAAGGCCCGCGAAGACGAAGTGCGACAGCGGAAACTGGCGCAGAATCTGGCCGCGGAGAACGAGAAGGCGCGGCTCGCGGCCGTGGAGCAGGCCAACCAGTTGAAGCGGGAGTCCGAGCGGAATCGGCGCGGGGCGTATGCGCTCCAGATCGCACAGATCGCGGCCATCGCCGAGCGTGAACCGAAGCGGGCCCAGACTCTGCTCGAAGATCCGGTCCGCTGCCCGCCGGACCTGCGGGACTTCGCGTGGGAGTACCTGCATCGCCTCTGCTACCGCGAAGACCGCGTGTACCGCGACCACGCGAAGGGGGACGAACTCGAATGCGTGGCCGTGTCGCACGGGGCCGCGTTCATCGCCACCGCCGGGGCCAACGGCGACATCCGCATCTGGGACCCGCGATCGCTCCGCACCTACGCTTCGCTCACGGGCCACAAGGGCCGCATCATGGGGCTCGCCTTCAGCCCCGATGGCGGGCTCCTCGCCAGCGCCGGTTCAGACGGCTCCGTGCGGCTCTGGGAGTTCCCCGAGGACATGCTCGATCTCGCGCGGCGAACGATGGGCACGCTCTCGTTCCTGAACGATTTCGTTCGCCCGTTCCAACTCCGTGCGGTCGCCGTGATGCCGTCCGCGAAGGGCGTGCAGGCCACCTGCATCACCTTCTCGCCGGACGGCCGTAACCTCGCCGCCGGCTTCTCGGACGGAGCTTTGAACTACTGGACCATCGACGCGGCCCGGCCGAACATGCTCGACATGGCCGCCCTCGGCGGCGCCTCCGCGGTCGGCCTCTGGAAACTTCGCGAGACCCGACACCCGGCCCGAAGCTCGAACGGAATCGGCGGCGAACGCTCGCCCGTGCGGTGCATCGCGATCTCGGAATCGGGCCGACTCCTCGCGATCGGCCACGAGAACCGCTCCGTCCGGATTCGCGTCGCGAGCCGCGGGCTCGTGCTCGGCGACGAGAACGTCTTCACCACGCGCTCGCTTGACGGCCACGCCGGGCCGGTCGAGTCGCTCGCCTTCAGCCCGGACGAACGCTGGCTCTTCACGGTGAACAACGGCGCCTCGCCCACCATTCGCCAGTTCGACACGCAGACGTGGCGCGAAGAACGCCGACTCACCGGCCACACGGACTTCATCGAATCGCTCGCGATCAGCGCCGACGGCACGCGGTTGGCCAGCGGAAGCGCGGACAAGACCGTTCGCCTCTGGGATCTCGAGGAGGGTCGCGAAGTCGCCACGCTCACCGGCCACGATCAGGTCGTTCACGGAATCGCGTTCCTCGGCGACCGCCGCAGCGTGATCTCGATCGGCGGGGACGGCCTCGCTCGCATCTGGAACACAGCCAGCCGCCCGTTCGACGGCGGAGATGTGGTTCCGCGGGATCTTCAACTCGCGGCTCTCTCGCACGACGCGTTCGCCACCACGTTCGCCACCCAGGACTCGGCCGGGCGTGTCGGTATCCGCATGGCGGACATCGTGGGGGGGCGCTTCGAACAGCGGCCCGGCTCGCTCGGATTCTGGTTCATCCCGGTGAAGACGCCGCCGGGCGCGGACGTGCGGTCCGTGGCGGTGGCGCCGGACGGCCGATCCGTGTTCGCGGGCAGCGATCGATCGATTCTCCTCTGGCGTCTGATTCAGCTTCGCGGAAAGGGTCGCGATCCCACCGCCGTCTCGCTTCCGATCATGACGCCCGTCTCGGTGCCGGTTCCGAAGCCGATCCGCGCCATGCTCGCGAACCCGGACGGCACCCGCCTCGCGACTCTGGACGACGACGGCATCCGCATCTGGAAGACGTTCGAGTTCCCGTTCGCGCCCGAGGCCAAGCGGCCGGTCGACGTGCCCGAGCCGATCGTGAAGGAGACCGCCGTCGCGGCCATGGCCTTCCACCCGAACGGGGAACATCTCGCGATCGCGCTCGAGACCGGAGTCCGCATCGTGAACCTGGAGGGCGTCGCGGTCGCCGAGTTGCCACAGTTGCACGCGGCGCCCGTGACCTCGCTCGCGTTCGACGCCGCGGGCACGCAACTCGCCACCGCCTCGGCGGACGGCATCATCAAGGTTTGGCGAGCGGGCGCGGACTTCGCGTTGGTTCACCAAACGGAGATGGCCGCCCACACCGGCGCGGTCACCACCGTGGCCTTCACTCCTGGCGGCCGCACGCTCGCTTCCGGCGGCGTGGACCGCAACATCGTCCTCTGGGACCCCGTGACCGGTCAGGAACGGCTGACGTTGAACGGCCACGCGGATCGCCTCCTTCGCGTGCAGTTCACGAACGAGGGACGGACGTTGATCTCGGTGAGCCGGGACGGCGCGGTGAAGCGGTGGCGAGCCGATCCGCGCCCCGCCGCGGCCCCGCCTTCCCCGCCACGGATCCCGTTCTTCCCCGGCCCGCCTCCGCGACCGAAGAAACCCTGACGAACCAACGGCGTCGCCGGGACACTCGAATTCGCGAATCGTCGCTGCACCCGTTCCGAGGGTGTGCCTATGGATTTGGCGAAGCCCAAGCTGGGTGGCCCCGGCTTCCAGCCGGGGCTCCTTCCGAGGGTGGCTGACTTCGAAGGAAGTTGCCCCCGAAAGGGGCCCCGGCTGGAAGCCGGGGCCACACACCGGCTCGAAGCCGATGCCACCCAAGAGCGGTTCCGCCGCCAAAATCTGTCGGCAAACCGATCCGAAGTTCGCTTTTCTTGGCCACGGCTTCGGCATACCATACCCGCGTTCTTCGCCCGAGGTGGATGCCATGGCCCGACGCGTTCTCTGGATGTTCCTGACGCTGGTCGCGGTCGGCTTCGCGCTCGCCGGGGTGGTCTGGGCGACCTGGCGCGAATCGGCGGCCCCGCCGGAATGGGCGAACGAATACGACATGACGGGCGACCCATCGTCCCCCGTCTCCGCGGATGTCCCCGCTCGCTACGATCTCGTCAGCAAGCCCGCCGACTCTCTCGACCCCGGAACGATCGTCGAGAAGAGCGCCCCCAAGGGGTGGTCCCATCTCGTCATCAAGAGCCTTCCCCGCATCCGCGAGGATCAAAAGAAGGGCATTCCGGATCTGACCGTCGAGAAGGCGTCGTGGATGTTCACGGCGTTCCTCGCCAACGTGGCGAAGGACGAGAACGGCCGCTACCGCTTCGACAAAGCCGGGCTCGGCCTCGGGGCCAAGGCTCGCGAGATGGACACGATTCTCACTGCCGAGACCGGCCGAAAGCTCGGCGGGGATCTCGGCCTCTTCGGCGGCGAAATTCTCAACAAGGGCTACGAGGTCCAGAAGAAAGCCGTGCTCGTGTTCTCCGGCGCTTCGATGGCCCTGCTCGACACGCCCGTCTGGTTCCGCGTGGGGGACGAGAACAAACTCGTTCGTTACCGCTACGCCATGCTCGTGGATCAACTCAGTGGCCGCATGGAAACGATCCTCTGGCGGCTCGGTACGGACGGCGTCGGCACCAACTTCGAAGATGCCGTGTGGCTCAAGCCGGACACGGTGGACGTGGCCGAACTCGTCGTCGACAAGAAAAAAGTGAACCGTCTCGGGATCCCGGCGGACGACGCCTTCGCGGTGGACAAGATGCCCGGCGGGCGACCCGTCTCGATTCCCGCGGACCTGCAGAAACTCGCCGCCCAAACTCGCTTCACCGCCGAGGAGGCGTACGCGCTCGATGTCGGCCTGCGGAAACTGCTCGTGAAGAAAGACTGATCAGAACTCGATGGCTTCGTCGATCGCGGCGGGAACGAGAAAGACTTTGCCGTCCCCGATGCGGCCGGTGCGGGCGGCGCGGGGCACGCGTTCGGCCAGTTCCGCCGCCTGTTCGTCCGTCGCCCACACCGTGATCTCGACCTTCGGCAGGTACGCGGCGCTGTACTCCGATTCGCGATAGCGATCGAGGTAGCCCTTCTGCCGGCCGTACCCCTTCGCCTCGCGTACCGAGCACGTCGTGACGCCGAGCGCCGCGATGGCCTCGAGCACCGCCGCCGCTTTGAACGGCTTCACTACGATGGTCAGTTGCTTCATTCTCGCGATAGTATAACCAACCCGACGCGTGAGCGAGGGCTACTGATAGTCAGGTTCGCAAAGACACCTGTTTCTGGGCGAACCGGCGACGTGGGTCGCCGGGCGCTCTTGGCCATCAGTAACCACAATGACCCTCGCTCACGCGTCGGGTAACGTGAACTTCGGATGACGCTCCTGGAACAACGCGAAGTCGAAGCGCGGGTTCTCGCACCCGTGTACCGGGCGTTCGCCCAGGAATTGGGCGACGAGCGGGCTCGCGTCCTTCTCGCCGAGGCGATTGGCGGTCTGGCTCGCGAGGCCGGTTGCGCCGCGGCCGCGGCCGGGAACTCGCTCGCGGACCTGAAACGCGTCGTAGGAATGTGGACGGCCGGCGGAGCCTTGGAACTCCACGTGATCCGCGACGAACCCGAGGCCTTCGAGTTCGACGTCACGCGGTGCCGCTTCGCCGAGATGTATCGCCGACTCGGGCTCGACGACCTTGGGCCGATCCTGTCCTGCTCGCGCGACGCGAAGATGATCGAAGGATTCAACGCCGACATCGGCTTCGAACGAACGCAAACTCTGATGGAAGGCGCGACCCGCTGCGACTTCCGATACCGAATCTCCACCACCGCCTGAACCGCGGAGTTCTCCATGCGATTCGCATTGCTCTCCCTCGTGCTGCTCGCCTCGACCGCGAACGCGGCCGACGCCCCGAAGTTGAAAGTGCTCTTCCTCGGCGATGCCGCCGGGCACCAACCCGCGACGCGGTTCAAGATCCTGCAGCCGGTGCTGGCCCAGCGCGGCATCGATCTCGTCTACACGGACAAGGTCGAGGATCTGAACGCCAAGAACCTCGCGGCATACGACGGCCTTGCGATCTACGCGAACCACGTGAAGATCGGCGACGCCGAAGAGAAGGCGCTTCTGGAATACGTGGCGAGCGGCAAGGGCTTCATCCCGATCCACTGCGCCAGCTACTGCTTCCTGAACTCGGACGCGTACGTGAAGCTCGTCGGCGCCCAGTTCCGCACCCACGGCGGCGGCACGTTCCGCACCGAGATCGTGAAAGCCGACCACGCCATCATGAAGGGCTTCGGCGGGTTCAGCAGTTGGGACGAAACCTACGTTCACACGAAGCATAACGAGAAGGACCGCACAGTGCTCGAAGTCCGGGCCGAGGGCGACCTCAAGGAACCGTGGACGTGGGTTCGCACGCAGGGGAAGGGCCGCGTGTTCTACACCGCGTGGGGCCACGACCACCGCACATGGGGCCACGAGGGGTTCCAGAACCTCATCGAGCGCGGCATCCGCTGGGCCTGCAATCAGGATCCGGCCCTCGTAGGCGACTACTTCGACCGACCGGAGATGACGAAGCTCGCGAAAGATGTGAAGCCCTTCGAGTACGTGCCGGCCAAGATCCCGTTCTACGCTCCGCCCGGCGGCGGCAAACCGACTTCGCAGATGCAGAAGCCGCTCTCCGTGGAAGAGAGTTTGAAGCACATCAGCGTGCCGGTCGATTTCGAGGTGAAGGTCTTCGTCACGGAGGAGAAGCTCGGCGGGAAGCCGCTCGCGATGAACTGGGACGAGCAGGGACGGCTCTGGGTTTCACTCACGATGGACTATCCGAACGAACTCCAGCGCGAAGGACAGGGCCGCGACCGCATCGTGGTCTGCGAGGACACCGACGGCGACGGCACGGCAGACAAGGTGACACTGTTCGCGGACAAGCTGAGCATCGCGACGAGCCTGCTCCCATACGCCGGCGGCATCATCGTGCATCAGGCCCCGCACACGCTCTTCCTGAAAGACACGGACGGCGACGGCAAAGCAGACGTGCGGCAGATCCTTTTCACCGGCTGGTCCACCGGCGACACCCACGCCGGCCCGAGCAACCTGCACTACGGCTTCGACAACTGGATCTACGGCAGCGTCGGCTACGCCGGGTTCAACGGCACCGTGAACGGCGAACGACTGACGTTCCGCCAGGGGTTCTACCGGTTCAAAGTTGAAATCCCGAGCGGGGGGCGTCAGCCCTCCGTGGAGGGCCCACGGGGGGCTGACGCCCCCCGCTCGGGTGAGCTTCGCGTCACCAAGCTCGAGTTCCTCCGCAGCACGTCCAACAACACGTGGGGGCTCTGCTTCGACGAATCCGGCCAACTCTTCGGCAGCACCGCGAACGGCTGCCCGCTCGTGCACATGCCCATCCCGAACCGCTACTACGAGAAGGTGAAGGGCCTCACGCCCACCGTGCTGCAGAACATCGCCGCGGACAACCACATGGAGCCGATCACCGACAAGGTGCGGCAGGTGGACTTCCACGGCGGGTTCACGGCCGCGTCCAACGTTTCGATCTACACGGCCCGCACGTACCCGAAGGAGTACTGGAACCGCGTCGCCTTCGTCTCCGAACCGACGGGCCACCTCACGGCCGCGTTCGCGCTCAAGCCGGACGGCGCGACCTTCAAGGCCCGCATGGGGTGGAACCTGCTCGCCTCGGACGACGAATGGGTGGCCCCGATCGACGCGCAAGTCGGCCCGGACGGCCACATGTGGGTGATCGACTGGTACAACTTCATCGTTCAGCACAACCCGCAGCCCGCGGGATTCACGACCGGCAAGGGCAACGCTTACGAGACGCCGCTTCGCGACAAGACGCACGGCCGCATCTACCGCGTGGTGTACACGAAGGCGAAGCCCGAACCGCGCGTGAACCTGAAGGACGCCACGCCGGAGAAACTGGTCGAGGCACTGAAGCACCACAATCTGACGTGGCGCCTGCATGCCCAGCGACTGTTGGTGGAACGCGGGAAGAACGATGTTGTCCGCGCACTTCTCGATTTGTGCCGCGATGAAGCAACAGACTCCATCGGCTTGAATGCTGGCGTGATTCATGCACTGAGTGTCATTACGGAGTTGTCCCTTCTCAACATCAAGGACGAGACGCAGCGAACGATCGAGGTTGCCTCGACCTACCTCGCTCGACTTGAGCACAGATCGGCGGCTGTGCGAAGATTGGCACTCCTTCAAATGCCGAATTCCGACGAGGTCTTGCAGTATGCAAGCGTGATGCGAGTAGTCGACCTCAAGGAATCCGACCCGGCAGTGCTACTTGCACTGTGGCTGGCTGCTTCTGACTACAAGCCAACTGGAGCGAAAGGACTCTTCGATCCCATTTTTACAGTGTTGCTGTCTCAGGTGAGCAACGAGGACTCACTGATTCGAGATGCGATGCTGATTGCCGCCTGCAATCGACCAGGCAAAGTTCTAGAAGTGAGCACCGACCTCGACAAAGTCTCACCTCCGGGACTGGTGGTGATCGAAAGAGTCGCAAGGCACTATGCATCCATCGGCGGCGATGCGACGATTGACGACCTATTGAAGAGTCTGAACTCGCCAAAAGCGAATCGCAGCATCACTTCCGCGATTATCGCCGGCTTGGCCTCCGGCTGGCCTGCGAACAAGGATCCAGAACTCACACTTCAAACGCAGAAAGCCGTTCGAGAACTCATCGGGAAGCTCCCAATTTCCTCCCGCACCAAGCTCATCAAGCTCGCGTCCACGTGGGGCGTGAAGGGGCTCGACGCCCAACTCGCGGAGTTGACCAAGGCCGCGTTCACCACCGTCGCGGATGCCAAGGCCGCGGATGCGGACCGCATCGAAGCCGCCAAACAGATCATCGAGTTCCAACCGGACAGCGACGAGGCCGCGGCCAAGCTTCTAGACGCAATCACGCCGCAGACCACCGCTTCACTCGCCACCGCGATCTTCGAATCGCTCGCTCAATCGAAGGCGAAGCAACTCGGCACTGCGGTCGTGGCCCGGCTCAAGGACCTGACGCCAACGGTGAAGCCCGCCGCGATCCGGCTCGTGCTCGCCAAGACCGATTCGACCCGCGCCTTCCTCGACGCCGTCGAGAAGGGCACGCTCCGCTTCGATCTTCTCGCCCTTGATCAGCGCACGGCCTTGGCTTCGCACACGAATGCGGAAGTGGCCGAGCGCGCGAAGAAACTCCTCGCCCTCGGCGGCGGCTTGCCCAACGCCGACCGCCAGAAGGTGATCGAGGAACTGAAGCCGATCCTGACGAAGACCGGAGATGCGGCCAACGGCAAGAAGATGCTGACGCAGCACTGCGCAAAGTGCCACCAGCACTCCGGCGAAGGCACCGCCATCGGCCCGGACCTCACCGGCATGGCCGTGCATCCGAAGGAGGAGTTGCTCATCCACATCATCGACCCGAGCCGCAGCGTGGAAGGCAACTTCAAGGCGTACCGCGTGGTGACGCAGGACGACCGCACGATCATCGGCATCCTCGGCGCCACCACCGGCACCTCGGTCGAGATCATCGACGGCGAAGCGAAACGCCACGCCCTCGCGAAGGACGACATCGCCTCGCTCAAGGAGACGGACAAGTCGCTGATGCCGGAAGGCTTCGAGAAGGTGATGAAGGTCGAGGAACTGACGGATCTGCTGGAGTTCCTCACGCAGAAGGGCAAGTTCGTGCCGCTGCCGTTGGACAAGGTCGCGACGGTGATCAGCACGAAGGACATGTTCTTCGACAACAACGGCCCGTCGGAGCGGCTCATCTTCCCGGATTGGAAGCCGAAGCAGTTCAAGGGCGTGCCGTTCGTGCTGGTCGATCCGCAGGGCGAGAAGGTGAAGAACGCGGTGATGCTGCACGGGCCGAACGGAAACGTCCCGCCGAAGATGCCGAAGAGCGTGAGCCTGCCGTTCAACGGCAAGGCGAAGTCGATCCACTTGCTGAGCGGCGTGGGCGGGTGGAACTCGATGCAACCGCGGGCGAACGGCCCGGTGAGCATGATCGTCCGCCTTACGTACGACGACGGCAAGACCGAGGACCACCCTCTGCGCGACGGCGTCCACTTCGCGGACTACATCGGCAAGTACGACGTGCCGGGCTCCGAGTTCGCGTTCAAGCTGCGGAACCAACAGATCCGCTACTTGAAGGTGGACCCGAAGCGCACCGATGCAGTTGTGAAGTCCATCGAGTTCGTGAAGGGCTCCGACCGCAGCGCCCCGATCGTCATGGCGGCCACGGTGGAGACGCCGTAAGCTGATTCAAAGGGAGATGCTCATGACTTATCCAGATTGGTACATCAAAGCCGCAGGGAAGCCTGTGGAGATCCTCACGCTTTACAACCGAACTGGCATCAAGTATTCGACGTCGTTCAGCCGCACGCATGGTAGCACGCGGTTTCGCGTGAAAGTTGTCTTGGACAAGGAGCATACGACCTCCACCATCAAATCCACCAAGTTCATCGTCACGATAGTCGGCTTGATTCCGAACGAGCCCACCGTCGAAGCGTTTCTCGCGTCCGCCTCCTCGGGTGCGTCGTGGAGCATCGGTTTCTTCTCGCCCCTTCGAACGCGAGGGCACGCGAAACAACTCCCGTTGAAGTCGCTTCCGGAGGGCATCGACACGCCTCGTAAAGCGATGCTTTTCGCTCTCGATGCGTTCCAGGAGGCACCGAAGGAATTGGAGCGAGACAAGCAGTATCTGTGTCGGTTGATCGCCGAGATCGCACTCACATATTTCGGAAACGGTGTCGGCGTCGTGGATTTGGACAAAGTCTATCATGATACCGACCGTGAACTCGAAGCCGGTACGAAGCAGGAGTTGGACCGGGACCAAGCGGATCAGCAGTTGGAACAACTCTTCCCGCGGCCGACTCCGATTCTCGACAAGATGATGAATGAGAGACCTGACGTGGTATGATGTGTGCGAGGCTGCTCATGAACACAATCGAAGCGACATTCGATGGCCACGCATTCGTGCCGACCGGCCCGGTGAACGTTCCTGCCGGAACGCGAGTCATGCTTTCGATTCCCGATCACGGGTATCCCGGCCCACAGGCCGGCGCTCCGGATCCGGACAACCCACTGACGCCTGAAGAAGAAGCAATCTGGCTCGAGTTCATGAATTCGGTTCGCAACTCGCCGTCCGATCCGCGGACGTTCGACGAATACCTCCGGCTCGAACGGGGCGGCGTGTGATTCTCCTCGATGCGAACATCCTTGTGGTCGATTTGGGCTTTCCCGGTGACGTCAACTTCACCAAGAACCGCCTGTTCCTCGATACCATCGCCTCCCAGAAACTGCGCCGTGGAATACTGACGCAAGGACTGCTGGAGGTTGTCGGCAGACGAAGCCACAACACGAGCCAAGGGACAGTTGCAAAGTTGCCGATGGTGCTTGCCAGGAAGTATGGACTGGAGATCGTTCCGGATCCGTCGAACGTCCCCGAGTATGCAGGATGCCGCTACGACGAAATTCTCACGCAGATGGTCATGAAGATGTCGCTCGGAGACGCGGTCATGGCCGTTCAGATCGGCAAGTTCGCACCGACGGCGACAGTGACGGTCACATGGGATGCCGCTCACTTCGTCGGCAAGGTCGCGATCCCGGTGCTGACTCCCGCCGAGTGGCTCGCCCGGAATCCATGAAGTGCTCCGACCGCAGCGCCCCGATCGTCATGGTGGAACGCCATATGTTCTCGTGACCACGGTCGAGCCGGTCGCGTGAGCGACCGGAGTTGCAGCGACGAATCGTTCGGAGAGTACGCATGTCGCGGTTCATGATGATCGTGCTGGCGGGGGTGGCCTTCGCGATGGCGAGCCCGGCGCGGCCGGCGGAAGCGCCCGCTCCGCCGCGGGACGGCTGGGCCGCGAAGTCCCCGCGAGGCGAACTCCTTCCTCGCCTCGTTCACAAGGCGGACGGCGCATTCGTGATCGAGCACGATGCCCGCGAAGGGCTCCACGGCTGGTTCGAGAAGTCGTTCGCGGTCGAGGGCGGGAAGCATTACCGGTTCCGGGCGGTTCGTAGGGTCGAAAACGTGGCCGTGCCGCGGCGGAGCGCGGTCGTTCGCATCCTGTGGCGAGACGACGCCGGGAAGCCGGTGCCGCTCGCCGAGGCGCCCGCGAAGGGATACCGCCCCGGATTCCACGGGCTCGCCGAAGCCGAACATCCGACCGATGGCGAGACCGACGCCAAAGGGTGGACGGAGGTGAGCGGCACGTATCGCGCTCCGCCCCGAGCCACGCGTGCGATCGTCGAGCTTCACGGGCTGTGGATGCCGGGCGGGATACTGGAATGGTCCGGGGTGAGCTTCGCGGAGTCGAAGCCGCCCGCGCTGCGTCCCGTTCGCCTCGCCACCGTTCACCACATCCCGAAAGGCGGGAGCCCGCGGGCGAACTGCGAGGAGTACGCGCCGCTGATCGCCGAGGCGGCGAAGAAGCAGGCCGATCTCGTCGTGCTCGGCGAAACGATCACGTATGTCGGCGTCGGCAAGGACTACCACGAATGCGCCGAGCCGATTCCCGGCCCAAGCACGGCGTACTTCGGCGAACTCGCGAAGAAGCACGATCTGTACATCGTGGTGGGCTTGCTCGAGCGCGAGAAACACCTCGTGTACAACGTGGCGGTTCTGATCGGGCCGGAAGGCGCCGTCGTCGGCAAGTATCGCAAGGTGTGCCTGCCGCGGTCGGAGGTCGAGCACGGCATCGCGCCGGGCCACGAGTATCCCGTGTTCCGCACCCGCTTCGGCACGCTCGGCATGATGGTGTGCTACGATGGCTTCTTCCCCGAGGTGTCGCGGGAACTCGCCGGCCGCGGCGCGGAGGTGATCGCGTGGCCGGTGTGGGGTTGCAACCCGCTGCTCGCCGCGGCGCGGGCCTGCGACAACCATGTGTACGTGGTCAGCAGCACGTACACGGATGTGGCCAGCCGCTGGATGCTCTCCGCGATCTGGGACCACGACGGCAGCACGCTCGCGAAGGCGGACGCGTTCGGAACCGTCGCGATCGCGGAAGTGGATCTGAGCCGCCCGTTTCGCTGGAACAGCCTCGGCGACTTCAAGCACGAGATGAACCGTCACCGCCCCGAGAAGTGAATCCGGATTTGCGGCCAACGTGACAATGCGTTCGCCGTTTGATACGGTGGAAGCACCCGTCTCCGGAGCGTCGCCGTGCGTCTCGCGCTCGCCACCCTCGCCGTCGCGATCCTTTCCGGCGCCGCGAAATCGGCGGACCAAAAGGACATCGACGCGGCGGTGAAGAAGGGCGCGAACCATCTCGCGGGCCAGTTCCGCAATCCCCGACTGGACGACACTCCGCACGGCATCGGCCCCGCCGCGATCGCCGGGCTCGCGCTGCTCGAATCGGGCCGCACCGCGGACGACGCCAGCGTGAAAGCCATCGCCGCGATCGTGCGCGAGGCCGCCTTCAGCGAGGTTCGCACGTATCAGATTTCGCTCGGCCTGCTGTTCCTGGATCGGCTCGGCCGCAAGGCGGATGAGCCGCTCATCCAACTTCTCGCAGTGCGGTTGCTCGCGGGGCAAACCGGCGGCGGCGGCTGGGGCTACGAATGTGCGGACGCCATTTCGGATGCCGAGATGCGTCGCCTTCGTGCGAAGCTGGACACGAATCAACTCGTCGCCGAGGGCAGAGGATCGGACCTGCCGCCGCCCGAGAAGTTGGACCTGCTCAAGCCGCCGGTCGCGGGGCGGCTTCATGCCGAAGTCGAACGGCATCGCCAGGGGCTGCTCGCAAACGCCCGCAACCGACTCATGCTCACGGACGACAACTCGAACACGCAGTTCGCCATCCTCGCGGTGTGGGTCGCCCGCAAGCACGGAGTGAACGTCGAAGCATCGCTCGACGCGATCGAAAAGCGATTTCTGATGTCGCAAGTGGCGAGCGGCGGGTGGCCGTACAGCGGGTTGCTCCGCGCCTCGGAAGGCAGCCCGTCCATGACCTGTGCCGGGCTGCTTGGGTTGGCCACGGGGATCGGCCGCCGGGAGGAACGCCGCATGCAGGCCGTGGTTCCGAAGAAGCCGGAGCCTGAGCCGAAACCCAAGGACGAGGAGAATCCGTTCTTCCGACCCGTGCCGAAGCCGGAGCCGAAGAAAGCCCCCGAGCCGAAGAAGCCGGCCGGCGATCTTCGCGATCGCGCCGTCGAACGCGGGATGGATCGCCTCGCCGCGATGCTCGCCGACGAACGCGTCGGCCGCGGCGGCCGCCTGAACGAACGCGACTTCTACTTTCTCTGGTCGCTCGAACGCGTCGGCGTGGTCTACGGCCTGCAGAAGATCGGCAGAACGGATTGGTACGCGTTCGGCACGGACCTCCTGATCCCGAACCAGAACCGCGACGGCTCGTGGAACGGCGCCTCCTCCGGCGGCGTGGACACCGCCTTCGCCGTGCTCTTCCTCGCGCGATCGAATCTGGTCCGCGATCTTTCCGCCAAGGTGCAACGCGATCCGTTCAACGGCGAACTGCGTGGCGGCCCCGGCGTCTCGCCGCTCGATCTCACCGAAGCCAAGCCTGATCCTCTGCCGCAGCCCATGGCGAAGGTGGATCCTCCGACTCCGACGCCGAACGCGACCGTTCCCGTGCCGACGGTGAAGCCCGCTGTGCCGGCGAGCGATGAAGCCGCGAAACTGGCCGACGCGCTGCTTCGCGTGCCAAGTGCGATCTTTCCCAAGGCGCTCGAACAGGTACGCGACGGCAAAGGAGCGGACTTCACCACCGCCCTCGTTCATGTGATCGGGCAGGTGGACGGGGACCGGAAGAAGGCGGCCCGCGATGCGCTCGCGGAGCGGCTCACGCGGATGAACGCGGACACGCTCCGTGGATTCCTCAAACACGACGACACGGAACTGCGCCGCGCCGCGGCCCTCGCCTGCGCCATGAAGGACGACAAAACGCATATCCCGGATCTGATCGAACGACTCGCGACGGACGAGGACCTCGTGGTGCGGGCGGCTCGTGCCGGGCTGAAAAGCCTTTCCGGCGGCAAAGACTACGGCCCCGAGCCGGGCTACTCGAAGCTGGACCGGGCCGTCGCGGTCGAGGAGTGGACCGCGTGGTGGGCGAAGCGGAAGAAACCGTGATCACTTGGCCGCGGTGCGGAGCGTCACCCAGATCCTTGCGAAGTCCTCGGGTGGCTTCGCGTCCCACGCCATCGCTTCGCCCGTCGCGGGATGGACGATGCCGAGCCTCGCCGCGTGCAGGAGCGGCCGCTCGGCGCCGCTGCCGTCTGGCGCGGGGCGGCCGTTGAGCGGCCGATCGTAGACGCGTTCACCGCAAAGCGGGGCTCCGGATTCGCCGAGATGAATGCGGACCTGGTGGGTGCGGCCCGTCTCCAGACGGCATTCCACGGCCGCGAACGCACCGAGTTCCTCGATCGTCTTCACGTGTGTCACGGCGCGCTTGCCGTCTGGCGGGTTCGTCTTGCGGGTGCTTCCGCGGCGGCCGTCGCCCCGATCGCGGACGAGAATCGATTCGATGCGTGGAGTCGGCGGCGCTCCACGCGTCAAAGCCAGGTATCGGCGATCGATCGTGTGCAGGCGGAACTGCTTGGTCAGGCTTGTCGCGGCGGCGGGCGTTCGCGCGAAGATCACGAGGCCGGACGTGTCGCGGTCGATTCGGTGAACGGCGATCACGGGGCGGCCAGGCTCGCCGAGCAGGCTCGGCAGGCGGTCGGCGAGCGTGTCCGGGAGGAACCGCTTCCCGCGGCCGAACTCGGCGGCTTCCTCGCGATGTCGCATCGTCGTGAGCCCCGCGGGCTTGTCGACCACGACGATGGCGTCGTCCGCGTAGACGATCTGAATGGTGTGAGGAGCCGGCGGCGGAGGTGGGGACTTCTCCAGCGCCCTCGGCTTCGGTTTGGCCGTCGCCTTGGCCTTGGGCTTCGGCTCGGGCGCTTTCGCGGGTTTCTCCTTCTTCGGTCGCTCGATCGTGCCTTCGGCCACGATCACGCGCTTGCCCGGTTTCAGCCGCCGGGCCACGTCCGTTTCCACCTGCTGGCCGACGCGGACGTGCCGCCCCTCGACCAGCCGCTTCGCCTGCGACCACGACAACCCGAAGCGAGACTTCAGGGCCGCGGCCAGGGTTTTCCCGGATTCGCGATGCTCGACGATGAACGAATGCGTCGCCACGGCTACTCCACCACGAAGAGCTTGTCGTTGAGTTTCGCCATCGGCTTGTACTCGGTCACGGTGATCTCGAGGAACGCCCGGCCGTCGTGGCTCACCACGGATTTCATCGGCACGACGAGCCCCTCGATCGTCTTGAACTCCGAGAACACGGTCCGTTCGTCCACCACCTTTTGAGCCGGACTGAGCCCCTTGCGGAGCATCGCCGTGAGGTGGCCGGTCTTCTTGTCGAAGGCGAGCGTCGTCTCCTTCAATGCCGCGGACTTCACGAGGACGGTGGCGCAGTCCTTTCCGTCGATCGTGGCGTCCTTCCCGGCCGCGAGCGTGTACTTCGCCTCGAGCAGCGGATACAGAAGCGAGAGTTCCTGGATGGCGGCGGACTCGCGAAGCTCGGCGACGGCCGCGTCCGAGAGCTTGGACGCCGTGCCGTTCTCGGTCTGGGACACTTTCCGCCCGTTGATGATCTGGACCGAGTTCGCCTTCTGCCCGGCGACTTCGAACGTCATCTCGACGCGAACTTTGTCCGGCACGGAGAAGGCGACCGAGCCAGTGAACGGCAACTTGGGCTCGACCACGATGCCGGCGATTTTCGAGAGCCCGGCGGGGAACTTCTTCAGGTTCGCTTCGCCGCCGTGGGCCTTGATCGCTTTCTGGAGAACGTCCTTCGGCTGATCCTGAGCCGAGGCGAATCCGGCGACGAGGACCACTCCGAGGAATCCGCACGCGAATCGCGACATCGCCGCCTCCGATGAGGACGCTCGCCGCGACCACGGCGAACATGCAGATAGAGTAGCGGCTCGCGTTCGCGGAATCGAGCGACGTGGTCGGCGCTCGCGAGGGAATCGCCCCGCCGTCCTCTGCATGCCGGCGGGCATCCGCGGAACCCATTCGTGTAGCCAACGCCGCATGATCAATTTGGTGGCTCGTTCACACGGAGTAATCATGTTCGCCCGAGACTCCACCCGCAGGCGTGGGCGCTCGATCGGGGTCGCCCTCCTTCAAAACTCGATCGCTTCGAGGTTTCGCGTGCCGGCGCGGAGCGGGAGGATGACTGCGGCGGCGCCAAGGGCCAGGCCCACGGGCACGCCCGCGAACACCCACGGGTTGAACGGTGCGTCCGCCTGGTTCTTCATCCCCTCCGCCAACTGCGACACGTGGAACGGAACCACCATCAGCCCAACGACCGCGACCAGGTAGCTCAGCCCGATCACCATGTTCACCGTGCCGCCGAAGCCGACCACGATCTTGCTCGGGTCCGTCTCGCGGAAGTTCGGCAGGTAGGCCCCGAGGCCGACATTGATGGCGCTGAGGCCGATCGCGATCACGGCCACGGCCGCCGCGTGCAGCACGATGCCCGCCGGCGGCAACCCGATCAGCACGTCGCTCGCCAGGATCAGCGTCTCGGCGATCAGCAGGGAGCCTGTCGCCGCGAACGCGAACTTCCCGCGGAGGATCTGCCTTCGGCTCACCGGCATCAGCCCGAGGATCCAGAATTTCTTCCCTTCCAGGCTGATGAGCGGGTAGATGAATCGCGAGAGCCCCGCGCACAGCAACACGGACGTGCCGCCGAGGTTCATCAGGCTCAGGGCGTACTTGTCCATGATGGCGAGGTCGTTCTTGTAGTACTGGCGGAAGTTCGTGGCGCCGAGCAACATGAGTGTGCCGAAGAGAATCAGCAGCGCCCATTGAGTCGGGTCGCGGCGGAAGGTGCGGAAGTCCTTCACCACGAGGAGCCGCGTCGGGCGGTCGAGGTAGAACACGAGACCACTCATGATGCGGTCGAGAACGCTGGTTCGGTAGATTTTCTTCCCGCGGCCGCCGCCGGCGTGGCGATCGAACGCGGTGCGGTAGAGTCGCTTCGCCGCGAACGCCGCGACGAGATAGACCACGAGCCCGTTGCTCCAGACGAGCGCGAGCGGGATCAACGCTTCGAGGAGATCGCCGCGTGCCGCCGCCATCAGCCCGCGCGTCATCCAGTGATTCGGAGCGAACCCGCTGCGGATGAGGTCGAACTGACCGATGAGTTCGTCCAGTTCGCGGCCGCCGGTGGCGAGCGTGTGCCGGGCCGAGTATCCGAGGCGAACCAGCCAGACGGCGCCGAGCGTGACCAGCCCGAGAATCAGAATGGTGACGAACTGCCTCCGGTTCCGCGGCATTAAGCGGACGAGCAGCAACGCCGCGAGCGCGGAGACGGAGCCGGGCAGCAGCACATAGCCGAGCAGGTACGCGGGCAGCAGCGCATAGAAGAACCATGGCACCCCGGCCGTGAGCCCATACGAGAGAAAGATCGGCACTCCGAGCACCACGAACGCCCATGAACTGAACGCGACTGCGCCTTGAAACTTCGTGGCGAAGATGTGGTCCGCACGGGCCGGCGAGGTGAGCAGGTAGCGGGCCTCCGGCGCGGTGAAGAGGCTCGCGTACAAGATGATTCCGGTCGAGAATACGAGCATGCTGCCGAGCGTGAAGAAGAGCAGATCGAAGAGGCTGGCGACGATCGCACCTTTGAACGGAATCTTGTTCGCGGCCAGTTGATGGAACAGATACCAGCCGGTGGCGAAGGTGAACCCCGCGACGAGCAGGCTGGTGAGGATCATGGTGAAGAATCGGAGCCGACCGGTTTCCAGCGACGTGCGCAGGGCGTTTCGCACGAGGCGGAGCCGCAGACGGCGGAAGACCGCGGGTTGGTGTGCGACGGTGTGCATGGTGTTCCTCAAACCCCGGCGACGGCTGTCGCCGGGCTTTCCTCGGTGATCTTGAGAAACAGATCTTCCAGGCTTCCATCCATGGCCGCCTGCCGCCGCAAATCCTCCAGCGTGCCGCAGCCGAGGAGTTGGCCGCGGTCGATGATGCCGATCCGGTCCGCGAGTTCCTCCGCGATGTCCAGCGTGTGCGTCGAGAGGAACACGGTCATCCCGTTCTCGGCGAGTTCACGAAGCAGCGTCTTCAACTCGCGGATGCTCTTCGGATCGAGGCCGACCGTCGGTTCGTCGGCGATGAGCAGCTTCGGTTCGTGAACGAGGGCCGCCGCGAACACGGTGCGCTGACGCATTCCGTGCGAATAGCGTTCCGTGAGGTCGTCCGCGAATTCGTCCAGGTGGAAGAGTTCGATCGCCTCGGCGATCTTCTCGCGACTTCGCTCCGCGCTCATGCCGTAGAGGTCCGCGGTGAATTGAAGGAACTCGCGGCCGGTGAGTTTCTCGTAGAGGAACGGCTGATCCGGGACGTAGCTCACGAGCGCGCGGGCTCGGTCGCCCTGGGTCGCGAGGTCGAACCCGCCGACACTCACGGTGCCGCTCGTGGGGAAGAGCAGCCCGCAGATCATCTTGATGGTCGTGGTCTTGCCCGCGCCGTTCGGCCCGAGGAACGCGAAGAGTTCCCCGGCCGGCACATCGAGGGACAAACCCTGCACGGCCACCTTCGGACCGTAGCTCTTGGACACGTTCATAATGGAAATCATGTTCATCCCCAGAAGCCCACAGACGGCCGTCGGTGGGCTTTACTCGTCTCGTTCGAGTGCGATGCGGTCGCTCATAAGGGCAGCCTCCTGCCGCAGCACCTTCCCGTCGCCGATCCGCACCCAGGTGCGGGCGCGGGCTTCGCCGCTGCGATACGCGATCACCCAGCATTGCGATTCCTCTCGCTTCCTTCCCCATGTCAGCGACTCGGGTTCCGATTGCACCTGAGCCAACAGCGGCTCGCGCTTCTGCTCCGGAATCAAGCCCTTGAACCGCTCCTTGAACACGGCCATCACTGCGTCGCCGAGCGGATCGATTTCTCGAACGAACCACGATTGACTCGGCCGGATGCCCACGATCCGATTCACCGGTTGAAGCGGGTTCAACGCCTGACCGTCCGTCACCGGCACCGGCGCGAGTTCCTCGTTCACCTTGAACAACGGCGAATCGATGCGGCACCGGCCCACGAAAAATCCGTTCTCGTTGCGGCCCTCGACCGCCATCTCGGCGCGGAAGTCGCCTAGCCGCAGCGTGCCGGTCATGGATTGTTCGCGGAGCGTGCCGGCTCGCGTCACGCGGGTGCGGGTCGTCATCTCCGGGATGCCGAGCTCGATGCCCGACACTTCGATGCGAACGTCCTTGTACTCGGAGGCGAACTCGAAGGTGTCGTCGGCGTCCTGGTATGCGAGCTTCGTGGTGAGGGCGCCGATCGGCTTGTCGCCGCGGAGCACCTTCCACTTGATGGGCACGTATTGGGTCGCTCCGTCGGAAAGGTCGACGGCGATGGGCGGCGGGCCGGAGGCGGCGAGGCGGGGCCACACGTCGCGGTAGCCGACCAGGGCCAGCGTGGCGAGCCAGAACGCGACGATGACTGCGACGACGGGACGCGTCGGCATGGGAACGACCGTGATGTTGAATGAGCCACCCACGCGGCTGCGTGGGCTACTTTAAGAACCGCCGAGACATGTGCGACGGGCTTGCCGCCGCATTCATCTGACGTTCACGAGAAAGGAGCATTTCACGGAGGCGAGAATGATTCTCGATCAAGTGCCGACTTTGAAGCCCGCGTGATCCCGGCTGGAAGCTGGCGCCACCGATGAGGATCATTCGAGGCCGTCGGGCGTGGCTTCGTTGCGGCCGTCGGCTCGGGTCGCGAGGGCGCGGAGGATCGCGGTGGGAAGAGAATCGCGGAGGTAGACGACGTGGCCATCCGCGAAGACGACGTGGACGCCGCTGCCGTGGAAGCTGAAGGGTTCGCCGTTCGGGCCGCAGTCCGCGTTCACCCAGGTGCAGCCGTCGCCGTTGGCGTCCGGAGCCACGTAGGTCGCGCCGCGGTTGTTGTTCAGCTTGCGCGAGAGACCCGAGCCGATGTCCGGATTCGCCCAGCGCCAGTGGCGGCTCGCGGAGTTCGCGATCGGATCGTGGTACGCGTTGCTCGGCGTGGCCATGTATTCGTTCTGCCCCGCGTCCTCCACCATCATGATCGTGCTGGACGTGCCGTCCACGATGTCCTCGATCTTGGGGCAGCCGAAGAGCGCGTCGATCTGTCCGAAGTGCGTGACCGAGTTCAACTGCACGGTTTTGGCCGGGCTCACGGTCGCGTCCGGGCTCGAGAACTTCGTGTACAGCGAATGCGGGTATTGGCGACCGGTCGTGGCCGACGGCCAGAAGCCGCTCGAGGGCGATCCGTCCGGATTGATCTGAACGTAGGAGAGCGTGGTGTAGTCCGTGCAGCCGAAGCCGGCGGAATCGCGACCGTGCGAGCGATCGCCTGCGAGTGGGTTGGTCGGGCAGAAGAAGGTGGGAGGCGTCGCGGTCGCGACGGCGGCGTTCGCCGTGGTCTGGTTGTAGCGGGCGCGGAAGTCGTAGCCTTGGGCGAGTTGGCCCTGATCGATGTACGGCAGAATCAGCATGTGAGGCGATTGCAAATCCTGGGCTTTATAGGTGGCCACGGTGGCCCCGTCGTTGAAGTTGGCCACGACGTGCTCGCCGCCTCGCGGGAGCGCGCCGTGGGCCGATTCGAATCCGAGGCAGGCGATGCCGAGTTGACGCAGGTTGTTGGAACACTTCGCGCGGTTCGCCGCTTCGCGTGCCTTCTGCACGGCGGGAAGCAACAGCCCCATCAGCACCGAGATGACGGCGATGACGGTGAGCAGTTCCACGAGCGTGAAGCCGGTGCGGCGGCGAAGGCGCGTCATGTTCCAATCTCCTGGCGTTCGTTAGGAATCACTCGATGTCGCCGGCGCTGATCGCGGCTTCGAGCTTGCCTTCGCTGCGAGTCGCAAGCGCCCGCAGAGTGGCCAGCGGCAGCGACTCACGGACGTAGGCGACGTGGCCGTCCACGAACACCATGTGCACGCCGTTGCCATGGAAGCTGAAGGCTTCGGAGTTCGGACCGCAATCATGGACGGTCCAAGTGCAGCCGTCGCCGTTCGGGTCCGGCGTGGAGTAGGTCGCGCCCTTGTTGTTGTTCAGCTTCTTGGACATGCCGGAAGAAAAGTCCGGGTTGGCCCAGCGCCACTGCTTGCTGTAGGCCGCTTCGACGGGGTCGTAATAGGCGTTCGAAGCGGGCGGCCCCATGCGGTGGTTCTGGCCGGTGGCCTCGTACATCAGGATGGTGTTCGAGGTGCCGTCCGAGATTTCGCCAAGAGTCGGAAGACCATAGAGCGCGTCGATCTTGCCCACGTTGGCCGCCGAGAGGTTGTCGAGTTGAACCATCTTGTTGCCCGCGACGCCGGCGGGGGGCGAAGCGATGCCGAAGTCCTTGTAGAACTCGTTCCAAGCGGTGGCGGGGTTCGGATCCATGTACTGCTTGCCGGTGGTCGCGGAGGCGAAGTAACCGTTGGTGCTCGCTCCATCGACGGTCAATTGAATGTACGGCACGGTCGTATAGTCCGCACAGCCGTAGCCACTGTTGTCGCGGGTGCCGCCCACGCGGTCACCAGCGAGCGGGTTCGAGGGGCAGTAGAAAATCGGCGGCGCGAGACTGGCGACGGCCCGGTTCCCCGGCGTCTCGTTGTAGTGGTAGCGGAGATCGTACTTCTCGGCGCCTTGGCCCTGCTCGATGTACGGCAGGATCAGGGTGTGGGTCATCTGCAGATCCTGCAGCTTGTACCCGTTCGCGGCCACGGGGCCGGCGCCGGTGCCGGCCGTGTCGGTCGGCGTGCCGAAGAAGATGTGTTCGCCGCCGCGAGGCAGGCCCTTGTAGGCCGACTCGAAGCTGAGGCACGCCAGACCGATCTGACGCAGGTTGTTCGAGCACTTGCTGCGGGCCGCGGCCTCACGCACCTTCTGAACCGCCGGCAACAGCAGGCCGATCAGCACCGCGATGATCGCGATGACCACCAGCAGTTCCACCAAGGTGAAACCCCGGCGAACGCGAACCTTCCGAACGAGACTCGTCATGGATGCTCCTCCTGGAGCGTGGGGAAAAAGAACACGGAAAACGTCTGAACCATCGAGCACGGGCAGTCTAAACCTCACGTGTGTGGATCACGTGTCGGGTTGACCGGTTATCGGTGAGAGGCGAGGATTCCGACTGGCGAGCTGCCATGTCACGCGACTTGAACCCGGCCGCCGCGCCATCGCCCGTCATGAGATTGGCCGACTTCATCGTGATCGGCGTGCCGGGTTTGAACTTCTGCACGCGGCCGGACACGCGGTACGTCGTGCCGTCCTTCAACTCGGACGTGATGTCCATGTCGTGGAACATCACCTCGACCTTGAACTCGCCGCTGGAGTCCGCGAAGAACACCTTCGGCGGGCTCTTGCCGCCGTTCTCCTTGGTCATGGTCAGCGTGCCGGTCACGACCACGACCTTGTCCGCGAAGAGGTCGTCCGCCGCGACCTTGTCCTTCGCGTACTCGCCGACGAACTCCGTCGCCGTGTACGAGGGGAACGGGTTCTTCGACTGCGGCACGAGATCCCACGCGAAACCGACGCCGTAGTACATGAGGAAGCAAAAGCCGACGGCGATGATCGCGTAGCGGCGATACTTGCGGATCCGCAGCGCCCGATCTTCGGGATCTTCCTTCTTCTTGCGTCGCGGGGCGGCGGGAACTGCGGGCTTGCTCGGCGCCGCGGGCGGGATCACGGGCACGTTCGGGGAACTGAACGCCGGCGCCGGCACTGGTCGCGGCGGAGGCGGCGCCGGGGCCGCGGGCTTCTCCGCGACCGGCGCATCCTCCTTCAATAACTCGTCGATCGCGTCGTCCGCCACGGGCTTCGGAGCGGGACGACGGGGCGCCCGCGGAGTCGTGGTCGACGAACGCGGCTTCGGCGGCGGAAGTTCCATCTCGTTCGAAGTCGCGCCGTCGAACCCGCCCTCGATGTCGAATCCCGTGTCGTCCGTCAGCGCGAGATCGACATCGGATTCGGGCGCGGGCGGCAGCGCTCGGCGAATCCGCCGCGATTTGCCGTCCGCGAACTCGTCCGGCTCGATGAGCGAACGCCACGAGCGGCCTCGCTTCGCCCCGCCGAGCACGCGATCCGCTTCCGCGTTCCGTTCCAGTTCGAACTCCTGCGATTCGCTCAGGCTCGCGCCACGAGAGTCCTTCAACTGGGCGACCAGTTCCTTCCCGCGAACCGCCGCCTTGTTGTTGGGATCGAGTTGCAGGGCGACGAGGAAGTCCGCGGTGGCGCGGTTCAACTCGCCGGTGGCGCCATGGACGATGCCTCGCTGCACGAGGTACTCGGCGGAGTACTTCGCGTCCTGTTGAACGGCCGAGGTCAGATCGAAGAGGGCTTCGCGGTGCTTGCCGAGCCCGCGGTACACGCCGGCGCGGTCGGCCAGCGCCTCGGTGAACTTCGGGTCGAGTTTCAACGCCACGGACAGGTCCTGGATCGCGGCATCGAGGCGGCCGCGACGGAACTCGACCTTTCCGCGGAGGTGATAGACCACCGGATCTTCCGGCGCGAGGTTCACGAGTTGCGCGATGTCTGCGAATGCGTCGTCCGTTCGGCCGAGGCGAAGAGCGAGGTCCGCTCGCAGTCGCCGGGCGGGAACGTTCTCGGAATCGAGTTCGATCGCGCGAGTCGCGTCCGCGTGGGCGTCCTCGAACTGTTCGAACTTCAGTTTGCACCGTGCCCGCTGATGGAACGCGTCCGCACAATCCGGCGCAAGCTCGATGCAGCGGTCGAGGCAGGCCGCGGCCATCGAATGATCGTCGCGCGAGAGATAGACCAGTGCCTGCCCGCGATAGGCGAGCCCGTTCTTCGGCGAGCGTTTGCTCACCTCCACGAAGTCCGCGAAGGCGAGATCGCACTTCTTCGCCTCGAGCCGCACTTCGGCCCGCTCGTGATGAACGTTCGCGTCGCCGGGTGCGAGCCGAAGGGCCTCCGTGAGATCGCGTTCGGCTTGGTCCCAGTCGCGAAGGGCGCGATACACGGAGGCCCGCCGCACGCGAAGCTTCGCGTCGTGCGGAGCGAGCGCGACCGCCTCGCTGCAATCGCGGAGAGCCGCTTCCGACTTGCCGAGATTCAACTGAACCGTGCCGCGGAGCGCGAGCAGTTCCGGATTCTGCGGGTCGAGCCGCAACGCCTCCGAGAGATCGGCGGCGGCCTGTTCGGGAAGCCCCAGGGCGAGGTGAGCTTCGGCTCGCTTGGAGAACGCGAGCCGCAGGAAGGGGTTGAGTTCGATGGCTCGGCGAAAGTCGTTCGCGGCCGCGGCGGGGTCGCCATGGGCGAGCAGGGCCGCGCCGCGTTCGACGAACGCCATCGCGTTGCCGGGCGCCAGGTCGATCGCGTGCGTGAAGTCCGCCAGGGCCGGAACCGTTTCTCCGAGGCGGCTCAACGATTGACCTCGCGCGAGAAGCGCGGCCGTGTGATCGGGATCGATGTCGAGGGCTTCGGTGAAGTCCGCCACGGCCGGCCGATGGCGACCGGCAAGGCCATGAAGTTGCCCGCGGTTGAGAAGCGCCGCGGCGTTCCTCGGATGAATCTGCAGTGCGGCCGAGTAGTCGGATACGGCCGCTTCGATGCGACCCAGCGCCCGGCACGCGTCGCCGCGCTTCAGGAACGCGTCGGCACGCGACGGAGCGAGTTGGATGCAGATGGTGAGTTCGGTCGCGGCGCGTTCGTAGTCGCCCAACCGAATCGCGTCTTCGGCCGCGCGGTAGTGCTGATCCGCGGCCCGCGGCGCGGAGTTCGCGGCCGCTCGGCTCGGAAGCGTCTGCACAACTCCGGAGTCGTCTCGCATCGTGTATCCCTCGCACGGACCGGGCACCGGGAGAGGCTATTCGGCGATTCGGATGAACGTGGGTAGCCGATGCGAATACCGCGTGAAGGGGGCGGCCGACGGGCGTGCGATCGCTCTCGGCGGAGCTGATGAATTGCGGATGTCGACGGCACGAAGGCGCCAAGTGCGTGCGGCCTCACGCCAACTTCATGAACACTTCACGGGAACCCTCCTCGGCCCCTCTACCCTGACGGCGATGGACACCGAGCAATACGATCCGCCGGCTCCGTCCTGGGGTGAGGTTGCGGCCCGCCGACTGCGGCAACGCGGCGTGCAGTTCGCGCTCGTCCTCGTCGTCGGCCTTCTCGTGATGACCGTGAGCGGTTTGTTGCTCAAGCCCAAGCGTGTGCAATCCGCCGTCGCGGATCCGAAACTGCTCTACTGCCCGAAGTGCGAACACGAACAGCGCTACGACTCCAAGTACGACGGCGAATCGTGCACGAAGTGCCGCGACGAACCGGTCGGAAAATTGGAAGGCATCGCGGAGTCGAAGAAGGTCGTCGGCAAGAAATCTCCGTGGAAGTGGTTCAACGTGGCGCTCGCGATCGAGGGCGTGGCGACGGTCGCCGCAGTCGTGATTGTGCTGTCGCGCCAGGCCCGCGTCTCGGAGACGACCTTCTTCGTCTTCTCGTGTCCGCACTGCGGGCAGCGGTTGCGGTTCCGCTCGGTGTCGCTCGGCGGGCTGGGGCAATGCAAGCGCTGCAAGCGCCCCGTTCGCTTCCCGACCGAGGAGCACGCCGTCCGTGAAGAAGACTTGATCCGCGAAGAGCAGGAGCGGCTCACGGCCGAGCAGGACGACGAAGACGACGAAGACTGATTCACGAAGGGATCGCCATGATCGTGTTCGAGTGCCCCGGATGCACGAAGCCGATGGAAGCGAACCGGGCGTTCGCCGGGTTCGACACGCGCTGCCTGAGGTGCGGCACGGTGATTCGCATTCCGTCTCGTGGCGGGGACGAAGTGGAGACGCTGGCGAAAGCCGGGCTTCCGAAGCCGAAGGCTCCCACGCCGCGTCCCGCTCCGGTGATCGAGCCGATGGCCGAACCCGAACCCGAGTCGGTGGCCGTGGCCACGGCCGCGCCGCCGGTTCCGAAGCGACGTTCGCTCAAGCCCGAGTCCGTGTCCGAACCGACGCCGATCGTCGCGGAGAAAGCCAAGTCGCCGCGGAAGAGGAACAAGCTGGTGATGGCCGGCGTGATCGTGGGGCTGCTCGCGGTGATTGGCATCGCGATCGGAAGCCTGACGGGCAAGAAGAGCGACAAGGACACGTACGCGAAGAAGCCGGAGCCGCCGAACCCCGCTCCGCAGAAGAAGATCGACGACCCGGCTCCAAAGCCCCCGGAGACGCCGAAGATCGAACCGAAGCCGGTGGTCTACGAGCCGGCCCCGGCGCCTCGCAGCGTGCGGCCCGCCATCGAATACGAACTCACGGTCGCCGCGCTCCTCCAGGAATACAACGAGGGTCCGCCCGCCTGCGACGCGAAGTACGACGGCAAGGACCTGCTCGTTCGCGGAGTGTATCACCAGTACTCGCTCGGCAAAGTGCAGATCGTGAGTTCCGATGCGCGATCGGCCGGAATCACGTTCACGCTGCAACTCCCCACTGAAATTCGCAACGGCGAACTGCTTCCCGATCCGGGCCTCACGCCGGGCCAACCCGTCGTCCTTCGCGGAACGTATCAGCCGGGATGCCGCTTTCACGGGGCCACGATCGAACTGACCGACTCGCCAGCGGAGCGGATCTTCGGCGGGAAGCCCGTACTGCTTGAAGGCGCGATCGTCCGCGGAACGAACCCGCCGACTGGAGCGGTTCCGTTCCCCGCCTTGATCCTCGAACCGCCCGCCACCGACTCTCGCATCGCCGTCACCTGCTACTTCAAGGTCTCGGATGCGGACGAGGTGATGAAGCTGAAACCGGGCCAGAAGGTGGACGTGCGTGGCCGCTGCTCCGGCCGCAACTACACCGCCGTGCGGCTGGACAACTGCACGATCGCGACGCCGGAGCAGCCGCCGGGCCCGGAAGTGATCCGCCTCGCGGCTTCGACGTTCTTCAACGACTACGAATCGGACTTGCTCGCCGCTCCGCGCGCGAACCCGCGTGATCCGATGGCCGAGGTTCTTCCCGTGACCGCCGAAGGGATCGGCCACGCCTTCCAGATCGATGCCCGCTCCGCGAACATTACCTACCGCAACAAAGTGGTTCAACTCAGCGGGTACGTGAAAGAACGACATGCCGGCACGCGGATGCTCGTCTTCCAGTGCGGCACGGAATCGAGCTTCTCCGTGGCCGCGGTCTTCTCCCCGAACGCGTTCGACGCCCTGCCGGACGAGAAAACGATGGTGATCCGCGGCGTGTGCTCCGGGTTCGCGGGCGGCTATATCCGAATCGACAGCGCCGAGTACGCCGAGGCCCTCGGCGGGCTTGCGGCCATGCGGACGGATCCCGAGTTCCTCCCGTACCGCTTCGGCAAGGAACACATTGTCGATCAACTCCTCCCGGCTCGCGGCAAGGAATCGCCCGTGAAGCGTCTCGCGATCCGCTTCAGCGGCGACGATCAGATCCACGTCGTGGTTCAAAAGTCCGGCTACGTTTTGGGATCGACGCTCTTCCGCGAGGCGCTACCCGAACCGCGGTGGGTCGCGGCCACGACCAAGTATCCGACGCTCGTGCGGCACTACCGCATCCGCGAGGGTACGGTCGAAATCGGGCAGCCGATCCCGATGGGCGAGAAGCGTGAGATCACGGACTTCTGGGAGCCGGTGTTGAAGTCCGGGTTGAAGCGCGGGCAGTCTTGGTCCGCGAAGTTCCCGGATGGCCGAGTCGCGACTTACACCGTGACCGGGTTCGCGAAGCAGCCCGGCACCGAAGCGGACATCCTGGACGTGAAGCGGGTGCTGCGGAACCCGACGGACCCGACTCGCTGGGAAGAAACGGCCTGCACGTACATCCGCGGCATCGGCGAGGCCCGGCGGATCGTCACGAACCGCAACGACCGCAACGAATCGATGGTCATCTCGGAGACGCGGCTGGTTTTGGTTTCGGACGGTCTCCCCGCCGAACTTCGCGGCGAATCGAAGAAGTGACGTCGAACCCGTGACGCGAGACGAGCCCGTGACGTGAGTCACGGGAGTTCGTGTTGCGATTCATCTCCCGTGACTCACGTCACGGGCTCGCTCCGGGGAATAAACCCGGCCCCGTGGTGTCATGTCTTCGTCAAGTCGATCAACGCCGTGCCGGTGGCGCGGCTCGTTCCCAAACACCAATCTGGCCGCGTTCCCGCGGAGGGGTCCGTCATGTGGTACGGCTATCTCGCCGATTTCGTCGTGTTCATTCACGTGCTCTATGTCGGGTACGTGGTGTTGGGCCAACTCGCGATCATGATCGCGGCGCCGTTCAAGTGGCGATGGGCCCGCAATCCGTGGTTCCGCTACACGCACCTGCTCGCCATCGCGATCGTGGCATGGGAAGCGCTGAACGACATTCGCTGCCCGATCACGATCTGGGAGGAGAAGCTGCGGGCGCTCGCGGGGCAAGACATCTCCGCGGGGCAGTCGTTCATGGGACGCATGTTCCACGATCTGCTCTTCTATCCGGACTTGCCGGAGATCTTCTTCAACACGCTGCACGTGGCGATGTTCGTGGTCGTGGTGCAGGGCGTGCTGATGTACCCGCCGCGTGGCTTCCGCCGAAGCCGGACCGCAATATCGGCTTGACGGCGTGGCCCGAGATGGGGCACGCTGTCGCCGTGGCACACGTTTCCCCGCTTCTGGCGATCCGTGCGGTTCGGCGCAAGCTTCGCGACATGACCGCGCTCGGCACGCTCTGGCCCGCGGTCGTGCGTGGCGGCAAACTCCTCGCCGCCGGCCGCTTCCGACAGTTCACCCGGAAACTCCTCAGCGAGTCGGCTGCGATCCGCGAACTCGCTCCGAACCGCGATGGCCCGCCACTCGTGCTGGCCGGTCATGTGCTCCGGCCCGGCGGCTACGACTTGCTCGTGCGAGCCATTTTGAAAGGGCTGATCGAATCCGGCGTGAACGTGATTCGCGATCCGAACGCGGTATTGAATCCCGAACTCGTGCCGCTCTCGATTCGGCCCAGCGAAGTGAAGATCCACGATGTGCCGCGACTCGCGATCGCGCCGCCGCATCTCCTGCATCGCTTCCACCCGGATGCCCGCACCGTGGCCTTCACCATGTGGGAGACGGAGACCCTCCCCGCGAAATCGGTGGCCGAGTTGAATCGTTGCGGCCGGGTGATCGTGCCGAGCGTGTGGGGCGAACGCTGCTTCCGTGAGAACGGCGTGATCGTGCCGATCGACGTGGTGCCGCTCGGCCACGACCCCGAGACGTTTTCGACTCGATCGCCCGCGACGGGGATCGTGTTCGGCACGGCCGGCGCTCTGGACGACGGCGGACTCCGCAAGAACGTTCAACGAACGATTGAACTCTTCCGCAACGCCTTCCCGAACGACCCGGACGTGCGGTTGCGGGTGAAGATCACGCCCGCGTCGCCGCCCGTTCACACGCATGGTGACCCTCGCATCGACGTGGTCGCGGAGTCCCTCACTTCGAGCGAACTCGCCGAGTGGTACGGCTCGCTGTCGGCGTTCGTGAACGCGTCGTTCGGCGAGGGATTCGGCCTGCATCTGCTCGAAGCGATGGCCTGCGGGCGACCGCTGATCTCGACCACATTCGGAGGAGTGGGAGCGTTCTTCGATTCGACGGTGGGCTACGAAGTGAAGTCGCGAATGGTCGAGGCTCGCAACGGCATCTACACCGGGAACTGGGCGGACCCGGACGACGACGGGATGATCGTGGCGATGCGTGCGGTGCGCAGCGACCCACGGACCGCGATGGAACTTGGGTTCCGCGCCGCGGAGCGAGCCCGTGCCTTCACCTGGGAACGCACGGTGCGGCGGCTCCGCGAGATCACTTGTTCTTGAGTTCGCCCGGAAGCTTCAGCACCGTCCCCGCCGGAATCAGATCGCCGGGCGCGAACTGCGGATTGAGTTCGTAAATGTCCGCCCACCGCATCGGCGAGCCGAGCGCTTCGCGGGCCACTTCGCCCATCCGCATCCCGCCCGCGGGAACGGTGTAGCTCTTCGGCCCGGACGTGACCCACGGATCGGCGGGCTTCACGACTGGCGACGCGGCAGGCGGAACGAATCCGGACACGGGTGCCACGGCGCCGACGAGTTGCGGATACCGTTTCTTCAACACGTGAATCGGCGGCACTTCCACCCGCACGCCCCCTTGCAGCGGTCGGCGGCCGTTGTACTCCGCGAGCGCGGCGGCGTACTTCGCGTCGTTGTAGTACTCCTTGCTGATCGTGCCGTAGGTGTCCGTTCGGGTCGGTTCGTGGAGATCGACATCGAAGGTGGTGCTGGCGGCTCGGTCCGGCGCGGTGAGTGTCGCGGGCTTGGTGTATTCGATGGTCAGTGGTTTGCTCGGCTCGCTCGGCGTGATCGCGGGCGCGATGGACGCCGGTGGCGTGATCGCGGGCGCGATGGACGCCGGTGGCGTGATCGCGGGAGCGATGGACGCGGGCGGAGTGCTCGCGGGAGCGATGGACGCGGGCGGAGTGATCGCGGGAGCGATGGACGCCGGTGGCGTGATCGAAACCGGGGGCTCGATTGCGGGAGCCGAGGGAGTCTTCGGAACTTCGATCGTTGGCAGCGTGGTCTTCGGGACCTCGATGGCCGGCGCTGATTTCGGAAGCTCGATCGGTGGCACGGTGGTCTTTGGGACCTCGATCGGCGGCACGGTGGTCTTTGGGACCTCGATCGGCGGCACGGTGGTCTTTGGGACCTCGATCGGCGGCACGGCTGTCGGCGTCTTTGGCAGTTCCGGAAGCGGAGGCGGAGCCACGGGAGCGCCCGAGGGCGTCTTCGGAAGCTCGATCGCGCCCGCCGGCGTGATCTCGGGGGCTGCCGGCTTCAACGAGGCGGGAGCGATTTCGGGATAGGCCGGCGGCACGATCGTCACCGAGGGCGGCGCAGTCGGCGCGGTCGGAAGCGCCGGCAACGTCACGGACGCCGAGGGGGCAGTGGGAGGAATCACGAACCCTCCCGCCCCCGGTTCTTCGACAGGCTTCTCGGTCACGGGCCGCTTCTGTTCTTCGGCCTTCGGCTTCTCCTCGGGCTTCGCCTCCGCGACCAGCGGTTGGCTGGCCTCGGGTGTCGGTTTCGGCGCGAAGTATTTCACGGCCGCGTAGCCGACCAGCAGGCTCGCCCCGGCTGCAGCCAGGATCTTGCCGTTCTTGCGGAGGCCAAACGCCTCCGCGATCTTTCCGGTCACGGTCGTCGGCTTCGACTCCGTTGCCGGCGCGGCGGCGGGCGGGAAGGGCGCCTTTGCCGGAGTCGCCGGCTTGGCTTGCGTCGGGGTCTTCGGAACGTCGACTGCGATCGGGTCCATCCGTGAACCCTCCGATGATGGAGTGAACGACTTTGATTCCACCGCGCTCCGCTCCGCGGACTCCGCGTCGCGGCTAATGACAATCAGATTGACAAAGTCACCAGCATTCCTGGCGAACCGGCGACGTGAGTCGCCGGGTTGCACGTCCAACCCGGCGACTCACGTCGCCGGTTCGCCAAAACCACGCTGCCGCAAGTGACACCACTCTCCCGACTGTCAGTAAACGCCCGTTCTCTTCGCCACGCGAAGCTTCGCGCTGCGGGATCGCGGATTGCGGCTCGTTTCCGCGGCGCTCGCCTCGACCGGCTTCTTCGTGACCGGCTCCCACGCGTCCGTTCGGAACGCCTGCTTCACGCGGCGGTCTTCCAGCGAGTGGAAGCTGATGATCGCGGCCCGGCCGCCCGGTTTCACGACGCTCGGCAATGTCGCGAGCAGGCGATCCAGCGCTCCGAGTTCGTCGTTCACGGCGATCCGCAGAGCCTGGAACACGCGGGTGGCCGGGTCGATGCCGCCGCTGCGGGGCACGCTGCGACGCACGATATCCGCGAGGTCCGCCGTCGTGTCGAAGGGGCGGGTCGCGCGCCGTTCGACAATTCGCTTCGCCACGCGGCGGCTGTGCCGCTCTTCGCCGAACTCGAAGAACACGTCTGCGAGGGCCGCTTCGCTCATCCGATTCACGAGGTCGGCCGCCGTGGCTCCGGCGCTCGGATCGAGACGCATGTCCAGGGGACCGTCGTCCCGGAAGCTGAGACCTCGGACGCGGTCGTCCATCTGATCCGAGGCGAACCCGAGGTCCGCCAGCACGCCATCCACCGTGTCGATCTTCAGGCCCGTCAGCACGTCCGCCAGTTGGTCGAAGTTCGCGTGAATCAGTGTGACGAGGAGGCCTTCGAGGCCGGGCCGCGCCCGTGCGAGCATCGTGGCGTCCTGATCGAGGCCGATGAGCCGGCCGTTCGGGCCGAGGCGTTCGGCGATGAGGCGCGCGTGCCCGCCGCCGCCGGTCGTGCAATCGACCCACGTTTCGCCCGGTTGCGGATCGGCAAGGCGAAGAACCTCGTCGGCCAGCACCGCGACATGCTTCGGCGGCGGGGACATACGCGAGTCCGGAAAGCGGGTCAAGTGGAGTCGACCCGCGGGCTCAGGGGAGCGAACCGCCCGTGTACGCGATCAGGGAAGCTTCAGGGCGATATCGTAGATTTGTTCGATGTCCAGGGCCGCGTTATTGCACTGGAACAACTGCGCGAGGGCGGCCTTGTGCGATTTCATTTTCGTGTCGCCGACTCCGATGGCGCCGTAGCAGATCACGCCATCGCGTTCTTTTCCGCGATCCACGACCTCGACGCCTTCGATGCCCGCGGGAGGGACGGCGTTCAGATCGATGGCCAGGCGGAGGTCGCGGGCCGTGTCGCGAACTTTGCGGGGAAGCAGGACTGCGCCGGCGGCGCCGGCCGCGACCACGAGATTCCGGCCGTCCATCACCTTGGGTCCGTCGCCGGAGGTCGCGATGGCCACAGCTTCGACCCTCGCGTTCGGCACTTGCGAACGAATGACCTGGCACACGGCTTCGGCCCGGCTTTTTTCGCGTGAACCGATGCGAACGTGCCCGCCGTGCTTGGCAAGAAGCCGGGCCACGCGTTGACCCACGGGGCCGGTGCCGCCCAGCACAAGGGCTCGGCTCTGGCCGAGGTCGATGTGGCGTCCCGCGGCGCGAACCGCGGCCGCCGCCGTCGTGTTGCTGCCGTTCGAATCGAGCATCACCGAGACGCTCATGCCGTATTGCGGGATCAGGGCCTTGCGAACGGCCGCGAGCACCTCTTCGCCCGCCGCGACGTCCGACCCGCCGATGAAGATCGCGGTCCGGTGCAGATCCTTGCTGCCGCGCGTGAAGATGCAGCCGTGCACGAGCGGCACCACGTTCTGCGGCGTGACTCCGCCGTAGCTGAACAGATGCTGCACGCCGGAATCGACCGCGACCACGCGATCGAAGACGCTCGGAACCGGATCGGTGTCCAGTTGAATGAGAATGGTGGCTTTTTCGGACATCGGAGTCGGAGAGTGGTGAAGCCCACGGACGGGTGTCCGTGGGCTTGCGGAATGCGGATCGCGAATCACTCGAAGGGGTGCGGGGTGTCCTTCTTCGCGATGATTTCGTCGATGCTCGGGCTCGCCTTCATGGCGTTCACGATGGCCAGCTTCACGGCCTCGTAGTTGTTCTTGTAGATCTTCTTGTTGTCGTTCGCGGTGGGGGCGATGAACACGCCGCACACGATGACCCACTCTTCGGCCTTGGCCTTGGGCAGCACGCCGGCGACGACGCTGTCCACCACGGCGCGAGCCACGGCGGCCTGAGCCGGCCCGAACATCTGCATCACTTGCGTGCCCTTCTTCATCGTCACCTTCGTGACGGTGACGGTGGCGGGCTTCGCCGGAATGTTCGGGGAGACGACCGCGAGCAGGTTCGTGTGCCCGGCCGATTGGTTGGCGAGGGCGTTGGCGAACGCCGCGCCCACGGGGCCGTCCTTCGGCCCGATGAGCAGATCGATATGCGCCACGTTGTCCAGATCGAGGCTGCCATCCGCCTTGTTCTCGATCACGAGCCCTTCGCCGACATACATCACGGACATGTTCGCCTCCCGGAGCGAAACGGGGTGAGGTTGATTCGTGAGCATGGTTTATCGGCCCGGCGCGGTTCGTCAATTCCCGCTCCCGAACCTCGGTCCGAGATCACGCTTGTTCCGGACACTCCGTCGGATACGATGCTCGCAAGCGGCCTGTGGCCGCATCACCGCCTCCCCCGGGGTTTCGCCATGCTTCGCGCCTTCGCCGTCCTCGCCCTCGCCGCCGTCGGGCTCGCGGGAGTCTCACGACATCCGCTCGCTTCGGCCGAAGAGAAGAAGACCATCGGCTCCATCGACAGCAAGGACGCGAAGTTCGACGAGTTGATCCCGAAGAACGCCCAGATCGAACTCCTCGCCGCCGGGTACAAGTGGACCGAAGGGTGCGTGTGGAACAGGAAGGCCGGCTACCTTCTGTATTCGGACATCCCGAACAACCGCGTGGTGAAGTGGTCCGCGAAGGACGGCACGGCGGACTTCCTCAAGCCCGCGGGCTACACCGGAACCGCGAAGTTCACCGGCGAAGAACCCGGTTCCAACGGCCTGGCCTACGACAGGGGCGGAACGCTCTGGCTCTGCCAACACGGTGATCGTCGCATCGCGAAACTCGGGGCGGACGGCAAGTTCGTCACCGTCGTGGACAAGTACATGGGCAAGCGGCTGAACAGCCCGAACGACCTCGTCTTCGCGAACAACGGCGACCTCTACTTCACCGATCCGCCGTACGGCCTTCCGGGGAACGTGAAGGACCCCAACAAGGAACTCGACTTCCAGGGCGTGTACCGCTACAGCGCGAAGGGCGAACTCACGCTGCTCACGAAAGAGATGACGCGGCCGAACGGCATCGGACTCTCGCCCGACGAGAAGACCCTGTACGTGGCCAACTCCGATCCCGAGGCCGCGCTGTGGAAGGCGTTCCCGATCAACGCGGACGGCACCCTCGGCGCGAGCAAGGTGATCCACGACGCCACGAAGGACGTGGCCGCCAGCCCGAACAAGGGCCTGCCCGACGGACTGAAGGTGGACGCGAAGGGGAACATCTTCGCCACCGCGGTGAACGGCGTGTACGTCTTCAGCCCGGACTTCAAGTTCCTCGGCCGCATCGTGACGAACGACAAGACGGCGAACGTCGGCTGGGGCGACGACGGCACCGTGCTGTACCTCTGCACCAACGACAAACTCACCCGCATCAAAACGACCACCAAGGGCCTCGGCTGGTGACAGCTTCAAGCCGGTGACGTGAGTCGCCGGAGTTTCTGCGCCTTCAACTCCGGTGACTCACGTCACCGGCTCGCTTTTTGGATCACGCCATGCGAATCGCCGCACTCGCGCTTCTCGTCGCCGTCTCGCTCGTGCCGGGGCAACCCCCGCAGGGCGAGTACGTCAAGAAGACCAGTCGCACCTCGACGATCGTGGCCACGCTCGCCTCGCACAAACTGCCGAACCTCGCGGGCACGTGGCACTATGCCGGCCCATTCGACAACACGGATCGCAAAGGGTTCGACGCCGTCTATGCTCCGGAGAAGAAACTCGACCTGAAGGAGACCTTCACCGGCAAGAACGCCCTGAAGTTCGGGTGGAAGGAATACAAGCAGTTCGAACTCGGGAAGATTCTCGACCTGGCGAAGCTCTTCGAAGTTCGCACCGATGCGGTCGTGTACCTCGCTCACGAGTTCGAGTCCGATCGTGCCTTCAAGTGGCCGATCTCGCTCGGGGCGGACGACTCCTGCTCCGTGATCTTCAACGGGAAACGCGTGCTGCACGAAGATCACGAACGCCCCGCGGCTCCGGATCAGATGCGGGCCACGCTCGACGTGAAGCCCGGCAAGAACACGCTCGTCGTGAAGATCACGCAGTATGGCGGCGGCTGGGAAGCCTGGATCAGTCCCGAGTTCCCGGACATCGTGCCCGCCACGATCACGAAGCGGGCGGACCGCGACTTCCCGCCAGCGGCCGAGGTGCAGGCCACGAACGCCGCCGCGGGGAACGAAGCGGCCCACTACAAACTCGTCACGATTCCGCAGCCCGCCGATTGCGTGCTCGAAGTCGGCGGGCTCGCCTTCCGTCCGGACGGCAAGCTGCTTGCCTGCACCCGCCGCGGCGAAGTCTGGCTCATTCACAACCCGCTTGAAGAGGACCCGACTAGGATCAAGTTCACCCGCTTCGCCACGGGCCTGCACGAGGCCCTCGGCCTCTCGGTGATCGACAACAACACCGTGTACTCGGCCCAGCGGCCCGAACTCACCAAACTGGTGGACAAGGATGGCGACGGCGTGGCGGACGAGTTCACCACGATTTGCGACAAGTGGGGCGTGAGCGGCGACTACCACGAGTTCGCCTTCGGCCCCGCCCGCGACAAGGACGGCAACTTCTACATCACCCTGAATGTCGGGTTCGGCGGCGGTCACCAGGCCAAAGCTCCGTGGCGGGGCTGGTGCATGAAGATCACGCCGAAGGGCGAGATGGAGCCCTTCGCGTACGGTCTCCGCTCGCCGAACGGGATCGCCTTCGACCCGAACGGCGACCTGTTCTACTGCGACAATCAGGGTGAGTGGGTCGTCTCGAACAAGATGCATCATTTGAAGAAGGGAAAGTTCTACGGGCATCAGGCCGGGCTGCGGTGGGTCAAGGATTCGCCCTTCGCCGGGAAGGTGCCGGAGAAGGTGGCGTTCGGCATGCTCTACGACGGCCAAAAAGGGGCCGGCGCGAACGCCCCGGACGGCTACCCGGATCTCGATCCGCCGTGCATCTGGTTCCCGTACGGCCGCATGGGGAAGAGCGTGAGCCAGCCGACATGGGACACCACCGGCGGAAAGTTCGGACCGTTCGCCGGTCAGTGCTTCGTCGGCGACCAAACCAACAGCGTCGTGATGCGGGTCTCGTTGGAGAAAGTGAACGGCGTGCATCAGGGGGCATGCTTCCCCTTCCGCAGCGGGTTGCAGTGCGGCGTGAATCGCGTCGCGTTCGCTCCGGATGGCTCGCTCTTCGCCGGCCAGACGAACCGCGGCTGGGGCTCGCTCGGCGGCAAGCCGTATGGCCTCCAGCGCCTCGTTTACACCGGGAACGAGCCGTTCGAGATGCACCACATCACGCTGACGAAGAACGGATTCGACGTGACCTTCACGAAGCCGCTCGACCCGAAGAGCGTCGCGGCGCCCGGCTCGATGTCGTCGTACACGTACACGTACAACTCGCAGTACGGCGGGCCGGAGGTGGATCGCCGCCCCGAACAGATTCTCGAACCGATCCTCAGCAAGGACGGCAAGACGCTTTCCGTGGACGGGGCGACACTGAAGAAGGGCCGCGTGTACGAGATCCAGTTGGACGGCGTCCGCAGCAGCGCCGGCGAGCGACTCCTCCATTCGGACGCGTACTACACGTTGAACGAACTTCGTCGTTGACTTGAGCCGCGATTTCGGCGATGTTCGAAGTCCTGCCTCACACTCCCGCACGGGACACGCCATGCATCGCCTTCCGCGCCGCGGCTTCCTTCAGATGGGCATGTTCGGATTGGGCGGATTCACGCTGCCGAGCCTGCTCAAGGCCGAAGCGGACGCCGGTATCCGCACGTCGAACAAATCGGTGATCCTGATCTACCTCGTCGGAGGCCCGCCGCATCAGGACCTCTTCGATCTGAAGCCGGACGCGCCGAAGGAAATCGCCGGGCCGTGGAAACCGATCGCCACGAACGTGACCGGGATGAAGATCTGCGAGGCGCTGCCGAAACTCGCCCGCATCGCGGACAAGTGGAGCGTGGTGCGGTCCGTGGTCGGGAACCAGGCGGATCACGACGCGATTCAGGTGTTCAACGGGCGCCATCCGAAGAAGCCGACCCCGGCGGGCGGATGGCCGCAGTTCGGGTCCACCGTGGCGAAGATGCAAGGCCCGACGGACCCGGCCGTGCCGCCGTTCATGAGCCTCTGTTACACATGCACCCACGGGCCATACAACGAGCCCGGCCCCGGCTTCATGGGCGCTCCGTACTCCCCCTTCCGCCCGATGGGCCCCTCGAAAAACGACATGTTCCTCCGCGGCATCACGGTGAACACCCTCACCGACCGCAAGACTCTGCTCAAGAGTTTCGACACCGTTCGCCGCGACATCGACACCGGCGACACGATGAAAGGCATGGACGCGTTCGAGCGGCAGGCCTTCGGGCTGCTCACGTCGTCCAAACTCGCGGACGCCCTGGACATCAACAAGGAAAGCCCGAAGACCATCGCCCGATACGGCACCGGCGACCCGAAGATTCACATGGACGGCAACGGCGCCCCGCGCGTGCCGCAGAGCCTGCTCATGGCCCGGAGGCTCGTCGAGGCCGGCGTCCGCGTCGTGACGCTGAACTACAGCAAGTGGGATTGGCACGGCGGGAAGAACGCCGAGGGCCGCGCGGACAACTCGATCTTCCTCCGCGAGAAGGAGGACTTCCCCGTCTTCGACCAGTGCCTCTCGGCCCTCGTGGAAGACCTTCACGATCGCGGCCTCTCGGACGACTGCTCCGTGATCGTGATGGGCGAATTCGGCCGCACGCCGAAGATCAGTTCGATCGTGGGCCGCGACCACTGGCCTCAGGTGAATTGCGCGTTCGTCGCCGGCGGCGGGATGAAGCACGGCCAGATGATCGGCTCGACCGATCGCATCGCGGGCGAAGCCGCCTCGCGACCCGTCACGTTCGGCGAGTTGTACGCCACGCTGTACCACAACTTGGGGATCGACCCGAACGCCGCGACCCTCCCGGATCTCACCGGCCGCCCGCAGTACCTTGTGGAAGACGACGCGAAACCGTTGCCGGAACTGATTTGATCGGCCGAGCGAGTTCAGGCGAAGTACGTCTCGGTCTTCCCGTACTCGGCGTACTTGGCTTTCAGGTAGCGGTGGAAGTCTTCGTAGTGAACGTCGCGCAGGTCGCCGCCATCGCTTCGCCTGATGTAGCTGAAGTACAACTGCCGACGCGGGCGGTCGGAAAGGTTCGGGTTGGAGCGGTGCGGGGTGAACCCGCCGAAGACCGCGACATCTCCGGGCTCGAGGACCAACGGCACGGCTGTCGCCTCGTCCACCGTCTCGGCCGGCAATTCGCGGTATGAGCCGTCTTGTGGGGTGAGGGGCCCATCGAGGTGCCGCCCGGGGTAAACCAGCGTGCACCCGTTCTCTTCGTCCGCAGGGTCGAGCGGCACCAGCATGCTCAGGAAGCTGCGCGGGAACCGCTCCCACGCGATCCAGTCCTGGTGCAAGCCGTACCCCTTCGCTCCCGGCAACTTGTAGATGAGTTTGTCCTTGAACAGGCTCGCGGGTTCGCCGTAGAGATCCGCCATCAAGTCAAGCGGCCGCGGGTCGTGAGCAAGCATGCGGCAGATCGGCGAGAGATCGATGATGGGGTCGAACGCGTCGAACTGGCACTCGCCGGTGAAGACGTTGTCCTGCCAGCGGCAGCGGATGTTCTTCACGTCGACGAGCCGGGCATGCTCTTTGCGCACGCGATCCGCATCCACGGCGGCGGCCGCGATCTCGGGCGCGTGGAAGAGACCGCGAACGATCACGTAACCGTCCCGTTCCCACTGCGAACGAAGCGATCGCGAATCGGCGACGGTCATGGTTCACCTCGCTTCACCGGGACGAACCACGCGAATGCGGTCATCGCGAGGGCCGAGCCGGCGAGCCACGGGAAGAGCGGAGCGTACGCGCCGAGTCGAGTCTTGAACGCGGCGAAGAGCAGCGGGCCGACCGCCGAGAAGAGCACGGTCAGCAGTTGAGCGGCGCCCTGGATGCGGCCGAGGGCCGCCGGCCCGTATTCGCGTCGCCACACGGTGAAGAAACAGACGGTGATCGCCCCGCCCGCCGCCGCAAGCGCCGCCGCGTAGGCATACGCCTGCCACTCCTCGACCACGAACGGGAACACGCCGAGCGTGAGCGCTAGAAGCAGCAGGCCACACGCGAACAGTTTCTCCAGCGGCGCCTTCGTCGCCAACCATCCGACGAGCAGGTTCGCCGCCAAGCCCACCGGGATGCCGACGACGGTCGCATTCAGGAACACGGATTTCGGAAAGCCTCGCTCGGCGAGGATCGACTCGTTGAAGAGCGAAGTTCCGGCCGCGACCAGCCCGTAGAACGAGGTGCCGACCGCGAACACCCAGAATGCGGGCGTTCGGAGCGCTTGCCCGAACGTGCGGCTGGGCTCGGCCGCGCCGCTCGCTTCCATCGCTTTCGTGAAGCGATCGCGGACCAACGAGAACGAAACCGCCGCGGCGACGAGCACGCCCAACCCGATCCCCGCCCACGGCGTCCGCCAATCCTCTGGGTTCCCGGTCACGACTTCACGCAGCGTGGCGAACGCCGCGATGAAGCCGATGGTGGTGAGGCACGAATACGTGCCCATCGCCAAACCGGCCCGCGGGCCCGCCGAGCGGCCGACGAGCGCGAGGCTTCCCACGGAGAGGGCGCTTTGGCCGAGCCCGCGCGTGAGCAGGATGAAGAGGAACAATCCGGCGGCGCCGCCCGTCCACGCCGCGAGCCCGAAGACCGCTGCGGCGAGCAGCACCATCGTTCCCGACAGCACACTTCGGGCGCCGAGGCGGTCGAGGAGCCAACCGCAGGGGAGGCAGAAGGCCGCGCCGATCAGCGTGGCCCAAAGGTTCATCAGCCCGTAACCCTCGCGGGTCAGGGCGAACTCCTTCAGGATCGGCTCGGTGAACAGCCCCAGTCCGTGGGTGCGGCCGGGGAGCGTGGCCACCATCGCAAGTGCGGCCATGGCGATGTGAATCCAGCGCCATGTCGAGCGTGGCGGTGCGGATGTGACGACAGAAGACACGTCAGAAGTCTCCCACCGGTTCACCCCCGGCCCGCGTCGCCGCGTTTCGCCACACCTGAACGTCCACCGAATCGCGAACGAAACGCACGCTGCCGTCCGCGAGCAGGACGTTCACGCCGCCCGAGTGCCGGCTTCGCGCCGCCTTGTATCCGACTGCAGTGTACCCCGGAAGGAACGGGTTGTTCGCCACGCAGTCGAAACTGCGGGAGTTCGGGGTGTAGTAGTGGTTGTAGCTGACGCAGCGCGGCTCGCCGGATGCCCACATGAACTGTCGATGGTTCGACCCGTTCCACGCCTGCGGGGCGCCGCCGCAACTTCCGTCGCTCGGCAGGTTCCCGCTGAAGCCGAGGTATTTGTACACGGTTCGCTCGTCGCCCGGGGGAGGGGAGCCGCCGGGCACGTTCTCGCCGCCCGCCCCAAGGATGCTCTCGGACATCGCGGCCGTGTTCGATGCTCCGTCGGAAATGTCCGTGATGCGCTGGCCGACCTGGACGATGAACACGCCGTCCGCGTTCAGAGGCGAGCCGTTGTTTGCGACTCCGTTCCCATGGCAAGCGACATAGTTCGTCGGCCCCATGTTCTGCACGCCGTACGCGCTGCTCACCGGTTCGCCCCGGTCGGACGGGCAGAGGAAGATCTTCACCTTCTGGACGACGGCGAACTGATTGGCGGCGGTGATCTGGAACGACGGCGGCGCGTACATCATCTGCTTCAAATCCATCGTGTTGTAGATGTTCGTCTGCTCGAGGTAGGGTGAAAGCTGCGCCAGCACGCTCCAGGTGTACTTGTAGTCCTGAACGGTCGAGTTCGGCGCGGTGAAGGGGTAGAGCGGCGGGAGACGGCCGTTCGCGCCCTCGTAATTGTGGAGGGCGAGCCCGAGTTGCTTGAGGTTGTTCGAGCAACTCATGCGGGCGGCGGCTTCGCGAACCTTTTGCACCGCGGGAAGCAGGAGCCCGATGAGAACCGCGATGATGGCGATGACGACGAGCAATTCGATCAACGTGAACGCCGGGCGGCGGAGGCGGTGCGGCACGTCGGGCTCCGAACGGGAAACGGGATGACAAATGCCTTTTCGTTAAGATGTTATCGCGATCTCCGGTCCACGTCCAGCTTCGACCTCCGATCCGGGCGCCCCGTTGCCCCGGCGTGCTCCGTCCTTCATACTAATGGCATCGAGCCTCTCGTTCCCGCGGCCGCGAAATGACATTCCTTCTGTTTGCCGTGTTCAGCCCCGGGCTGGCGATTGGCGCCGCCGCGGCCGCCGTCGCGGCTCCGTTGCTCATTCACCTGCTCTTCCGCAAGCGCTATCAGATCGTGCCGTGGGCCGCGATCCGGTTCCTTCTCACGGCCGAACGACGGCACAAGCGCCGCATCGATCAGTGGTTGCTCCTCGTGCTCCGCACGCTCGCGCTGCTCCTGCCGCTCTTCGCCATGATCGCGGCCACCTCCTGGGCCGAGAACCTCTGGCAGAGCGTTCGCCCCGGCAAGCTCGAATCGTATTCCTCCGTGCCGCGCACGCATCACGTCCTGGTCGTGGACGGTTCCTTGAGCATGACGACGCGAACGGAGGACGGCCGCACGCGGTTCGAAGTCGCGGTGGCCGCGGCCGAGGAACTCGTGCGACGGGGAAACGGAGGCGACGGCTACAGCATCATCTTCGTGGGAACGTCGCCGCAGGTGATCGTGCCGGGCCCGTCCAACGCGCACGACAAAGTGTTGAAGGAACTTGGCAAGCTGAAGCCGACCCATGCCGCGGCCGACACCGCGCCCGCCCTGCCCATGATCGCGGACGCCCTCGCTCGCTCGCCGCGGTCGTACCCGCGCCGACAAGTCACCTTCTTTACGGACCTGCAACGTTCCGCGTGGGCCAGTTCGCTCCCGACTCCGGACGCTCCCGTTCCCGAAGCGTGGACGCAGATTCTCAAGGGGAAGGACGGCAAAGGCGCGGCCGAAGTCGTGATCGTGGACGCCGCGAAGGCGGATGTGGACAACCTCGCCATCGCGGACCTGAGCCTCGGCGATCCGCTTCCGCTCGTCGATGCGCCAGCCTCGGTCACGGCCACGATCCAGAATCATGGGAAGAGCGAGAAGCGACTCGTTCGCGTGGAGTTGCTCCTCGGTCGCCCTTCCGCGTCCGGTTCAGATTCGCTCGTGCCGCTTGAATCGCGAACGATCGACGCCGTGCCCGCGGGCGGAATCTCGGCCGTCACCTTCAACCTCGAAGGCGCCCGAACCGGGTTCATCACTCGCGGCTTGCACGTGATCCAGGTCAAGCTCGCCGACGGGGACGAACTCCCGGCGGACGACGTTCGCTCGATGGTGGTGGACGTGCGAGCCGGGCTTCACGCGATGATCGTGGACGGAAAGAAGGGCGAGGCGGAACGCTTGCGGCGAGCGGGCGAACACCTTGCTCGATCGCTCGTGCCGCCGGGGGCGAAGCCGAGCGAGACGCCGGCGCGGCTGCATCGGCCCGGGGCGAAGTGGCCTGAGAGCCCGGATGATCGCTGGATTCTCTCGCCGACCGAGTTCGCGAATCCGGACCTGGGCGACGCCGCGGGCGCCGAGTGCCTGTTCCTTTGCGATCTCCCCGCGCTCACGCCCGCGATCGTCGGCAAGTTGGACGCGCACCTGAAGCGTGGCGGCGGCGTCGTGATCGGCCTCGGACCAAACGCCTTCGCCGCGAAGGACAACTACAATCGGCTGCTCTTCAACGAGGGGAACGGCATCCTTCCCGGGCCGATCCTCGACATCGCCACCACGAAGGCGGACGATCCGGGCTTTCGACTGTTCGCGGAAGAAGCCGAGTACCGCAAGCCGCCGCTTCTCGCGTTCCGGGACGACAACGCCCGCGCGGGCCTCGCCACGGTCCCGTTCCGCAGTTATGTGAAGCTCGACGCTCCGGCCGATGGCCGCGCTCGAAGGATTCTCTCGTTCGTGCCCGCGGGAACTCCGGGGACTCAAGCCCCCGGCTCGACGGATCGGAAGCCGGACGCCGCCGTGGTCGCGTGGTCCCGGCACCGCGGCCGCGTCGTCGTTTACACCAGCACGTTCAACCAGGACTGGACGGACTGGCCGGTGCTGCCGAGCTTCCTGCCCTTCGTTCACGAGACGCTCCGCTTCGCCTCCGCGAATCCGGACCAGCACACGATCCGCGTCGGCGACTTGCTCGAGGAGTTCTTCCCGCCTGGAACCGCGGGCCTGAGTGCGGAACTGATCGGCCCCGAGGGGATCACGGCGAAGCTGCCGATCACGCTGCGGGACGAAGTGGGCGTGGCTCGTTATGCGGACACGAATTTCAGCGGGCTGTACAAGCTCGGCGCGGGGGACGCTCGCGATCGCATCTTCGCCGTGAACGCGCCCGAGGCCTCGCCCTCCGGCGGCAACGAGTTCGATCTCCGCCGCGCCGAATCGAACGAGTTCAAGCCGATTGGCCCGATCCAGATCGTGACGGAACTCGGCGAGGTTCGGACGGCGGAAGGCGGCGCGAGCATCGTGAGCACGCCGCGGCCGCATGGGCCCACGCTCGCGCGTTGGGCCGTGCTCCTGGCCATCGGCATCATGGTGTGGGAAGTGGTTCTTGCGTGGAGAATGGGCCCGAGCCGCCTGCCCGGCGTCACCGCCAGGCCGATCGAGAAGCGCCCGTTCCTCCGCGTTCTGGGGAATCTTCTGGCGTTCGCCGTGCTCGTCGTCACGCTCTTCGCCGTGTTCCTCGTGATCCGCGCGGACCGCACCGGGAACGTGTTCGGGTTCCTGCCGCAGGAGATGAAGAACCAGGCCGAGTCGGCCGTGGGGTGGGCCGTGAATCTGCCGCCGACACCCGCCGGCGAGAACGACAAACTCGTGCTCGAACGCTCCGCCGCGGTGGCCCGCGATCTGACCACGGACTGGCTCGTCGCGGGAGTCGTGGCCCTCGGCTGCGCCGCGATCGCGGGAGGCATGTACTGGCGCGAACGCGGCGCGGCCGGTGGCCTTCGCCGAATCCTGATCCCCACCGCGCTCCGCACCGCCGTTTTCCTTCTCGCCCTGTTCGTGCTTCTTTCGCAATGGCAACTCGCTTTCAAACGCGAGGGCTGGCCCGAGATCGTGATCATCCTGGACACCTCCGCGAGCATGGCGACCGTGGACGACCTTCGCGATCCGGCGGTGAAGGCGAAGGCGGCCCAACTCGCGGCCGCGGCGGGGCTGCCCCAGGCCCACCGACTGAAGCTCGCCCAGCTTCTGCTCGCGAAAAAGGACACGGACTGGCTCGAGAAACTGCTCCGCGAGAAGCAGGTGAAGGTCCACATCTATGCGGTCGACTCGCAGACGCGGCTCGTCGGCGGCGCGACCGAAGAGAAGGACATTGCGGCGGCTCGCGACGCGTTCCTCGCTCTGAAGCCCGAGGGCGACACGACCCGGCTCGGCGACGGAGTCGAAGCCGTCGTCAAGTCGTATCAGGGCGGGTCGCTCGCCGCCATCATTCTGTTCACGGACGGCGTCACCACGGCGGGCGCGGACCTGCCCGACGCCGCGAGAACGGCCAACGTTCCGCTGTACCTCGTGGGCGTCGGCGATCCCTGGGTCGTGCCCGATCTTCGCCTCTCGGATCCGATCTTCGAGGAGGTCGTGGCCCGCGGAGACACTCTGGACTTTCAGGTGCGGCTGAGTTCGCGAGGGGCCGTGTCGCCGGATTCGGTCGTGGTCTCGCTTCAGGAGAAGACGCCGAGCGGGCTCGTGGAACGCGGCCGCGCATCCGCCGTTCCCACGGAAGAGGGCGCGGCCGTGAAAGTGAGCTACACGCCCGGCGAAGTCGGCGAGAAGATCCTCGTCATGGAGGCGCCGCCGATCGCGGGCGAAGCGGATACCACGAACAACCGCATCGAGCGGCGCATCACGGTGGTGGACGCGAAGCGTGCCCGCGTGCTCTTCGTGGAAGGAGACCCGCGGTACGATTTCCGCTACGCCAAGGTGCTGATGGAACGCGAATCCGAACGCGTGGCCGGGAACAAATCGATCGAACTGAAGAGCGTGCTGCTCGGGGCCTCCCGCGGGTGGGCCGAAACGGACAAGTCCGCCCTTGCGGACTTCCCGACCCGGGATCAACTCTTCGAGTACGACGTGGTGATCGTGGGAGACTTCGACCCGAAGCAGTTGCCGCGCTCGAGCCGCGCCCTGCAGGACCTCGCGGATTTCGTGAAAGTGAAGGGGGGCGGCCTGCTCTTCGTCGCAGGAGAACACTTCAACCCGTTCGCCTTCGCGGATACGCCGTTGGCCGAGGCGATGCCGATCGTGCCGAACGAAGGCGTGCCGCCGAAGCCGACTTCCGAGGAGAACCCGATCGCGGAATCGTATCGTCCGCACCTCACGCCCGCGGGTCGTTCGCATCCGCTCTTCCGGTTCAGTTCCGACCCGGCCGAATCGGATCGCATCTGGAATCGCCTTCAGCCGCTCTTCTGGCACGCGACCGGCTACAAACGGAAGCCCGCGGCCGAGGCACTCGCCGTTCACAAGGACAAACCCGCCGAAGGGGGCCGCGAAAGTCATCCCCTCGTGCTGCAGCAGTTCGTCGGCGCGGGCCGCGTCATCTTCCTCGGCTTCGACGAAACGTGGCGCTGGCGCTTCCGCACCGACGAGGAACAGTTCAACAAATTCTGGCTGCAGGCCGTTCGCGTGCTTGCTCGCGCCCGTCGCGGCAAGATCGAATTGAAGCTGAAGGACGGCGGCGGCCCGTACCGGCGGGACGACCGCATCACGGTGAAGGTTCGCTTCCCGGACGACGCACCCGCCCCGCCGGACGGAACCGTGGTGCGAGTTCAGGTGCAGCGGAGCCCGCTGCCGAACGCGGACGGCACGCCGGGCATGGGCGAGGTGGATTCACAGGATCTGCTGCTGACGCGAGTGAAGGGCGAGCGTGCGGAGTTCGAGGGCGCCCTGATGCGAACGCCGGAGGCCGTCTACCGTTTCACGCTGGTGGAACCGGACGCGGGGCCGAACCCGCCGCGAGCCGAGGCCCGGGTGCTGCCGCCTCCCACGGAGCGGGAGCGGCTGGACATGAACCGCCCGGCGCTCGTCGCCGCCGCGAGCGTGTCGCACGGCGGATTCTACACGCTGGACACGGCGGAGAAGGTGTTCGACGACCTCCGCGATCTCGAACCGATCGAGTTGAACGAACCGCGACCGCCGCTTGCGCTGTGGAACCATCCCGCGGTGTACGGTCTGCTTCTGCTCGCGCTCGTATCCGAGTGGCTGCTTCGCAAACGTGAACGACTTCTGTAGCGACTCTCCCATGCCGAGGGCTCCCGCCATGCGATCGATGCTCGCGATGATTCTGCTCGCGTCCCCGGCCGCGGCCCAGGACAAGAAAGAGCCTCCGAAGGGCCCACGGCCCACGGCCGCGAACGTGGCTTACGGCACGCATCCGCGGCAAGTCCTCGATTTCTGGCGAGCCAAAGCGGAGCAGCCGACGCCGCTCGCCTTCATGATTCATGGCGGCGGCTGGGTCAATGGCGACAAAAGCGGGTACTACCCCGCGGTTCAACGTTTCCTCGACGCGGGTCTCTCGGTGGTCTCGATCAACTATCGGCTCGTGACTCAGGCCGTGGACGCCAAAGTGGACCCGCCCGTGAAGTGGCCCATCGCCGACGCGGCCCGCGCGTTGCAGTTCGTTCGCAGCCGCTCGAAGGACTGGAACGTGGACGCCACGCGAATCGGAGCCACGGGGAGTTCCGCGGGCGGCTGCTCCTCGCTGTGGCTGCTCTACCATGCCGATCTCGCGGATCCGAAGTCCGCCGATCCCGTGAGTCGCGAATCGACTCGTCTACATTGTGCCGCCGTGCTCGGCGCGCAAACCACGCTGGACCCGAAGATCCTTCGCGAGTGGATGCCGAACGCCCGCTACGGCGGTCACGCCTTCGGATTCCGCACGCCCGAGAACCGCGACGGCGCGTTCCAACGCTATTTCGAGAATCGCGAGTCTGTGCAGAAGTGGATCGACGAATACTCGCCGCTCGCCCACGTGACGGCGGACGACCCGCCGGCGTTCTTGGAGTTTCCCAGCCAGAAGAAGCCGCCCGTGAAGGGCGAGCCTCAAGACGACCCGACCCACTCCGCACTGCTCGGCATGATTCTGATTGAGAAGCTGAAGGCGACCAAGGTCGAGGGCATTCTCGTCTACCCCGGCCACGAACATGAGAAGTACAAGGACTCCGCCGCCTACCTGATCGACCGTCTGAAGAAGTGATCGGCGAACCGCAAGCGGTTCGCTCGACTCGCTCGGTTCACACAACGTCGCTTCGATGATCGCCGAATCGCGACCCGCTTGTGGGTTCGCGGCTCACTCCCCTCTCGAGTTGTCCGGCTGTGCGGGTTGTTCCTGTCGCATCCGATGCGCGGGAGCAATCGGCGCGCGTTGTAAATATTGCCGGGTTTCGACTCAAGCCGTTTTGACCGCACCACCCCGCGCATTTACCCTTCCGGTACAGGGCTCCTCGCCCTCCCAGATTCCCCAAATGGGTTCCTCGATGTACAGTCTCGTCCTGCTCACCGCCATGAGCACGGCCCCCAGCGGGCCGGAGTTCAACGGCTACTTTCGCGACCTCTTCAACCGCGGCTCCTGCGCCGGCTGCACGGGATGCAACGGCTGCAACGGCGCGATGAAGATGTCCTGCACCGGCTGCACCGGGTGCACGGGCTGCAACGGGTGCTGCGGCGGCAGCGGCCTCTTCACCGGGGATCGCATCCGCAGCCTCTTCGGCTCGAACTGCAACGGATGCTGCGGCGGGTGCTGCGGCGGAGTCGTGTACTCCTCCGGTTGCTGCGGCGGAAGCATGGCCAGCTTCGGAACGCCGATCGTCTCGATCCCCATGCCCGGCTACGAAACGTACCCGAGCCTGCCCGGGTTCAACGTGCCGCCTCCGTCCGCGATTCCGTACGCCCCGCCCGAAGTCGCGCCGCCGAGCATCGAACGGCAGACGGTCGCTCCGCGACCAGTCGCCACCGTGACCGGCGCGAGCGGCGGCGCACGCGCCACCGTGATCGTGCGACTCCCGGCGGACGCCATCCTCCTGGCCGACGGAACGGCCCTGAAGATGACCGGCACGGAACGCAAGTTCCAGACGCCGGACCTGCCCGCGGGCATGGAGTACACCTACCGCTTCGCCGCCGAGTACGAGCGCAACGGCGAGACGCTCAGCGTGAGCAAGAAGGTGGTGGTGCGGGCCGGAGCGACGGTCGTCGTCGAGTTCACGGACCTGACCAGTTCGTCGAAGCCGGCCCCGACCGGATCGGACGCGCCGAGCTACAAGGGGGACGCGGTGGCGGTGGCTCCCGTCTCGCTGCCGAAGTTCGCTCCGGTGGCCCCGGTCGCTCCCGTCGCTCCCGCGACTCGCGTGGCCGAGGAGAAGCCCGCTTCCGCGAAGATCACGGTGAAGGTGCCCGCGGGGGCGACCCTCTACGTGGACGACAAGAAGAACGGCTCGACGGACGCCGTGCGGACGTTCACGACCCCGCCGCTGCCGACCGGTCGCGAGTTCGCCTACAACTTCAAAGTGGAAACGACCCGCAACGGATTGCCGGAATCTCTCTCGCAGAAGGTCGCGTTCCGCGCCGGCGAGCAACTCACCGTCGACCTGACGCAACTCGCCAAGTGATCGATTTCGAACTCGACGCGGAGCCGATCGTCCCTCGGGCGATCGGCTCCGGTCATTTCTTCGCCGCGGGTTTCACCACGATGGTGATCGGTCGCGACGGTGCCGTGACGAGCGTGTTCGGCCGTGCGCCCGCTTTCTCGTCCTTCGCGAACGGCACCTGTCCCTGGCACTGCATCGCGAAGGAGTACTCTCCGGGCCGGGCTCCGGCCTGCACTTCGAACGACACCGCGACTTCGGACCCGCCCTCGGGTATGTTCACGTTGCTCACGCGAATCGGGTTCGGAGCCGAGAGCCCTTGTAGGTTCACGGCCGCCTTGAACTCCGGCCAGTTCCGCTTCACCGCGAACTTCACCTCGGCCTTCTTCCCCGCTTCGATCTCGATTCGATCCCGAGCCGGCGTGACGGCGAACGGCGCGGTGGTGCGAACGGCCACGATCAAATCTCGCGTCGGGCGGCTCGAGTTGAGATCGGGCGAATTCCAGACCCGCGAATAGGGTCGCACGTCCCGCACGATCGTTTCGTCGCCGCGTTTCGCGGTGGCGAGCAGCTTCACGGGGCCGAACCAGTCCGCGGCGTCCGCATCCGCGTGAAGCACGACCGTGCCGCGGGTGTCGTTGTTGATCGTGATCGGAACGCAATGCACGCCCTTCGGAAGCCCCTCGGCCGCGATGGTGAAGGGCCCATTGAAGCCGCCGGTGTTGTGAACCACGACATCGAGGTGAACCGCGCCCCCCTTCGGGATCGTGGTGCCTCCGGGGCCCGGATTCTGGTGGTGGATCACGGCGGGGAAGAAGTCCGGGAGCGGCCTGCGGATGGCGAGCACGTACTGGTAGCGGGCGCCGCCGCGGCGGTAGCGGTCCTGCACGAGCACGCGATACTTCCGCTTCGCGTTCAGGTTCGTCGAGCCGGACACGTCGCGGATGTGGCCGTCGAAGGCGTTCATGCGCGCTCCGAAGTCGTCCAGTTCCGCGACGCGGTTGTCTTTTCCGTCCAGGATCACGAGGTACGGGTCGGCCCGTCCCGCGATTCGTTCGCAATACACCTCGAAGGAGTAGGGCCCGTCCGCGTCCGGCTCGATCTCGAACCAGTCCGCGTCCCGCTCCTTGTCGAAGCGGCCGGAGAGCGTGACGGGAAGCGTCAGCCGTTGCGGTTTGGTCGGGGTGTCGTTCGGCTCCGCCTCCATTGACACCGGGGTGTCGCTGACGAGGATTGGCACGCCGCGATGCTGCATTCCGACGAGAGCGCTCGTGGCCGCAGTCGGGAGCACGCTGTGCCCGGTCGGATGTTCGGTGAATCGGAACGATCCGCGCTTCAAAACGTCGTCCGGAGCCGCGAACGATTCGGTGAACGAGTCGAGCGGCAGATCGTTGGCGAAAAGCGAACTCGGTTTCGCGGCGGGGCCCAGGTTCCGACCGTAAACGGCGAGCGTGGCCGGCTTCCCCGCCTGCACCACGCGGGGGAACACGTTCTCGACGTGCGGGCGTTCCGTGATCAGGAGCCGGTACGGCTGCCCGCCGCGGAACGAGAGATCGTTCAACGCGATGAAATAGTCCCCGTCCGCGGGGGGGGCGAATTCGACGAACGGATCGCGGCCGAAGTAGTCGCCGTTCGAGGCGTGTTGCTTGCCGTTCGCGTCCGTGACCGCGAGCACGCCGTCCAGTTGCGAGTCGAGCCGCTGGGCGAAGCAGTCCACGGCGATCCGTTGCCCTTTCTTCAGCTTCACGCGGAAGACATCCTCGCGGCCCTGATCCGATGTGCCGTTCACGATGGTGTTCGCGGCGACGATCTGGGCCGTCGCGGGGTCGTCGTTCGGCTCCTTCTCGGCCACTTCCACCGCACCCGCGGACACGGCGAAGAGTCGCGGGTTGGTGATGCCGTACTTCCCGACGAGCCGGGCATCGTAGGTGCCGGGCGGAACCGAGGCCGCAATCGCGATCTGGAACTTCCGATCCTTCAGGAACTTGACCGTGATGCCGGGGTGATCGAAGAATAACGTCTCGGCGGCTTCGAGGTCCGCGCCTTGCACCTCGAGTTCGACGGTGGAACCGGCCGCGCCGCCGAGAGGAGCGATCCGATCCAGCCGGGGCGAAGGAAGTTCGGCCCGCGCGGCCGCGGCGGACAACGACAGCAGGACCAACGCGCGTAGGAACATGCGGCACGATCCGAAGTGAGGTTCGCGAGGCGGGATACAGGGACGTTACCGGATGCGGTTCACCCCGTCCATCCGGGCTTTTCCCGAATCCGGCGGCGGGTTATAAGTGCGGCGGTCTCCGGGAGGTGCGTCATGCGGGCAATCGCGTTCACGAGTGCGGCGGTACTGATGGCGGCGGTGGTGCAGGCGCAGCCTCCGGGGCTTCCGCCCGCGGCTCCGGCCGCCGATCCCGTGCTGGACGGCCACCTCGCCAACTGGCAAGCCACGCTCGGCCGCGCCTCGAACTTCTCCGCGAAGTTCGACCTCACCCGAACCGAGGCCGTGTTCAAAAAGGAACGCAAGTACGCGGGCAGCGTGCTGTGCATGAAGCCGAACCTCGCGCGGCTCAGCATCGGCAGCGTCTCCGACAAAAACGACTTTGAAGCGTACATCTGCAACGGTCGAACGCTCTTCGAGTACAACTGGAGCGCAAAGACGATCACCGAGATCCCGCTGGCCGCCGGCCAGGGGGACAACCTCATGCTTGACTTTCTCGGCGGGATGACGGCCGACGCCGCGAAGAAGCGCTTCAAGATCTCGCTGTTCAACCCGACCGACCCGAACTACGTGTACCTCGACATCAAGCCGACGCTGGACAAGGACAAACAGGAGTTCGAGCACATGCGGTTCGCGTTGTACGGGGCGAAGGTGCCGCCTCCGCACAAACCGTACCTGCCGGCCCAGATGTACATGGTGAAACCGAACGGCGACGCGGAATTGTGGAAGTTCAGCGATCAGGCGGTGGACGTGCCGGGAGTGACGGAGAAGTTCTTCCAGTACGAGGAGCCGAAGGACAAGGGCTGGGTTCGCAAGAAGGCGACGCCGCCACCGGCCGCCGGCCCGATGGCTCCGCCGGCCGGCCTCGTCCGCCCGTCGAAGTGACTCAGACCAGATCCTTGATCAGTTTGCCGCCGTCCACGATCGGCACGGGGCGGCCCTGCGGCGTGTAGTAGACCTTCGAAGTGTCGATGCCCATTTGGCCGAGCACGGTGCGGAGCAGATCCGGCACGCTCACTGGCTCGGTGGTCGGGAACGCCGCGGTCTTGTCGGTCGCTCCGAGGACCTGTCCCGGTTTGATTCCGCCGCCGGCGAAGAGCACGCTCTGCGCCATGGACCAGTGATCGCGGCCCGCGTCGTTGTTCACCCGCGGCGTTCGGCCCATTTCTCCCATCAGCACCACGAGCGTGTCGTTCAAGAGGCCGCGCTGGTCGAGGTCCTCGATGAGCGCGCTGTAGGCCCTGTCCACGTGCGGGAACATGTCTTTCTCGAGGCTCGGGAAGATCGTGAAGTGATGATCCCAGCCGGAGTGATCCACGCCGACGAAGCGGCACCCGGCTTCGATGAGCCGCCGAGCGAGCAACGCGCACTGGCCGAGCGAGGTGTGCCCGTAGCGCTCTCGCGTTTCCGGCTTCTCCTGTGAGATGTCGAAGGCCTTGCGAGCCGCCGGGGACGAGACGAGGTCGTAGGCCTTTCGGTAGTACGTGGCCATCGCCTCGGGCTTGCCCTTGGCCGCGGCTCCGTCCGCTTCCGCAAGCAACTTCTTCCGGCGTTCCTGACGCTTGGCGTCGATGCCGTCCGCGGCCTTGAGATCTCGCACCTCGAAGTCCGGCTGCGAGGGATCGGCGTCGATCACGAACGGGGCGTACTCCGAGCCGTAGAACCCGGGGCCGCCGCCGCCCATCATGTGCGGCACGTTGATGTACGGCGGCACCGGCGACTTCGAGCCCAACTCGCGAGCGATGATCGAACCGATCGACGGGAACAGGTGGTTGTTCGGCGTCTTCGCGTTTCCGTCCGGGAAGTCCGCCTTGTACCCGGTCATCACGTAGTGGTAGCCGGTGTTGTGGCCGTTGTCGTTGTGGCTGTGGCTGCGGAGAATCGTGTACTTGTTCGCGAGCTTGGCGATCTTCGGCAGATGTTCGCAGATCATCGTGCCCGGCACGGAGGTCGGCTTCGGCTTGTATGGCCCGGCGATCTCCTTCGCCGCGTCCGGCTTCATGTCGAACATGTCGATGTGGGAAGGCCCGCCTTCCAGGAACAGGAAGATGCAGGACTTGGCCTTGGCGGCGTCGATCGCGGCGCGGGCCTGAAGGTGCAACAGGTGGGGCAGGGAGAACCCGCCGAGCAGACCCGTGCCGCCCAGCTTCAACATCGAGCGCCGATCCATGAACGGATCTCCGGTGGGAAAGTCAGTATCGCCGATGGTCCGCTCGTTTGCCAGCGGAAAGCGCTCCCGCGGCGTTGCTTCCGCACCGAGGTCCGCACACGAATCTGCCCCACCGCCGGAAATGCCCATTGACCCCCGCGGGGGAGCCTTCTAAACTTCAAAATGTAGTGAATTGCGGGTGTAACTCAGTGGTAGAGTACCTCGTTGCCAACGAGGTTGTCGTGGGTTCAAGTCCCATCACCCGCTCTGCAAGAAACCCCTTTCGTCGAAGCGTTTTACGCTTACCCGCGAGCCTCTCGCGGCGCGACTCCGGTAGCAGGATTCTGTGAACATGTTCACAGAATCGCGGAGTGGTGCCCGTGGCTCGAAAACGCAATCCCGTCCCGTCCTATCTCAAGCACAAGAACGGCAACGCTCGGGCTGTCTGGACGGATGCCGCTGGCGTCCGCCAGTACCGTACGCTCCCCGGCGAATACGCCTCGAAGGAGTCCCTCGAAGCCTTCGCGGTCGTGCAACTCGAAGCCGCCGCGGCTCCCGTGGCGGCCGCGGATCCGGAAGGCATCACGCTCACCGAAGTGTTCGTGGCGTACCTCGATCACGCGGATCGGCACTACCGCGGACCCGACGGCGAACCCACGGGTGAGATCGCACTCGTGAAGACCGTGGTGAAGCACACCCGGGAACTGTACGGCGGCACGCTGGCCGGCGAGTTCGGCCCGCTGGCGCTCCGTGCGGTCCGCGAGAAGTTCCTCGCCCTGGGGTGGTGCCGGAAGAACGTGAACCAGCAGGTGGAGCGACTTCGCCGCGTGTTCAAGTGGGCGGCGTCGGTGGAGTTGATCCCCTTCGAGACGTTCCAGCGCCTCACAACTGTAACGGGGCTACAGAAGGGGCGAACGGCGGCGCGGGAATCCGAACCAGTCGCACCCGTGGACAATGCCACCGTCGATGCCGTGCTGCCCTACGTCAATCGTCATGTCCGTGGCCTGATCGAGTTCCAGCGCCTCACGGGATGCCGGCCCGGCGAAGCGTGTGCGGTCCGTCGATGCGACATCGACACCGGGGGCGAAGTCTGGCTCTTCCGTCCGCCGCATCACAAGACGGCTCACCGTGGCAAGTCGCGAACCATCGCGATCGGCCCGAAAGCTCAAGCCATGCTCCGTGAGTTCTTCACGCCGAGCCTCGAAGACTACTTGTTCTCGCCGCGTCGCGCTGTGGAAGAACTGCGAGCGAAACGTGCGGCGAACCGCACAACCCCGCGCTACCCGTCCCACGAGAAACGGAACGCGGCGAAGCGGAAGGTGAAGCCGCTGCGGACCCCGGACGAATGCTACACGCCGCGATCCTACTTCTACGCCATCTCCCGCGCCGTCGTGAAGGCGAACGCGAACCGCAAGAAGTCTCTCCCCCCAATCCCGTCGTTCTCGCCGAACCGCATCCGTCACACGTTCGCGACGCGTGTACGGAAGGAACACGGGCTCGAGGCCGCGCAGGTGATGCTCGGGCACTCGAAAGCAGACGTCACCCAGATATACGCTGAACGCGACGTTGGCCTCGCTCTCGAAGTGGCCGCGAAGATCGGCTGAACGGATACAATCTTGAACGTCCGGCCGCGGGAGTAGCTACCCGCGGGCCGTGCCGCACCGAGTGTGCCCTCTCAGGCTCTCGGTGCGGCGCGGTGAA
>Ga0169931_10000588_pt1 | contig 60283 bp, 64 predicted proteins | sample Kivu_15m_20L_FD_129675 | JGI IMG/M metagenome (GOLD analysis project Ga0169931, IMG submission 129675) | Freshwater microbial communities from Lake Kivu, Western Province, Rwanda to study Microbial Dark Matter (Phase II) - Kivu_15m_20L... | ecosystem: Environmental > Aquatic > Freshwater > Lake...
TCTTGTAGCCCAAGCGATTCAAAGCACGCTCAAGAATATCAGCAGTCTCAGTAACCGCTTCCTCGCTCAGTTCTGGGCGAACAACATGAAGCACTTCATGCAACAGCGTGTTCACCAAGTTGCGCTTGGTCTGACACCGATACACAAATATAGTGGGGTTCTCTGTGTCAATCAGATCATTCTTTTTCGATGCAGGCGAAGATATTTCATCATTCCCAACAAACCGAACCTTGCAAATCTTTTGACCGATCTTCAGGTCAAAGTTTTTACGGTGTTTTTCTTTTTTTGGATTGTGTCTTGGGCCTGGGGACACTCCGCGCTTGTTCGAGTTTCTTGAAGCCATTTTTCTCCTTGATCTTTGCGATGAGTTCTTTGGTGAACTCACTCTGCACATTGGCTGCAATTCCTTTCTCTCCAAAGATACGCTCACGCTCGTCTTCCGTTATGGTTTCCTTCAGAATCTCAATCATCTCTATGATCTCACGCATGGCAGTTGCATTTCGGTTGGACTGATACATTCCCCACAACAGAATACCCACGCCGGTTAGTACCATACCTCCAAGCAGAACTCCACCAACCAATGCAACCTCTTTCAAGTAATACTGACTGGCACTAGCGAATGCAAGCATGAGTCCACCAGTAAACATTGCAAGCAGTCCAATGCGTTTGTTTGCAAAGAATGCAAACGCTATTCCTCCCGCAATCAGTATGAATCCAATCACCCAAAACAGAGTGATGTATCCATACAGTTTCTGCATGGCTGCTGCGCGACCTTCTTTCTCAATGTTTTCTAGTTCAATGACTCGCGCTTCAAGGTCTTGAATGCGCGTAGAGACAATCTCCATTTTGGTTGTCTCTGCTTCGATTCGTCCGCTTGCTTCAATCACCTGATCGCTGTGATTCTTGATCTCAGCAATGGAGTTGGTGGCAACATCAAGGTCTTCCTTGGCCTTGGGACTTGTTGCAGGATCGGAGTAGGCTTTGTCGATATGCTTGTCTGCTTGCGCTGCTTCTTTCTTGATGATTTGCGCGTCTTCAATGATGCCAGTGACATCTCTTTTAATGTCTTTCGCCGCATCTGCAAGTTTGGTGACTGCTCCGCTATCAGTCATAGGTATTTTTTTCTGTGGTGCAGAGCAACCACCAGGCTGAGTTGCTGCAAGACTCATTAGCACTACACCCACAATAGACCATAGTTTACTCATACTGTTTCCTTTCTACGAACCAATCTATGTATGCGTTGCCAGTCAACCTAGCGTTTTTGAGCAGCAGCGCGTGTCGTATCTAGTGCAGCAAAGTCTTTGCTTTTGGCTTTGGCTCCTCCTGCATACGGCCATGCGTATCCTTCTGTGAGCATGAGGCCATTCACAGATGAAGCAGACGAGTCTGAGTATATCTCCACAAGCATACGACCGTACTTGTCATCCTTTGTGGTGCGACCCCACAGTTTTGGCTGACGCTTTAGCCAGTCTTCCAAGAACTGTTTGGCAGCAATACCATACTGCTTCTCTTTCAGATTGGTAGTTCTGCTCTCAGGTGCATCAATGCCGCTGAGTCTGCATCGTGTCCATGTCTGTATGTTGAATCCGATATCAAACATGACATCAAGTGTGTCGCCGTCTATGACCTTTGGTATGCCAACAATTTTGTACTCGTACATGGTGATTACCTCATTGTGTTCCTGAAAGTCTGTCTATCGCTCTTTGCGTTTGTCTTTTTCTAGCCTCGCTCCACTCAAAGTGCTTTCCGTTTTTCCAGTATCCTAGTTTCCAATCGTCTGAAGCATACGCATTGGTAGGTAACTTGTCGGTTGCAAACACCGTGGCAAGACTAAAATCAACATACGCTAGAATGTACTCATCTTTGTACTTCTTGCTTGCAGCGACGGCCAACCGATCCAACTCTGCAAATGACTTCACAGGAGTTTGATCGTGTATCTTCCGCTTGTTGGCTGCTTCCGACAACCAAGACCCGAAGCGTAGCGTGTCACGGCCTTCTTTCATTTTCTCAGCATAGTGTCCCACATAGCGCAGCACAAACTTCACATCAGGGAACTCGCTCTTCAGAGATTCCATGGCAGCCAAGTTCTCTTTGCTGTCCTCGAACACTTCGATATAGTCCCATCCACCGCGCTTGATGACATCGGCGATCCACTTGCGCTTCGCCTTTGCTATGCCTGCGGAGGTGTTGCCAGCGAAACCAATGGCGTGTACTTCCACATTCACACCAATGGAAGCAAGCCACTCTTTCACAGGTCCTCCCTTGCTTCTGCCTGTGAGAACCACGGCAGGACTTGGTTTGCCCAACACCTTGCGAATGGCCATCATGGTAGGTTTGATGACTTTGGGATGGATCACCTTGTCGAATGCGCTCGTATCGAAACGCTCGCCGTCTTTCAGTTTGTAGAACTTGAACTCGTGCGAATTCAAATTGCGTACCACCTCATCGCCGCGCATGACACGCACAGGGCTATCGGTGAGCGCAAGCGTATCGTCAAAGTCGAAGATGCGAAGTTTCTTCATATCTCCCTACATCCATTCATCGTCCGACTGTTACCTGTAGGTTTTTCTTGATCTTGAACTTGTCCGTCAGGAAGTCTTTGATGATAACATCGGGATCTACTCTCCTACGCTCCATCCACAGATCAGCGTATGAAGTTGGTTTGCCTGAGGCATCTGCTGCAAAGATCATTGTTTCGTTTGCGAGAGAAGAGTACGACACGATGTAGTACTTGCCCTTGTAGCGATACAGAGTTTGGTGTCCTGCTTCACGGACTCGGACGACTGATTCCCCGGCGACTGATTCCTCTTCTTTGGGGAAGTTCTCTCTCTTGCTCACGGTACTCTTGCCACCAGGACCCACATCTCTGATCTCGTATCCAATCTTTGTTTTGGGATTCAGCGTGACCTTGGCCATGGCTTCGTCAATCTGCAATACATGATCCGATTCTAGTTCGACATGATCCATGATGCCTGGTGAACGCATTCCTTGTTGCATTCGCTTGAACTTTTTATCATCATACTGTTTCTGCAACAACTCACGAACACGCTGTTTCTCTTCAGAAGAGAGTCCCCTGCCAGCCTTTGCCTTCTTGATGAGGTGACCTACCCACTCTGCGCTGTTGAGTGCAATGCCTTTCAGCAACTGAGACATCGCAGTGCCGGGCGCAACTGCTATACCAGCAACAAATGCCAGCAGCAGTATCTCTTCCAAACCAAACGCTTCATCAATCTGCTCCGCTTCTTCCTTGACCTTGACAGACTTCTTGGGCTTGGAAACTCGGTACAGAGTATCGCCCTCGCCGTGTTGAACGCTTACCTTTTTGCCACTTGCACGAATAGCATTCAAATCGGCTTTAGTCTTTTTCAGAGACTTCCAATCTTCTCCCATGCTCTCTGCTTCGCTGTACATACTTCGGAAGAACGCATCGCCTTTTCCCCCGACAAGGCCAGATACGATGTCGAAGATCCCGTTGATCGCTTTGTTCCTGTAGTCGTACTTCTTGGCATCACTAGACTTCAGCATCTTGATGAAGCCAACGATGTCGTTCCCGACCGAAGCCATGGCGGTGTCCGACTGAAGGCTCTTGGCTGACTTTTCGATGACCTTCATCGCGCCGGCGCCGCGGTGGTCGCCCCACTCCGTGCGGAGGATCTCTATGTAGTTGTAGATCGTGTCAAGAGCCTTCTTCGACGACGGCTTCAACTCCTCGTTGACCTCTTCCTTCACTCCCAAATTTCGCTTTGGCGGCGACATTTGGACCAAATTTCGCTTTGCTTCTGCCTTCTCTTTTGCCGTTCCGTACTTTAACAACAACTCCCATGCTTGCCGCTTGTTCATGCCACCCATCACATTTATCATCACATCGTTCATTTTGACGGTTTTCCTTGCGATGTTTAGAGAGTGTAGAAGTCCAACATCTTCTGCGCCTTCCTCTACACTCATTGCTTCGCTGTACATACTTTCGACCTCTTCCTTCACTCCCGCGTTTCGCTTTGGCGGCGACATTTGGACCAAATTTCGCTTTGCTTGTGCCTTCTCTTTTGCCGTTCCGTACTTTAACAACAAATCCCATGCTTGCCACTTGTTCATGCCACCCGCCCGAATCAATTCGTTCGTTTTGACGGTTTTCCTTGCGATGTTTAGAGAGTGTAGAAGTCCAACATCTTCTGCGCCTTCCTCTTGATATGATTGCTCGTCCAGTTGCTTGCGGAAGTCGGCGAATCGCTTACCTTCGCGCATTCCCTTCGGAGGAATCTTTCCATCCTTACGCAGCGCATCTAGCAGTTGCTCAGCCACATCGTAGGCAACATCCATGATGTCTGAATCTGTGAACAAGAATGCAGTACCATCGCCTTCAATCTCCGCAGTTACATCTTCCACCCAAGGCACAATTTCCATTGCTGCGGGGTCAAGCGGTAGTTTGCCTGGTGCATTTGCTCCTTGCTTTACCGCTACGAAAATCTTTGAGTAGTCGGCATTGCTCTGTGCTTTCACTTTGGCATAGATGTTCTTGAACACCTTGGCTGCTGCACTACGCATTGCGGAAGAGTTTGCTCCATACTTTACTTCGTTGATATCTTTCATGGTCATTTTCCTTTCTTGAGTTTAACGGGTACTGCAACTTTGATTTGGGGGGTCTTGATGCCTGCTTGCTTGATGAGTTCTTGTATCTCTGCAACCAGTTTGGCGCCTTCAATTACTTCTTTGGGGATCCATACGGTTGCAGCAATTGGATTGGATTCGATACGAGTCACTTCAAACTCAGAACTAAGTGCAACAACACTGGCAATCTTGTTTGAGAACAGCGGATTCATCACGCAGTGCTGGTCAGGTGTAATCTGAAACACCACGGGTACTGGAGAATTTGATGACAAGTACGAGTTGATGTTGTCTTCAATGCTATACTTGATGCCATGGTTTGCGTATTGCATCTCGTATTTGTAATCTTCTCCGCGCTTGTCTTTGGGAAGGCTCTGTAGTTTCTGCTTATGAACAATGTATCGCTTCAGTTCAGCAAGGTCACGCTTTAGAGCAGACAGACTAAACACATAGAATCCTCCCTTCCCTGAGTTCCCTGAGTTCTCACCTGTAGCAAATTTTAGTGCAACGCTTGGATTAGAACTCCAACTCTCCACAGGATACAGCGGTTTGTATTTGGTGGCGTGACCGATCATCTGCTTGGTATGAATCTTGACAGTCTGATCCAGTTTCTTGATATTAACCAGGCTCACTGCATCCTTCAGAGAGATATTTATGCCTCGATACACGGTCTTTACGCCGGGATCAAGTTGTTGTTTGTAGGCTGCCTTGCAGCGTATCAGTTCTGCGTATGCTGTTTTGACCCTTCCATAGTTACCAGGCGAACTCACATAGTTGGATACCTGATCCCAAATCTGCGCTTCCTTTGGAGTGTCTATTTCTCGTCCACCAGAACTCTGCACCGCCTGAAACAGTTTGGCTTGGAACATCCTTTTGCACGGGTCTTTTTCGTTTGCCCATCCTGCTGCGTATGCTTTGGATTTCGCCTCCAACTCAGCGAAGAGTGGTCCCGCGTTTTCTGTCCATGTTTTGTCCGCATACACCAGTTTCTTGAGGGTGCTTGACCGTACTTTACCATTTCTGATATCCATATGCAGTCCATACACCATAGCATCGACCCATGTTTTGTTCCAAAGTTTTTCTAGTATCGAGTACTGGCCAGGAGTTTGCGCATATCGAGCAGCATTGTGTGCTTTTTCAGCCTTCGCATACTTTGCTTTCCATTGCTTGATGGTAAACTCTCCCACTTGCGTGGAGTCTAGTAGTTGCTTGTCTTTGGCTTCAGAGATGAACGATAGGAACGATTTCATTGGTGTCTCAGAATTCTATCTTGTTAGTGAACACAACATCCACATCAATGTCAAGAAACTCCATCAGGTTTTCCCATTTGGCTTGCAACCAACCTTTGATGCTGTTCCAAATCTCAGAGATGAAAGCGGTGATCTTGCCCCATATACCGCTCAGAATACCTTCGGTCAGCACAGGTCCAGCAGAAGCAAACTCTTCTTCCACCTTGCCCATGATGAGAGAAACCACGCTCCAATAGCGATAGTATCCAGTACTCTTTCCACCCTTTTTCTGGGAGGTGGACTTGAATCGCACCTGTACTCTTGCTTTCTTGGCAACAGAAGCGCAGTATGCTGTGTCGTCAATGTCATACAGTTTCACTTGCTTACCGTCTGCACTCGTAGACAGAATGAACTTGGCGCGAGCAGGTGAGTTGCTTCCGAACTTCACCTCTCCACTCATGGCCTCATGTACGAAAGCAGCAGAGAATCCTGCATCGTTTGCAAACGCATCGCGCAGAGTATCCATCAATTCCTTGTGCGCTGCTTCGGCGCGATTGATTAGTTTGTCCTTACCTGCTTTAATCTGAGGACCAATCTGTCCCTTTTTGGAAGCAAGTGTGGAGTCAGCAAGTGCTTTGATTTGCTTCTCTATCCGACTTGCAAGATCGGCTTTACCGCCCTTTACCTTGTTCGCAGCAGCATAGAAAGTGGCGGCGCTTTCTTCTTTGGCACCAGACATGAGTTGTCCAATACCCATCTTTACGCTGCAACGATTCTTGCCGATCACCACATCGGTCTTGGCCGTTTTGGTTGAGGGTGGAACCTTTCCTCCCTCAAAGTGCTGACTCCATGCAGAAGTCACTTCGATGGCACTATTTCCTAGCCTGGAAGCAACCCCGCTCTTGAATCCATACGACTGAAGTGCTTTCACAATCTCATGCCCGACTGCGATTGGCACAGCAGAAGTTCCTTTGCAAGTTTTCTTGCCTTCTTGCTTGCAGTTCCAAGCATTCACGATGACCACTTCGTAGTCTTCGCCTTTGTTTTCTGCTTCGGATAGATAAGATTTAAAACTCTTCATTAGTCCCTCCACTTGTTGTTGTCTCGACCACGGTTCTTTCCGCGATCCATAACTCTGAGATTGCTTGGACGATTGTCAAGCGCGTCGCCGTTCTTGTGGTCCACATCTTTACCATCTCCCTTGCTCACCTTACCATCCCCTTCCAGTTTGCGTCTTGCCAGAACTCGTTTCACTTTCTTCTGTCGTGCTGCAAGTTGCTTGGGTGTAGGATTCTTGCCACCGTACAGTTTCAAGCGTTCTGCACGGTAGTCACGATCTGCTTCTGAGATGAACTGAAAGAATGTTTTCATCTATTTATGTAGTCTCCGTCATAGATACAACAATGGCAAACTGGACTCAACCAAGACCCTCAGACATCGAACAAGAGTACAGGGTAGAGTACAAGCACCACCTTGAACCTGAGTACGGTGACTTCTGGCCCACATTCGAGCATTTCAAGAAAGCACTCAGCAAAGCCAAAGTGGTCACGGTTACGCCCAGCATGGACGGCAAGATACAGAACCGATCAGGAACCAAATCGTTCAAAGAACTGCTGTCGCTCATCAAAGGGTACGCATCCTATCCCAAGTATCGCAATGAGAAAACTCTGAAGGCCTTGGAAGATCGCATCAAGAGCGGAGAACCAGTATCCATGCCAATTGTACTGAGATTCCCTTCTGGCGTCATGCGAATCATGGGTGGCAATACTCGCATGGATATTGGATTCTGGCACGCCAGTTCTGTGAAGGTGCTAGTGGTAGATGTGCCAGAAATTGACGAAGAAATGACATATCTTGGGTTCAAAGAATGGGCATCCAAAAATATCTAACTAAAACTTGTAATGCCAGATAATCTGGCTTGATTCCTGTGGTACATAGGGTATACTTACCTAGCAAACCACAGGAGGATTCTATGACTACCACCGACCGTAAGGTACAAGAGTTTCTTCAAGTTGTGAAGCGGTGTTGCGACCTCACTAATGTGAAGTTGGTATGGGGGAAGGGCGCGAGCCTGACCACACTTGGTGAACCAAGAGGAGAACTATCAGGATATTTCACTGCTCCCGCAGGCAGGTCGCCTGGTGTGCTTGCTGTTGCCCGCGGGCGGCCTCGCAGCAAGTGGCTTGCTGTACTAGCACACGAGTTTGGACACATGAGCCAATGGTTCTTCAGCGATCCTGCATGGAACATCACCACCATGTCAAATGGGCAAGATGCTCAAGAGATCATGGACAATTGGGTGGACGGCAAACTGGAACTGGATGCAGATGAGATTGCAGACATCTTTAATCGCGTTCGGTTGTGCGAACTGGATGCTGATGCCCGTGCCCTGCAATACATCAAGGACTACAAGTTGCCTGTGAACATTGCGGTGTACAAGCGCGAGGTTGCTGATATGGACTATTCGTATCGTCTTATGCAACGCACTCGCATATGGAAGCGTACCAAAGTAAAACGGGGTAGACTACCATCACCAATAAAGGCATAGCATGAGCAACATATATGACTGGATCGTTCAAAATTTGAACCGCGATGGAGTGGTTGCAGAGCGCCCCATGTAAGGGGCGTTTCTGTTTTAGATTAACGCTGAGGTGTAGAAGCGTTCTTGCACACGGCGGAAAGTGTTCTCATCGTTGCGAAGTTTATTATCGCCCCTGACTTCACCATTGATTACTGCTGGCTGGAACGCGGTGTTGATGAGATTCACGATGGTTTCTGCTGCGCCGTTTCCACCACCGCCACCCTGTTGAATGATGTTGAATTCAGGGAAACTGAAAGGCCAGTTGTCAATGTCCATCTGGGCTACATTGTAGATGTTGGTTGATTCTGCTGGCTCAGGTGAAGGTAGAGGTGCTTGCGCTCCACCTGCAAGTGCCTTGAAGAAGGTCATTATCGCAAGAGCAAACAGCAACAGCGCGCCTCCTACAAGCAGCATGGGCAGCACAAGCGGCATTAGCAGCAGCACCATTGCACCGATTCCCAATGCAATCAAAGGCATCAGAGCAACAATACCAAGCAATCCCAACAATCCTTCTGACATCTGAGCGATTGCGATTGAGAACAGCAATAGACCTGTTCCGAGCAACACCATGGCTACTCCAAACAAGATGAAGCCAGGTGCAGCAAATCCTAGAGCAATCCCTGCAACAAACAAGAACGGAGCAAGCATTGCAAGTGCAGCAAGTGCAGCAATGGCAGGCAATACACCGGCAGCATTCGCTGCAAACGCACCCAATGCAGATCCAAGTGTAAGCAAGGCAAGACTAAACAGCATGAGTCCAGGCGTTGCTGCTGCGAGGAATAGACTAGAGATAAACAGAGCAGGTCCCATGAGCCCAAGTGCAAGCAACAGCGCAATGGCTGGAATGATTGCACCTGCGGTTCCAACAAAGGCAGCAAGTCCTGCTCCAAGCGACATCAAGGCAAATCCGAACAGCAAGAATCCAACAGATGCAACAGCAAGTAGAATGCTAGAAGCATAGAGCAATGGTGCAAGCAATCCAAGTGCGAACAGTATGGCTATCGCAGGCAGAATCGCTCCTGCGGTTCCAATGAACATTTGCATACCAATGCCAAGCGAGATCAACGCAAGACCGAACAGCAAGAATCCAACAGATGCAACTGCAAGTAGAATGCTTGCAACTGCAAGTAGCGGAGACAACAATGCAAGCGTACTAAGCAAAGCGATGGCAGCCGCAATCTCACCAAATCCAATGCTCGCAAACATCTGCAATCCAAATCCTAGTGCAGCGAGTGCTGCACCAAACAGGAAGTAGCCTGGAGCGGCTAGAATCAACAGCAATCCTCCGAGAGCAAGCCATGGTGCAAGCATTGCAAGTCCTGCAAGCAATCCAAGCACCACGGGCAGAGAAGCAAGGCCTACACTTGCAAACATCTTCATTCCCAAACCAAGCGAAACCAACGCTGCACCGAAGAGGAAGAATCCTGGCGCTGCGAGTAACAGTCCTATTCCTGCTATAGCCAGCATGGGGGCAAGCATTGCAAGTCCCGCAAGCAATATCAGCAGTACACCAACTCCTGCAAGTCCAACGCTTGCAAACAGTTGCATGGCTAGACCAAGCACATACATGGATGCTGCAAACACAAGCAATGCAATACTCATCACAAGCAGAACATTAGCGAGCATGAACATGAGCGGCAACACAGGTGCTATGAGCGGTGCTATGAGTGCAAGAGCAACTGCAAACGCTACAAACACACCGATACCAAGCAAAGCGCCCATCCAGTTGGTCTGTCCGAACAGATACATGGCGCCTGCAAATGCAAGCAACCCAACTGCAATGATTCCTAGTGCTGCCGCGCCTTGGATAACTTGAGCGTTTGCTAGTTTCTTCAGACCTTCAGCAAGCGCCTCGAAGATGGACTTTAGGCCTTCACCGAGGCCTTTCAGCGCAGAAGCCAGTCCACCTTTGAATGCTGCCAGACCATTCTTGATGCTGTCGAACAGTTTACCACCAAACAGTTTCTGCAAGAATCCTGTTTTGGCATCAGGTTTTTCTGTTTCTTTTGCTGCATCTTCGGTGACCTTTTGCTCAGTTTGCGCTGCTTCTTCTCGGGGACCCAAGACTCGATTTCCCAAATCAGTTGCGAACTCTGTTGCTTTCTCTTTGGCTGCGGAAGTAAACTGAGTGATGTTTCCTTTGATCTGATTGCCGAACTTGAGTGCGCGATCTTTGAGATCACCAAACATCTTTCCGAGAGTGCTACCCGTCATGTTCACTGTGACCGCAACTCCTCCCGCTCCAGCCACGGCGCCAGCAGCAGCAGGGCCTGCCGCAGTTGCCTCAGGTGCCGCAGTTTGCAAGGCTTCGCCGAGGGGTGGAGTTGGTACTGCGATGGTTGTCGCCGCAGTTGCCGCTGCTTGTGGTTGCTGTAGAGAAGCAGTATTGAGTGCAATCTCAGCCAGGTTGTTGCTTGACAATTCCAAATGGCGTGTCATTGTCTGTGCTTGCGATAGCAAGTTTGATAGAACACTCGTGGTTTCGGGACTTGCAAGCGTTGTAGGTGTGGTGTCAAAAACGCTGTCAACTATAGGGTTTTCGAGAGGCTGAGCAACCATTGGTGCTTCGGTTGAAGAACCTCGTACCAAGTTTCCCTGAGCATCATACGACAGATTGCCCTTAGCAACCTCGCTCACTAGACCGGCATTGATTCCCATACCACTATTCACTTGCAGATTGCGAAATACCTGTTCTTGATTTAGTACAGGATTTGCTTGCAAGGCCGCTTGAATGTCTTCGTAGAGTTTCTTGACCTTCTCGTTTCCTTGCGCGCTTTCATCAAGTAACGAATCAATGGATCGCTTTCTTGCTTCTATGAATGCGTTGTTTATTTGTTCTTCAGTTACACCAGCCTGAGTAGCACCTGTTCTAACCTTTTGCTGAAACTCGTTTTCGGATTGTTGTCTAGCAGCCAACTCAGTTTGCATTTTGGCTTCTGCTTCAGCAATTCGCTGTTGATCTCCGCTGATTTTAGCATTGACCAGTTCTTCTTTGGCATCAGTAACTCGTTTCTCTTGCTCTCGCTTGACATCCGCCGCCGCAGTAATCTTTTTCTGCTCTGCTTCTATCATTGCAACCTTGGCAGTATCTCCTTGCACTTTGGCAAGTTCCAGTTCTGTTTGCATTCGCTCTTGAACCAGTTTAGCAGCCTCTGCATCCTGTCCAATGCGGATGTTTTGTGCAGCATTGGATGCTTCTACTTCAGTCTCATAGGCATCTCGATTTCTTCTTGCTTCTGCTTCTGCTTCTTTTGCTCTGATGTCTGCGGCTGCTCTGATATCGTTCAATCTACCTGCTGCAAATCGCTTCAGCATTCTACCAAAGAAGTTGCTGTCGAGTTTGTCAACAAATGGCGACAAATAGTTCGAGCGGATATCTTCCATTGTCTCGCCAAAGAATCCAACAGAGTTCTTTGACTGCTCTTTCAGCAATCTGCGAGATGATTTGATGTTGTCTAGGATGATTCGCTTCTGCGTTTCATCTTGCAGTCTTCTTGCATACTCTTCTCTGATCTCAAGGGTCTTGAATGCTCTAACAAAAGCACCGTCTGTACCATCGCGCATTGCTTCCGCAGCAACATCAAAGGTATCTCTGATTTGATTCTTGGTTGCTTCGTCCAGTTTGCCTTTGCCTGCTGCTCGGAACTGAGCAGCGGCATCTCTTACTGCTTGTCTTTTCAACACATCAGTAACAGTATCTGCAATCTGTCTCAGCGGTTCAGCGCGTTCCAAACCTATACGGAAAGTCTTGACGCTGCTTCCTGCATCGCTTACCGCTTTGTTCATAGCGTCAGTTGACTCCATGGCGCGCAGGAAACTGTCTGCTAACGGTATGACATCTAGTGGTTGGTTTGGATTTGGTGGTGGCATCTACTTACCTTGTTCGTCTTGCGGGTCTAGAAACTCTGCCTGCGGACTTAGCCTTGGCAGCCTGAGCCTTCATCTGCTCATTCTCCTTCTTGATGCGCTCATTCTCTTTCTTCACCCACTCAACCAACAGGTGTACATAGATCGCCCTCTCCCACGGCATCATTTCTTCCAACTCAGTCAGCGAGTACTTGTGATGCTGAATGAGTTGAAAGTTCGTGTGCATCATGTTTACGATGCTGTCGTGGCAGAGGAGGATCGGAAAAAATCTTGGAGTCCCTTCAGAACAACCAACTGCTTTTGTTCTGTGCAGGGATTGAAGATTTCTGCTTCATGCTCTAGTTTCGGCATAGTCTCGAAGAACGATGTGATCTTTACGAACTGCTCTTGGGTCAGAGACTCCAAGAACGAGTCGATCTCTTTCGCTCCAACATCTTCGGCAGCGTGCATCTCTTCATTCTCAAAGATGTACTCTACGCATTCCTTGACCACCTCGAAAGCAAGCATGGGGTCTTTGCTGAGATCACCGCTCTTTGCGCCTTTGCCTGACATACGAGTAGCAAGATCGAGTTTCGGATAGCGCATGATGACTCCCACCTTGCGTTTCTTGTCTTCAAACACGGTGATCGTGTTGGTGTGATTTTCGGTGATCTTGGGGTGAACATCATCTAGATTCAGCGGCACCTTGACTTCTGCACCGCAGTCCAGTTTCACGACAGGCTCCACGGTGTTTCCAACCGACTTGGATCGTAGTTGCAAGAACAGCCATTCAATATCGAACAGAGGCAGTTCATCCACATCAAATCCTGGCGTTTGAACGCAATTGCTGATGATGGTTCTGAGGGCACTGATGGTTTCTTTGTCCTTTTTGGATTCCAATGCCATCAGTAGAATCTTCTCTTCCTTCACCAAGAATGGTCTGAACTTAACAGATTTGCCAGTCGAGATGAGTTTTGTTTCATATGTTGGTGTGCCAATGATTGGTAATGCCATGCTGTTCTCCTATAGGTGTATCGTCGAATCACGCATTGTAATAATGCGACTCATGTTATGTATGCTGCCTTATAGAAGTGATCCCAAGTCTGGAAGAGAGATGCCACCTCCACCTCCAAGACCCGACTGTATACGCATCTGTTCAATTCTATCTTGGACTTCTTCCAATGGAACAACTCCAGATGCCAGAAAGTTCTTGTAAGCGAACTTGACTTTCACCGTTACGAATGCAGCATCTCCAGCCTCGTTTGCAAAGTCTATGGCTTCAATCTCGGTGGGGTATATCTCGTAGAATTTCCAGGCATATCGCATTACTCCTTTCTTGTCATACTGCTGTAGCCCAAGATCGCACACATAGTTCACATAGTAGTTTGGATTTCCACTTTTGGGATCAACCACCTGATCCATCCATCTATTGAACAGATCACGCTCGTATCCGTCTTGTCCCAACAAGAACTCCATGGCAAGATCATCTGTGAACTCTTCTCTTGCTGCAATGGTTCGCTTTGGACCGTATGTTTGCAGATCGTTCCCTGCTACTTTTCTACCAGGCACAGATACATTCCGAACAGTTAGATTCAAGCGTTCGTTATCTGTGCCAGGTCTACCGATGAAAAGTCCCCATCGGGTAGGATCCAATGGTTTGACTCTTGATATGGCTGCAATGAACTTGTCTATACGCATGGTGTCTCCTTACAGATCCCTGATTTGCTTCAACATTTCTGTATTCACTGCATTCTGTGTTCTGATTGTCCCACGATACTGTGCAACAGGAAGCAAAGATGCGGTGATCCATCCGTTCGTTGGAATCTCACCAACCACAGATCGAAAGCGCCTGAGTTTGTATGTTCGTACAGCAACTCGCATAAAGTTTAGTGTGGTTCCATTGATGTAATCGTAGTCCAGTTTAGATATGTGATTCTTATTCGGTGGAAATCGTGGATCAGTTTTATACAGCATCTCTGCGATGGCAAGCAGGCGATATCTCATCGGCAGATAGTGAAGATTGAATCCCACGATATGATTGCTCTTGATCGTGAATGGCAGCACCACAGGAAACCGATCATAGTAGTCTTCCACTTTACTTGCTCTGTATTCAAACATATACAGTCTTCCAAACCCTATGTCTTCAGGACTGATTTTGGTAGTACCTTCTATGGCTGTACGAAATGGAACAAACGACTTGGTTGTTGTTCCGTACAATGCTCGGATCTCTCGGTAGAACCAAATCATGGCCGCTTCGATGCTCTTGTCTTGCTTGAGCGCATCGGTGTATTCTTTGTATAGTTGCTCGTATATGTCTTGCTTCTTTGCCATTATGGTTTCAGATCCTTGTCGGTGATGATCTTGAACACCCAACCTCGTTCTTTACAGTACTGACTTGCTGCTGCCCACTTGGCAGAGTTGATACCCCAATCCTTTACGCTTCGCACATAGTCTCGGTAGTCTCTTCTGCGGCGATCCACTTTGCCCTCAAATATCCGTATTTTCGGTGCAATGCATTGCCTGTATGGTTTAATCTCAACCATAATAGTCTGCTCCATCCCCCCTGAGTCATCAATAGCGATCACGAAATCAACAAAGTATCTATGCCATTTGCCATCTATTGGGGATACATAAGGAATGTACAGTTCCTCAGACGCCCACCATCTAACTGTTGCGTTGGTGTCACAGTAAACCATGAATCTGCGTTCCAATAAACTGCGATAGATGATGTTCGTGGAGTCTCCACGGTACTTGGAAGTATTGGTTGGTTTGTACTTTCCCCTGTATGCCATACATACCTATGTAGGGTAGGAGATCAAATGCCAGACAACAACAATCGCGGAAGACTGTTGAATGACGGTCTAAACAGCGGCATATTTGCCAAACTTGAACGGGTCGAAACACCCGCAGGAACCATTGCAACCATGCAGTATCCTATGGAAGTTGGCACAGAAGTCATGCAGAACTTCATCCTGCTTACAGCATACTCAGATCAACCAATGAAGTTTGATACTTCGGTGAAAGCATCAAGCAAGCGTGGAAATCTCTTTGGAGTTATCTCGGCCGGACTAGGTGGAACTCCAGGCTCTATCGTGAATGTTGCGGGTGCGCTGTTTGATCTTGCAGGATTCAATGCACGAAAGTCACAAAGCAATGAGTCGTTTGTAGCAACTACTCGTCTTGCGGGAAATGTTGCCAGACAACCACAAGAAAGCATTGCTTTGTACATTCCAGGCGGAATCGAGATCAGCATGAGTGCTGAATACGAGATGGTCGAATCAGAGAGAAGAGGATGGGGAGGAATGTTTACTGGTATGCTCAAGGGAGCCATGAATGCAGTTGGAGACTTCTTTACGCCTGGAGGAGAACAAAGTCGTCTGTTGAAGACCGGCAAAGCCAAGAACCCGAACAAAGAAGTGTCATTCAAAGAGGTGAAGGAACGCTCTTTCACATTCGAGTACACCTTTGCTCCCAAGAGTGCAGATGAAACCGATATGGTTTATCAGATCATCAAAACTTGCCGTTGGCATTCGCATCCTTCATTAGATGGTGCTACTAGTTTCAAAGTTCCATCTGAATGGGAGTTGCAGTTCTTCATCAATGGCAGAGAGAACAGATACATTCCTAGACTACGCAGACTTGTTTGCACCAAGTTCGATGTGACATACGGAGATGAAAGTGGATTTGTTTCGTTTGAAGATGGCGCACCAACCTATCTCACCGTTTCAATGGGATTCCAAGAAGTCGAACCGTTGCACAGAGAGCATATCGAGAAAGGCTTCTGATGGGTTACTTCAACAAGTTTCCAAACCTGTACTACGATGTAAAAGGCAACAAGAACTATCAAGTTGCTGTCGATATACTTCGCAGAGTTCGTATCAATTCCAAAGCAGTTGAAGGGTCTTTGTATGGTGAATATACGGTTAAAGACACAGACCGTCCTGATACCATTGCTCACAAACTGTATGGTGATTCGGAACTACATTGGGTGATCTTGCTGTTCAATGAGATACACAATCCATACTATGAATGGCCCATGGCATACCATGAGTTCTTGCGCTACTGCAAGAACAAATATCCAGGCAATGCGTTTCTGATGGAGATGCATCCAGTAAAGCAGAGTCCACTTCCATCTGTACGCAAGCGCAGAGATCACAAGATCATCGAAGGATACTATGCATTCGGTATAACAGGATCAACGCTAAACACAAGCAAGCGTGCCTATGTTGTGTGTTGGGACAGAACCATGAACAAGGCCATTGTAGTAGATGAAGTTGGTTCTTTCCAAGACAACGATCTAGTTGGGTTTGCTGTGACAGGTAATGAAGAAGCAACTGCAAGTGGCATCATTCGTCGTATCCAACTAAACATCGAAGCAGTACACCACTTCGAGGATGACTCTGGAAACCAACTTGCTCCTCTTGCCTCTTATGACAATCTGATACAGCAAGGTACAGAAGTGCAAGCGACCTCCACATTCGATGACTATGGAAGATTCTCTACGCTTCCGTTCTCTGAAACATTGCTAGGTGCTTATCTTGCCAATCAAACAGAAGCACAGACCATCAAAGCAGTAACCAATCTGCAATACGAAACCGAGATCAATGAGAAGCGCAGACAAATCAGACTGCCTGCTCCAGAGATCGTGGGAGAAATAGCAAACAGGTTTGAGCAGATACTGAATGAAGAATTTTAAGCATGAGCAATACTACCAATCACTTTGATATTCTAAGTCTCAAACTCATTTCCTATGCGAGTGGAAGTGAGCAAGACATCACAAAGATGTGGGATGAGATTGAGATATTTGAGGATATGTACACCAACTGTCTCAGCGGACAAGTCACTATCATTGATTCGCTGAATCTCATCTACCACTTCAGCATCTGTGGTAGAGAAAAACTTGAGATCAGTTTCAAGACTCCATTCTTCGACAACCTGTACGGTGGAACAGCGGTCACTCGAACATTCAGAGTCTACAAAATTAGCGAACGCGAACCTCAAGCCAATGACAAGTCTTTACGATACACTCTTCACTTTGTGTCAGAAGAGTTCGTGAAGAGTCAGCAAACAAAGGTCAGCAAGGCATACGAAGGCCGAGTTGATGACATCATCGAAAAGATCTACACGGATTACTTGAAGATAGACTACACAGGAAACAACAAGAAGGGTCTTGATGTAAGCAAGACCATGTTTCGCCACAAGTTCATCATCCCATACTGGAGTCCATTGTCTGCGATAAATTGGCTAACTGCAAGAGCAGTCGATGCCGATAACAAAGAGAATTGCAACTTCATCTTTTACGAAGACCTTGAAGGATTCAAGATGAAGTCATTTGCCGAACTGGCTAAACAGCAACCCATCGGCGAGTACGAGTACTTTCCCCAAGTGAGAGAAGATAAAGATGGAGTTCCTGCTTCTCGGGATCTAATGAAAGAGTATAGAACTGTGCGAGAGTTCTTGATGATGGAGTATCACAACACCATGAAGAACATCGAGAATGGCTTTTATGCTTCTCGTCTTCTGTTTCACGACATCGTGCGAAAGAAATGGGGATACATAGACTATGCATACAATGAAGAGTTCTTTGGTGCAGATCATATTGAAAAGCATCCACTTGTTGCAGCGAACAATGACAACTTGAGTCCACACCCACTCAGCAACTTCAAGTACTATCCCAAGCACAAGTGGATGTACGGCAACGAAAACCAGTATGCCGACAATGACAAGTATCAGGAGTGGGTACTCAAGCGTAATGCCCAAATGCAGCAAATAGAAGGGGCGCGCCTACAGTTCACACTACCAGGCAACTCTAAGATCAGAGTTGGTCAGGTAATCAAACTCACAGTACCTTCATTTGAAGAGAAACTGAATCCATTCATAGATTGGTTAGATAAGTACATGAGTGGTAAGTACATCATCAGCGCAATCAGACATAATCTGAGATTACGGGATGGATACCGAATGAGGCTAGAACTGTCACGCGACTCTCTACCCACCGCAATACCAGACAGCAAGGTTTGGTACAAGGGCGTGTTTCCCGAGCAAGGGGATTTCTTCTCATCAAGTGTAAAGGTATAAGGAGATTGACATGGATAACAAAATCAAACTCATCGAATCTGATAACAATGCAAGCATGACTGAACAAGAGTTGGTGGAGTGGAAACTATGGGCAGAGAAGTGTCTAACAGAAGACAACACTAACTCGGCTATGTCTAGTCAGGACTTGAAAACCAAGTGATGCCCATACTTGCAGATGTAATATGCATCTGCCAAGTCTGCTACTGGACTCTTGATCTGATCTGAAGCAACCCCAAGAATCCCCTGCAAATCCAAACGGCATTCTGCTTTGAAAGCGGCGTACATATCTTCTTTGTTTGCATTGCCTCGACCTGTTGCAAACTTCTTTACCTGTGTGGGAGGAACACTCTTGTATTCGATCTTGCTTTCCCACAGACGATACTTGAAGATGCCTGTGTTTTCTCCGATATGAAACACCTTGCCTTTGGCAGCAAACGCATAGTCTTCAATGCATACGAAGTCGCAATCTTTCACTATGTCTAATGTCCACGCCGATATGGAACCATACCGTTGGCACTCATGCTTGTGTTCTTGCATGAGAGTTCCGTGTATGTTGTTAGGGAAACTCTGCTCGTACTTCTTTGTGCCAGACATGAAGTGCATGGTGCATTCAGAGATGCAGAACTTCTTATCGCCTTCAAAGACGCACACAGCAGGGCAGCGCAAACTGTAATCCACGCCTGCAATTCTCATGCCTTATGTATGCAAAAAACGCTATGTTGACAGCGAAAAACGAAAGAACGCGGATTGCTCCGCGTCTTTCTGCGATGGTTCTGAGTTGTTGCGCTGACGCAATGCGTCAGTCTTCTGAAGCAAGACGCTCGAAATAACTCATAGCGTCATCAGAATTATCTTCGTCTTCAGACTCCTGCACCTTTTTGGGCGCAGGCTCTGGCTTCCTGGCAGTAGCAGGTGCAGCAGGCTTTGCTGCGCCGCTCGGCTTGAAGGTAGCACGAGGAGTCTGTTCCTCTTCGTCCAAGTCTACATCTTCGGCTGAAGACTTACGCGGAATTCCCGCATCAGACAACCCCATCACCACATCGTAACGGGCCTTCAATTCCTCGAAAGACTTGTGAGTATCAGGAGAAGTGAACTCCTTAAGAGAGTGCTGCTTCTTCCAAAGTGACTCCAACTTGGCGTCATCTCCATCGAAGAGTTCAGATGGGGCATCAAACTCGCTCTTGTCGTAGTTGATGTACCCTGCAACCTTACGAATCTTCAGTTTGAAGTCTGCACCCTTCCAAAAGTCGAAAGGATTGATCGGCTTCTCGTCTTCAAACTCAGGCTGCATTGCTTGCACAATCTTGTCGTGAATCTTCTTACCGTACTTGAAGAGGAACACCTTGCCCTCGTTCTGTGGTGCGGACGGATCGCTCACCACAAGAATGTTTGAGACATAGTGCAGTCGGCGCTTACGCTGCCGAGCAATATCCTTGTCTCCCTCATCTCCGCTGTTCCAAAGGCGTGAGTTGGCTTCACACACAGGACACTTCTTACCAACCGTGGTTGGGCAGTTTTCAATGAACCATCCACCTGGTCCTTGGAACCCATGAGAGAAGCAACGCGCCCACGGAATGTCTTCTCCCTCAACTGGAGGCAAGAATCGAATAACAGCATACCCGTTGCTTGACTTGTCTAGTTCAGGACGCCAGAAGCGATCATCCTTGTAAGAGTCGCTTCCCTTCTTTGCGAGTTTGTTGAGTTCGCTGCTCAGTTTGTCGAATCCACCTGATGACTTCTTTAAATCTTTGAATCCCATTGTTTCGTTTCCTTTCTGTTTTGTGTAACGATGTATCAAGTATACAGTATCTATCAGCAAAGTCAAGCCTTGACATCATGCTTGCTGACTTTTTCTTTCAACAATTTCTTGAACTTATTTGGGTTGGCGCACACAGATACAAATGGCTTGTACCGTATCACCTTCTTATAGAGTGTGTCCCAAGTGAAATCTCCCTTGAGTGTTTTGTCTGCTCTACGCATAAAGCCTAGAATGCAGTCTAGTAGCACAAGCGTTTCTATATGAATATCACCACTCATACACATCTGAAATGCTAGAGGATATTTGGTATGTTCTAGAGTGCCAATCTCGCGTACAACTGTAGGTGAGAACAAAGCATTGAAAGAGATGCCATTCTTTTCAAGATGATTCAGCATGAACTCACAGTCTTGCCCAAATGTATAAGTGATACTCTCTTGAGTCCGTTTCCAATCGGTATACACCTGATCGCATTGAGAGTCGAAGGCATCTCCGATCCATAACTGATCGTTCATCAGAAAGTTGGATACGAAGAACTCTAGTAGTTCGCTTTCACTGTATCGCTTGGCTAACTTCTCAAAGAAGTAACGATCCTGCCTACGCTCAAATGTCTGTGCGCTTGCCCGTGTCTTTCCTCCGTACTTGAAATAGTCGTAACTATCGTGGGTAAAATGACTTTTCACGGCTAGATAGACTTTATATGCGGAGAAGCCTGTTGCTTTCATACAGGTAACTTTGGAGTTGCGGGAAGCAAGTTGATAGTTTCTCCCTCTGCTCTGATCTTTTCAATGATCGGTTTGGACAAATACTTGGCTGCTTGCTCAGGATCAATCCTCATCTCGTCACACACGGCAAGAACACTTTCAATGTATCCATTCTTGTGCTTGGCGAGATGCTTTTCTAGGCGATCAAGAAACTGCTTCTGTGTTACTAGCAACTTGCATCGCTCCTGTTGGTTGGGGTTGCTGAACCATGTGCTGTAGTTTGCTGATGACCTCTACAAACTTGTCAACACCTTCCTTGCTGTAGAACCTCGGAGGATCATCAAAGAATGTTGATTCGGGAATCTTTAATGCCGTTACTGCTGCCACAAGTCTCTCGTAGTCGCTTTTGGTAGTGCGAATGATTCCAACATAAGATCCTCGTAGTTTAGGATACTTGGCGATAGACATACGATAGAAGTTCGCGGCAATTTGCATTCCCTCCAACACCATTGCATCTTTGTTTGGATCTTCTGAGTTCTGAATTTGCTCAGTCTGATACTCAAAGAAGTTGCCAGCAAATACAGCGGCTTGTGCTGCTTCAGCAGGCCATTGAGAATTGTCGTACACGCTCTTCAAGACATCCAAACAAGCAGCGTCTTTGCGATAGTACAGTTGACGCCCATAGTAGTACTTGCGCGTGGGAGCATCAGAATGCTCCACAGTATCCATACGCATCATCTCAAGAATTCTATCGTTGTCGTGATTCTTGCCCACATCATCAGGGTGATCTACGCTGTGGTCGATGACTACCTGAATACCTTTTGTTTCAGGAAGCAAGTGTTCGTGAAAACGATACATCCACTTCGCTTTACCTGGCCGCCAAATGCAGTTGCGCGGAAACTTATGCCCAAACTTGGTTCGATGGAAGATGCTAACAACACCGATATGCGGGGTAACTCGCTGTAGTTTCCAACGCAAGTCTCTACCCTTTTCTAGCACTTCATCAGCATCAAACATTGCAATCCATGTTGCCTTGCCTGCATTTGCTAGTTCTACTGCCTTGTTTCGCGCATCGGAGAATGAATCAGGCCAAGGCATGGTATGCACTTCTGCGCCCAACTGCTTGGCAAGTTCAACCGTATTGTCTGTACTACCCGTGTCAACTATCACAACGCGATCAGCAAATCCTTCTAGGCTCTTCATAAGCCTGGATATATTGTTTGCTTCGTTCTTTGTGATGAACACAGAAACAATGCTGAAGTTACGCAAATCGGTCAAGTACTTGTGTACTTGCTTGCCTCGTTCTAATCTTTGCTTTTGTGCTTTGTTCTGTTTGCGACGCTCATTCTTTTTCATAAAGGACTCCCATCGAGTAAATTATCATAGACACCAATCAAGTCAACCATCTGCTCCAAATTGTTTTGTGATACTCGTCAGATATTTCCACAAACAGTAATCCCCGCTTCGGAGCAACTGGTTGTGTTCTGAGTTTCATGTTTGCTTCGTTCGGAGTGCGATTGCTTTTTTTGGCATTACACTTCTTGCACGACACTACAACATTTGTCCATTCGTGCTTGCCTCCACGAGACTTAGGCATCACATGATCTATGGTAGCACGCTCTCCGCTCACATGACATCCGCAATACTGGCATTCGTTGTTGTCTCTGCGAGTGATGTTGCGCTTGCTTGGGCGTGCCAATCTGTATGGGATATACACATAGTTCACCAGTACAAGTGCAGATGGTAGATGAAATACACCAGATCCTGTCTTGATCTCGTAGCAATGCTCGTAGTTAAATGGTGACCGCGCCTTGCCTTGTATGAGCATGGTTACTGCGCGCCACCAATCAATGACTCCGATGACCTGTTCTGATATGTTTAGAAGAAGAACTTTCCTGTTTTCAATTAGCGTGTCCATTCTTGATCTCCTCAATGACCTCATCGGGATCAAACTCTGCATAGAACTCGTCAATGCGTTCTTTCAACTCGGGCACAAATCGTTTGGGCGATTCCACAAATGCTTGCTCTTCGCCTTCTGCGCTCACCATCATAATCACGATCTGTGGAACACGAGTACCAATCAACTCTTGAAACATGATGGAGTACGCGGTTGCTTGCAAGAAATAATCATGGCATCCTCGTGAGTCCTTCATACGCTCTGCTGTCTTGAAGTCGATGACGCTGAGTTTGCCATCAAACTCGGCAACACAATCTGTTCTGCCAGCGAGTCGCATCATGTTGCTGTACAGAGGCACTTCCAATCCCGCCACATTGTTCACGAAACGATCAACCCTAGGCTTGATCTTCAAAAACATCTCTTCCAGTTGTGGTCTACCAAACAACACCTGAAATGGATCACGATTTGAAAGGTAGTACTCCATAGTTAGGTGGAAGTTCTTACCTCGCTCAAGAATCATGCGGCTCTTGTCTGCATTATCTTCGCGCCACTTCTTCCACTTGTCACGATCTCTCCACCCCGTGACGGTGGTTACAGACGGATACCACACCAGTTCGCCTTCAGCGCCTGGAGTTTGGTAGAACCGTTTGCCGTTCACAATCTGATCTTTGAGATTGGGCAACTCAATCAAGTTCTGGCGAAAGTTGCCGATGTTATACTTTGGCTGTGCTTCTTTATTCATCATGTAAGTCTACTACAATTTCGAGAAAAGTCAACCAAATCTATCTTTTAAACGCTGACGAGTTCCATCAAATCGTGGTGCCCGTTTGGCAATCTCTTTCATTCTGTCTCGGAATCCTGCATCCAAGTTGCCGTATCCTAGTGGATCCATGCGAGAGTCTACTGCCACATTCGGGCCTTCTCCCCATATGGTTTGTTCGATCTTGCCTTTGTGTTTGCAAGCAGGACATGGCGCCTTACAAGGCTTAGTATGATCTGCCATCTTCAGAAACTCTTCAAACTTGTGTTCGCACTTGTGACACACATACTGATAAATTGGCATGATTATCCTTTCGCGTATGGAGCCCTGATATCCAAGCCCCCGTGGGTCAGCAATGCGCTTGCTGTGTGGTGCTGCGCCTTATCTGCGTCTATCACTGGCATATCTTTACGCGCTGGCGCACCTGCGGGCGGCCTCTTTGCTTTCAGCGCATTGAAACGCTTCTGCAATTCTTTCTCACCGATCTTGTTTAGCCATGCTGCTGCTTTGTTTTTGTCGTAGAACTTAGGACTAATATACTTTCCTGTCTTGATGATGTCAAGTATATCTGCGAAAGAAGCGTCATAAAGGCTGATATCTCCACCTCCTGGCGCTCCGCGGCGTTCGTTTCCAAGCGCATCTCCCAATGCTCTGAGTACAGGAACCAAGTCTCCGATACCTAGATCGGCTTTGAGTCCTCCAACCTTTGCAGTTGGATTAGCAAGCATGGTTGCTGCCCATCGGTGATGCCCGTCCAAGATGTAGTTGTCTTTGGATATGACTGCTTTCAAGTCTCCACCAGCCACTCCACCAATTGCCATACCAATCACTTTACCCATGAAGATTTCACTTTGAGTTGGCATCAATTGACTCGCTGCGATATTAGCAGGGGATGTCTTAACCACATCGTCTTTGGAGTTTCCATCCTTATGTCCTTTGGTGAGAAACACCTTGGCGAGAGCAGTGGTAATGGGATTTGGAAACTGTGCGGGATCAACAACCTTTGTAGGAAGGTCTTCCATGAGTTCAACCGCGTGTTCGATGAGTCTGCTAATTACGCAATAGTCTTTGAAACTCTTCATGTATCACCCGTTTGTGTGCTTGAAGAATTCAATCTGACGCAAACGCTTCAGAGCCTTTTCTTCTGATCCATACACACCAAAACTTTTGTCTCCGTCTTTGGACATGACTTCGTATTTACCATCATCGCGCTTCACAATCTTTTCTACCAGTTCTTCTGTTAGACGAATTGAATGAACAGCGTTGATGATAACTTTCTTGGAGGTTGCTCTTGCATATGCCCATGTGACTCCACCCAGGCTACTTGTCTCAGGAACCACTTCTTTCTTGTTGCTCTTCAGAATGAATTCTGGCTTGCCTAGCATGATGCGTTTCAAGATGATGACCACATCTATTTCTTTGCTTTGATTGGCTGGGTCGAATCCCATGGCATCAATCTCTGCGGTCTTCTTCATGCTCATCAGTTTCTTGACTTCAGCAGCAGAATCATCTGTGTCTGCTTTGAGTTTCTTCTCCAACGCCTTGCGATCCTTGTCGCTGATTACTGGTTTAGTGGCAATGATATTACCAAAACGATCCGACTTCCGCTTCAGGGAGTTCATTGCACCTGCAAAGAATCCTGGCATTTCATCGGGAGGAGTAACTGGTGCTTCGTTTACGGTTGGGTCTTTCATAGCGTTCTCTCTTTGCTATATGTAGTCGCCAAAGAAAACCCACCCGTACCGAGTACGGGTGGGCGGTAGCGAAATCCCTATTCGGGTAAGTTTCCCGACACACGGCGAGTAGCGTAATCCGCCCTGCACCGTTCCAACGACTGACTCCGTGAAGTAGTGTTGGGGGACGCTTTATTTATATCGAAAGGCGCATCAACCGCGAATGATTTTCCAGCCTGTCACATAAAGATCATATCCTTTGGGGCCTCTAGGCCCGAACCACGGATCAGGCATAGTTACAATCTTTCCTGGCGATTCGTTGAGCCATGCTCCCCACCAACTGAAACTGCTGTTCGAGATGATACAATGATCGGTTGCTCGTATAAAAGCAAGGTCTTGTGTCATTGATGTTCCTTCGGAATAGGTAAATGATCCAAACCTATTCATGGTTGGAAAGAATGATTTGCACCACGGGATATCATCGCTCACCACAATGAAATGACACTTGCCGCCCAAACTTTGAGTTATATGCTCCATTGCTCGCTCGTAGTACACAGCAGAGAACGGGAAATTTAGAGGCAGTCGCAAGTAGTCTCCACGCCGAACATGAATTGATACGACCTTTCCAGTATCCGAACTGGATCGGCTAGACTCTATGCTTTCTGTTGCACAATCTCTGATGCATGAATCTGCAAACGAAAATGCAGCACGAACTTCTTGTTCAGCGTGCTTGAAGTACTTCTCGCTCTGAAAATATCCAAAGAAATCAATGGAACCTTCGGCAGCAGTTAGTGCTGCAATGCGAGGAAGATACCTGATATCGTTGTGCGGTTCTCGAATCAAAATGTTTGGACGAAGTTGAGAGCAGTCAGCAACTTGGATTCCAAACACCTCATCAATCGCCATGTTCGTCCATTGATTGCCTGGACTTTTGTTTGCATAAGGCAAACTAGGACGCAATCCTGTTTGCTTTGCGACTCCAAGCAGTAACGCATATTGGAACATTTGGTTTCCAAGTCTGCCCATTCTGCCTAAAGTTTTGCACATAACATACCCAGTAGAGGGGGGCCTCGATTGCGCTCTACGCCCCGCGTAGGTTTCGTTCACATTCGCCATAACTATCCCTTACTCACGATGAAAATATATCGTCGTCTGATCTCTTTTTCTTGTCGATTAGCGTTGCAAGATACTGAACAAACTGAGTGGAAGTAGAGAATCTATATCCAAACTGCTTAGAGTATCGTGTGTCGCCAGAGAATGCCGCAGAAAGAACTTGAAGTATACTGTAGTCAACCAGTAAAGAAGACTCTGTAATGTTCTTCTGCGGATATGGTTCTCCGCGAATGGGTATCTGCTCTAGCATATGATATGCAATAATGGCAGGATACAGATGATACCAGTAGTAGTTGTGAGGAAAAGTTGGGGGCCCAGTTGGTCCCGCGAGTCTTTTTTCAGAAATCGTTGGATCAAATGGACTAGAAACAGTAATGATGCTAGAAGGATCTAGGGGTTCCAAGAAAGAATATCGCTCAAGAGTACGAACACCTTCTTTCACAGATGAGATCAGAGGATTTGCGGAACCAGTACTGGTTCTTTGAAATACTGCACGAATGAACTGCACATCTCCCATTTCGCTTGTTGCATGAGGACCAAAATCTGCTGTAGTATACGGGCAACATCTAGAGTTAGACCAATCATCGTCTGCAATTATATTGTATCCCAAGTATGGATTTGATCTTCCTATTCCTGTCTTGAATGGATGCGATTCCACATACATTCTGTTCTTTCCTATCTTGGATTCCAGCCACTTCCAAAACCTCCACCAACCACGCTGCATGGTTCTATTCTGTACTGTTGTGGCAACATTATCTCCAGGCACAGGACCAGGAGAGAATACCCCAGCATCAAACGCAATTCGACAGTAAGCAGAAATAAACGGAGCAACAGATTCTTTTAGTCTTCTTTCAGCCGCCTTTGGATTGGTATTGAAGTACTGCTGCCAGCGTTGGATATATGTGACATATGAACCTCCATTCGCTCCGGCTGGATCGGCCAATCCCCCGATATAAATGATTACATCAATGGGTTGTGCTGGGTTAAACCAAGCATCAGGACCTATCGTCCAAGCATCCCATGTTGCTTGATCCAAACGACCGCGAGTTCCCGTGGTCAATGCTCGAAACACATTAACAAAGTCATTTACTAGCCAAGGAGAAGGTGTATTTAGAGTCTGTCCATTGTATGTGAGTCCATTCTTTGCATTCACATACTGATCCACTTCATATACCGTGGCTTGAGGACTATTTGAGGGAACCATTCCAAACGGATTGTGTAAATGAAAGCGTCTGCATCCCCACTTGTACCACTTCTTTAAACTCCACGGATTGAGTTGGCCTGGATATGGATTGTACACTCCCTCGTTCTCCAACGATATCCACTTTTCCCAAGTGAACGCGCTGTGGTCAATATTCCAACTTCCAACTCTTCGCTTTTCGCTGCCTGTGTTTTGGTCGGATATACCCAAACCCTCAAATCCAAACACGACTCGGAACTTTTTATCAAACAAGTCTTGAGCAATCGTGGTCGATGCAGAAACGATTCCAACCGTCTGACTTGGTGTTGGAGTGATTGTTGCAGTTGGAGTAACTGAAGGTGACGGAGCAGGTCCTGAACTCGGAGAAACGCTAGGAGTTACTGTTACTGATGGAGTTGGAGTTGGAGGTGGAGGATTAGCAGAATTTGATGTCGAACTAGAAATTGTGTTGTACGAGATCACACGGGCAGGAGGTTGCGTAACAGTTACTGTTATTCTAATAATACTTGACTCTGACATAAGAGACTCCTTGCGTGTATTCTATGTATCTCGTTTAATTGCTTGATGTGAGATCAACAAGTTCGCACTTGTCTCCGCTGCACGCCAATGTTTGGGTTCCTGCGGTGTTATCTTCTTTCTCGTATTTGGCAAGACTCGTCCAATCAACATTGGTAGGAATCTTGGCTGCAAGCGATTCGTATTCGGCGACACCGCACTCTTGATACGGTGCTTGCTTGTATGTGTGATCGCTGTGCGGCAAGAAAGAGATGCCTGAAATCTTATCAAAGTGCCGATACACCCATGCTCCAACTTCCAACCATTCATGCTCTCGCACAGTAATGGTAACGCTAGGCTTGTGTTCGCACCAATTCTCCTGATACACCAACCACATCTCTAGTTGCTGAATGGCATTTAGATCATTGCGATACACACTCTTGGGAGACTTGATCGGGAAAGAGAATACTGTGGTATGATCTGGCTTCATGTTGTCCAGTTCCCACGGGAATCCGAGGTCTTTCATAAACTTGCACAGCGGGTCTTTGTTGTCTGCACGAACAGTACGAACATAGTACTCGCTGTGGCGAGCATGGATACCTGATGCAGAATCGGTGAGTTGAGATACAGTTCCGCTTGGCTTTACACAAGTAATTGACGCAGACGGATTCACTCCAATCTTCTTGGCGTAATCTGCATTGACCTTTACCGCCAATGTACGAAGATCGGCAAGAGCAGACTTTAGTTCTTGAAGTCCTGCATCTCCGCGAGTCAGCGGACAGTCCATGATTCCTGTCATGGAAACTCCGAGCAGCGCCTCTTCTTCACAGTTCTTGCGCCACTCACTAGACAGATAGCGGAAGTCCACAAGAGTAGACTGCCATGTGCCAAGAATAGTTGCAAGGCGCACCTTGCGGGTGAGTGTTTCTACTGTGTCATTTTCTCGTACAATCACTTCGCTGAGATTGCAGAACTCACGGTCGCGCAGAATGATCTCGCTGCAAGGATTTGTTCCGAACTCGTAGTTTGGATCACGGCGATCACCCAATTTCGCAACGGTCTTGCGAGTTGCTTCACGGTTAAAGATACCGCGCTCACCGCTCTTGCTCTTGTACAGAGAAACCCATTCGTCCATGAATGTGCCAATCTCTGGCTTCTCTTTGTAAGCAACAGAGTTGTTTGCAAGTGCGCGTTGCGGATTGCTCACCCACCATTGCCCTGTTTTTGCTTCGCGCATACGCTCATCTGTGAGATTAGATAGTGAAATGAGAGCAGAACGGCGTACTCCACCAACCACAACAATCTCGGCAATCTTGCATACCAAATCGTGCGCTTCGATGCTTGTAAGTTTGCGTCCTGCTGCTGTCTTGAATGTTTCCACGGTGAAATGAAACAGATCATCAAGAGGACGAGGACCCGATGCGCGGCCTCCGAATGTCTTGAGTCTGGCTCCTGCGGGCCGTACCTTTGTTAGATCCCACTTTGGAATCTGTCCACCGATCAACAAGGATACCAGTTCTTTGTAGGCCTTTGCCCAACCGATCTTGCTGTCTTCCACGATAATGGTAGTGTTGCTATTGGTAAATTCTTCTGCAATAGTAGGCAACTTCTCAACATACTGACGCTCTACAGAAAATCCAACACCAGTGCCACACATCAACACATACATGATTTCGTCAAACGCCCTGACACGATTCACGGCGACATACGAACAATTGTAGCCAGCAACATGATCTCTACGAAGTGCTTCTCCTGCGGTCATTAAACACCGCATGGATGGCATGATATCAAGATTCAGTACAGCATCTCTCAACTCTTTTCGTAGTTCTACTGGAACTTTGTACTTGTAGTTCTCGCGCAGATGCTCGTCAAAGAAATTGAAATAGCGATCAACCGTTTCTTCCCATGTTTCGCGTTTTCCTTTATCATCCATCCATCGTGAGTAGCGAGAAAGATGAATGAAGTTCTGATATTCGGTAGGTAAAGAGTGACTCATTAGGTTGTCTCCAAAATGTACTGGTGCTATAGTTATGTTGGATTACTTGTTCTTGTAAGAGATTACTTTTTGCCTGTCAAGGCTTTCCATGACTCGGGAAACAACGATTGAATGATTGATCCTACTGCTTCTGCATATTGTCTAATTTCCCATTGTGCATGGGGATCTGTGCGTTGATTATAGAAACGGCCGTAAGCGGCAAGAGAACCTGTCCAGTACCACTCGGTGTAAGTTCCTTGTGGTAAAACAAATCTTGCTTGCTCAGGTGCGACTCCTTCTGATAGCAGAGTCTTATATGCGTCTAGCGCATCATCTATTAGATTCTGATACACTTGATCCAACAGCGTTCGATGTTGTAAAAAATCTTCGCTGCCTTGTTTGGCTCCATTACTCGGCGCGCCGCGCCACTTTGGAGAATAAATCTGTGGTATATCTTGCACATACCGCCTAGAGATTTCATTCTCTACAAATCCTTGTTTGTGCTTGAAGAATTGAGTTCGGATCGAAATGGGTGCCTTGATTCGCAAAGTAATTTGCGGATGGGCGAATGGTGTCCAATGGTTATGCTTTGCGAGATACGAGATTAGTTTCTCATCTCTCTCTGCAAGAATACCATCTCCATTGGTATCAATATCTTCCCATTCGCTTTCTTTGCTGAAAGAAACTCTGGCAGAATTCACGACCGTTAGATCAGAACCCATGTAGTCCACAAGATGTACGAATCCGTGATCTAGTACAAATACTGCGTCAGTCGGTATCGTCTTCGAGTTTTTCCCATCCATCATTATCACTTTCTTCATATTGTTCGTCTTCATCACCTTCATCACCTTCATCACCTTCATCTACTTCAAAGTATTCTACATTAGCAATTACATCTTCACCTTCTGCTGTTTTCACATACTCAAAGGTTATACCATTAACCTCAGTAAAAGTCACGGCGTAATCCACCGCTTTTTTCCACAACTCAGGATTCATTTCTTTAATGTACTCAGAGAACTTGCAGTTGAACTGCAACATTGCCCAAGCCAGCGCGCCTTGCGTTTCAGGAGGAAGATCGTTTCCATCTTGGAAGATATCATCGTTATTATTTTCTTCGGTCATATCCGCCTCCATCTGTTAAGGTTTACTCTTGCCGAAAGACCTCTATATGTATGGTTGTCTACCATCTGACGGATACTTTCCGCAGAGCGCGTTCCTAACATCTCATTTATGTCTTTTTCCGAGATTCCGTCAGGCCATATGCATACCTGTTTACCTGATTCGATCAGTTCTTCGTTGTATTCCACAATCTGTTTGTTACGCGGTTCGTTGTCAAGCACGAACACCAAATCGCTATGAGCAAGAAAGTCGGGCAAGTCATCGCTGGCGTTTGCTCCAACCATTGCAATGGCATTTGGAAGTATCATGCTGTCGAGCGGCCCTTCCACGACATAGACTCTCTGTGTAGCATCTACCTTCCACAATCCATACCACAGTTTTTCTTGTCCCTTTGGCTTCAGAGTGATGTACCGCAGAGATTCCCGTTGGTTCATGGTTCTTCCTTGAACCCCAATGAAATTACCGCTGCGATCAAAGAACGGAATCACGATGCGTGGATCTTCTCTGCGAGTGTTTGGAAAGTACTCAGGATCAATCTTCTTACCAACTTTAGTAAAGTCATGGGCATACATGAGTTCAGCAAGACAAGACTTGGGAAGTCCTCTGCCTAAAATATACTGTACTGCTTCGTGCTGATCGCTCAACTCCACAAGACGAGGCAATCCTTCCAACGGATTTACCTTGCGTTTCTTGGGGAGTTGTGTCTTGGAAACAACAGGAACAGATTGTTCGTTTGGTTGTCCGCTTCTCTCTTTGAAAGACTCCAATGCATACTCTCTCGCCAGCGATGGAGCAACCTGCTTTAGAATCGTATGCACTCCGCAAGACACCCCGCAGTTATGACACTTGTATACCCATCGGTCTTTGAACGGAAAGAAGTATCCACGCGCCTTGGACTTGTTCTTGTCTGAGTCTCCGCAAAACGGACACCGACAGTTAGCCAGCGTTTCTTTCTTCCACACAAAGCGTTCAAGCGAACTTGAAATGTATCCGATGTACTTCTTGTCTACGAAACTCATTGGAAATGCTCAAAAAGGACTGGGTTGACAGCGAATTCGCGCCGAGTCAAATCTTCCATTTCTCAAACTTCTTACCTTCAAACTTGCGACTGTAAGACTTGCCATCGTAGCCAGACCCGTATCCACTAGATTCATCGTCATCTTCTTCAGACGACTGACCCGTATCAACCAAAGAATCTTGTGCTGATTGCTCTACATCGTAGAACTTCATTTTGCCACGATCTACCCCCATAACAAACTTCTTGTTGGTGTTCTCGTCTCCGTATCTGTTCTTGAGTTGCTTCACTAGCACCTGATTCAGAGAGTCTAGTTGTTCGGTGCGAATCACGGCAAACATGAAATCGGCGGTTGCTGGCAAACCAAATGATTCTGAGGTATTTTCAAGTCCAACATCGCTGTTGTTGAATCCGCCGCGGTTTGTCTGTGTTGCTGAGAAGATGGGAACATCGTATTCTACAGCAAGACCGCGCAACTCTTCTGCAATCGCCTTGATGTAAACATAGGTGTTCACATTAGAGTTCATCTTGACACGAGAACTGGCACAGATGTTCAGATAGTCCACAAAGATGATGTCTGGCACAAACTTCTTCTTGATCTTGAGTTCATGCAGCAGATGACGAAAGTGGGCAACCGTTGCAGTTGCAGTCGGATACTCCTTGATAATCAAATTTCCGCGCACCGATCCAACCGCTCTGGCTAGACGCTTATCGTAGGTTTCTTTTGGCAAGTCTTTCAGTTCATCAAGCGCCGTATCCATGAGATTAGCGTCAATGCGCTCTGCAATACGCTCTTCTGCCATCTCACAGGTGATATACAGCACATTCTTGTTTGCTGTGAGGCAGGCTGCTGCATGGTGACACATGAACATGGACTTACCTACCCCTGTTCCTGCCATCACGATGTTCAGCGTTTTGCGTGGAACACCACCCTTAGTGATCTTGTTGAAGAACTCCAAATCAAACGGCATCTTCTCTTGGGCACGGTGATAGAACTCGTACCGCTTGTCGGCATCTGCCATGTAATCGTGGCCGACTGCGGTATCAAAAGACACCGCGAGAGCATCCGATAGCAATTGTGGAATGGCGTTCTTGGTGTAGTTCTTGTCTTTGCCATCTAGAATCTGAATTGAAGCAAGCACAGCGTTGTAAACTGCCTTGTCTTTACAGAACTTCTCTGCGGTATCAATCAGCCATTTCAGATCGGTGTCTTCGTCCAAGCCAAACACTTCATTGATGAGAGAGACACATTGCTTGTGTTCGTCGCCATTCAAGCGAGAGTCATCCAAGCAAATGACCAATGCTTCTTTGGTCGGTTGAGCATTATAGGTGTCTACGAAGTTTTTGATGCAGCGATAAACAACTTGCTCTGGCTTGGTACTGAAGTACTCCTCTCGCGTGAAAGGCAGCACAGCACGAACAAACTCTTCTCTAGTAGCCAATGCACCTAGTATGATCTTCTCAGTTTGCAAGGTATCCTAACTCATTCTGTGACATGATTGGAATAGAATCTGCACCATTGTTCAAGTTGTAATCCATGATGTCTACAAGTATATCACCGATGTATTGCAAGAATCGCTGCGAGTCAGCGGTCTTGAATCCGCCTGGGTTTTCAACAATATAGTACTCGAAACTCACACGAACACAATCATCTTCTTCCAAAAGTCGTGTGCGTCCGTAGTGATAAATCACACCTGCCCATTCTCCGTTTTCAAGGCGGATGGGAGTGAAAGGCGCCATCCTGTTTAGAAGGATGGTATACTGCTTTCCGTTTACCTCGCGTACAATCTCAGATTGGTTCGCTCTTGGCTGGAAGTTGGTTACTGTTTCCGTCTTCTCTTGATTCGGAAAGAAGCCGAGGAGAGGTTGTGTCTCCATCGTCAGCATCCCTTTCAACCGAAGAACCATATTTGAAATGCAACGCCACCATCTTTTCCAATTCATCCATTACCTCTTTCGTAAAGTACTTCTCAGGGTTTTCATTGATGTTCTTCTCGAAAGCCTTGCTTCCATCAGGCAATTCAATGCGTGTGGAAACCTTCTTGAAGATTCCAAACTCTAACGCCAAGTCTAGCAAACCATAATACGGATTCAGTCCGCTATCGTAAGACACAAGCACATCTACCTTAGAATTCTCTTTGGTCAAACGGGACTTGTACAGTTTGCAATGAATGATGTTGCCGATCACCGTATTATCGGCGTCCTTCACCTTCTTCTTGCTGAGATATACGATGGTGGATGCAGCATACTTGAGTCCACTTCCACCCCCCATTTCCTTTGTAGGAATATACGCACCAACCACATCATATGTGTGATTGGTCATAACTAGCGGAATACCTGCTGCGCCTAACTTCAAAGTCAGAGTTCTGAAAGTTGCCTTTACCACCTGTGCGCGTGTCATATCGCGCACATCTTTGCCTGATGCTGTGTCTTCCACTTCTTTCTTAGTAGAAAGCATTCCAAGCGAATCAAGAACCATCATCATGGGTCGTTGATTTGCCTTAGGCAGAGAACGATAGTTGTCAACAATCTGAATGGCTTGATGCCTAAACTCTTCTACTGTACCTACAGGAAACACGGCGACACGCTTTGGATCAACCCCTCGCGTTGTGAACATATCAGTAGTTACTGCTTGCTCAGAATCAAAGTATAGAACCACTCCATCAGGATTGTCTGCCAAGAACTTGGAAACAATTCCGAGTGTGAAGAAGGTCTTTCCTGTGGCACTCTCGCCTGCAAGTGCAATGATCTTGTTATCGGGAATACCACCGTACAGACTTCCACTCAACAGCGCATTGAAAGCATACGAACCTGTGTCGAGAAATCCGCTGATCTCTCCGCTGAGTCCTTCTTCGATAACTCCAGCCAGTTCATTGCCTGATAGTTTCACCATGTTTCGCAGAAAATCACCACCACCAGTTTGCTTTGGAACGCTCATGCTGTTTCTCCTGTCTGTTTGAGTTCTTGAATACTAAGTTTAAGTCGTACACCGTCTTCAACCGCCTGATTGAAGCGATCAATGTTTGATGTTTTGGAGTTTAGAAGTTCCTTCACCAATGCTTTATTTGCTACCGATGCACTCTCCAATGTATGTAGAATGAAATCGTGTGCGTTCTGTGTTAAACGAACACAGCGAGTTGGATTGTTGTTCCAATCCTTTGCCCATTCAAAGTTTGAGTCAAGGTTTGGCATCATTCCATTAGGTTCTCCAACGAAGCAGGCTTAGACTCAAGCACTTCGCTGAGTCTTCTATCTGCAATCTTACAGTAGTCTGCATTCAAGTCAATACCAATAAACTTGCAGTCTTCCAACAAAGCACCTTTACCCGTGCTGCCGCTGCCCATGAATGGATCAAGAACAGTTCCTCCCTTGGCGCACACTAGACGCACAAGATGGCGCATGAGTTCTGTTGGCTTTACAGTTGGGTGATCGTTTCCTTCTCCACGATCCGCCTTGGATATCTTGGCACAATAGAAGAAGCGAGCGGCGGAGCCAATTGACTCATCGCTGCCGCTAGTTTGGCATTTGGTGGGGTTGCCGTTGTTGTTGAAGGGCCGGGCACCCGCCGTGCGATTCCATGTTCCGCCCTTTACATTGTTCGGGAACATCTCCACCACCTCGTCGCTGCCGTCGTGGATCAGGTTCGCGGGCCAGCGGCCTTGTGTTGGCATCTCTCGCTTGATGGCTTTCTCTTTGTCGTGGATACCTGCTGCGAACGGACTGCCCCCAACGTAATTCGTTCCCTGATACCCTCGTTTGTTTGCATCATTCACCCAATCAGCCTCCACCCTGCACCCGTCCACATTGATCGCACCCGTGCCGTACTTCTGCACATTCTCTGCTACAGTTCCTTCTAATGGCTTTCGCGCCATGCAAATGGGTTCGCACGATGGCTTCAACGCCGTTCCCCATCCTTCCCATTGCTTTGCTGCATCAGTTGTTGCCTTGGTAACAGGAATCTCAGCGCCTTTCTGAACAATTCCCACACCACCACGCGCAAATCCACCGTGTCCCTGATTGTCTTCCACGGTGACGCCACGGGAGTATCCGACAACTTCTCGCTCGGCTCCTGCTGCCTTGTCGATTGCTTTGCTGACATCAAGTGACTTGGGAAAGGTCTTGCTGCTGACCCATGTAACGATATCGCGTACTTCCCATCCCGCATCTTCAATCGCGGCAGCAAGTCGATGGTATGTACGAGTTCCGCTGAATGCAAGCAGATACGCTCCTGGCTTGGCAACTCTAAGTGCTTCAACCCAAAAGTCTTTACCAGGCACACCGCGATCCCATTCATTGCCCATGAACTCTATGCCATACGGAGGATCACATACAATAGCATCCACGCTGTTCGCGGGAAGTTTATGCATTTCATCCAAGCAGTTGCCGTTAATTATAGTAAAGTCGCTCATCCGAATAAACCCTCCAATGAAACAGGCTTAGACTTCACAACATATGTGAGTCGTTTGTCTGCAATCTTACAGTAGTCTGCATTCAAGTCAATACCAATGAACTTGCAGTCTTCCAACAAAGCACCTTTACCCGTGCTGCCGCTGCCCATGAACGGGTCGAGGACCACGCCGCCGGGCGGGCAGACGAGGCGGCAGAGGTAGCGCATCAGATCGGTGGGCTTGACGGTGGGATGATGGTTGCGGCGGTAAATGCGCGCCTTCTCTCCCGTGTAGACAATCTTGCACCCGCAAGCGTATGTATTCTCTCCGCTCTTATTGCTTTCGCCGTGTTCAGGGCATCTACCCGCCTTGCCTTGCGAAAACTCGATTGAGCCACGCTCCTCCAGCCCCTCGCACCCCTCATCGCGGTCGCGCTTGTTCGCCTTCGCGCAGTAGAAGAAGCGAGCGGCGGAACCTGCGCCTCCGTAGCCAAGATGCGGAAAGGTTCTTTTCACGCCTTGTTGAAAACATCCAACTTTGTCGGTGCCGCCCGCCCACCCATCCTTTGACTGCGGAAACAGGCCCTCCACCTCATCGCTGCCGTCGTGGATCAGGTTCGCCGGCCAGCGGCCAGCGGGAGATCCCGGCTGCCAGCCATCGCCCGACTCATAGCCGCTAGCGAACCCGCTTGCCCCGCGTGCGCCGCCGCCAAACCTATCCTCCGTCCCCACCCTGCACCCGTCCACATTGATCGCACCCGTGCCGTACTTCTGCACATTCTCCGCGACCGTGCCGATCAGCGGCTTGCGAGCGACAGTGATCGGCTCCATCGCAGGCTTGAGCGCGGTTCCCCATCCCGCCCATTGCTTTGCTGCATCGGTGGCGGGGACGGTCAGATTACTGCCTCCAACGCCACCCTGTAATCCGTAATCCGCCATTCCATTGTTCCTGCACTCTCGGTCGTTCGGATTCTTTCCCACCACCTCGCGTTCCGCTCCCGCCGCCTTGTCAAACGCCTTGCTTACATCCAACGACTTCGGGAAGCCGCTGCCGTACACCCACGCGATCATGTCGCGGATGTCGAAGCCTGCATCTTCGATGTTGACCGCCATGCGGTGTTGCGTGCGCGTACCCGCGAACGCGAGCAGATGTCCGCCTGGCTTCAGTACGCGCAGGCATTCGCGCCACACATCAACGCTCGGCACCTCGTAATCCCATTTATTGCCCATGAACTCTATGCCATACGGAGGATCACATACAATAGCATCCACGCTGTTCGCGGGAAGTTTACGCATTTCATCCAAACAGTTACCGTTAATTATAGTAAAGTCGCTCATCCGAATAAACCCTCCAATGTTGCTTTGCGTTCGTGACTCCATCCAACAGTTTCCAAGATGGTCTTTAGTGGTTCCAAGAACGCCTTGTCGAACTGCATATCATAGTCGATAAATCGTTCAAGGTCAAGTTCCTTCGGAAGATAATCGGGGAATGCAATCACATTCTCTCCAAGTGGATTTGGCACACGCAGATGAATATACTTGATCTTGTCATGGTTGGAAATCTGCTTGTATTTACGGGTGAGTTTGCGATTCTTCAGCGCCTGATTCCAGACCAACGATGCTCGCACTTGCAGAGGAGTACACTTTTTGTACACCGATGCTGAGTCTGCGTACTTGTCCATTCCCTTCACTCCGCGAGGAAAGGCGATTGATTGCGGAGGCATACCATTGAACTCTGCGCGGAACGATTCAATGTGCTGAATCACTGTTTCCTGATCTGTGGTGAGAATCAGATTGATGGCTTTGGTCAAGGCATCACGCACCACCTGTGGTGTAGAAGAACGAGTGGTTTCGATGCCCATGATCTTGAGAGCAGGCTTGGCGTATCGCACACCCTCAGAGTCATGCACATTCAGAATGTACCGCTTCTTGGCAGTCCAAATGCCTGAGTCAGCGATCACCTCGCGCTTCATCACCATCTTGTTGGCGTAAGCATTCATGTACTTCGCCAACTCATCGTACTGCGCTTCAATGTACGGTTCGATCTTGTCTTCCACGCACTTGTGCAAGAAGTTCACGATCTTGGTGGTGTCGGTGCCATTTGGGAACACACGCTTCACAAGCGCACCCATGCGAAGGTATATGGAGTCTGTGTCTGAGGCAACCACATAGTCTACACCTGTGGTCTTCAGCAATTCATTCATGTACTTGTTCAGCGCATTCTCAATCCATCTGATGCTAAGTTGTCCCGAAAGAGTGATTGCTTCTGCTTGCCTGATATCGAAGAATCGGAAGTATTCGTTACCTAGAGCGCCGTAAGCGGAGTTCAGCGCAATCTTCAAAGCCATCTGTTTGGTAGAGTGGTATGCAATCTGATTGTCGCACTCGCGTTTCTGCTTGGGATCGGTTAGCGTTTCCTTGTGCTTCTTGGCGTGGATCATGGCGGTCTTTGCTGCCTTGCGATCCTCATACATTCGATCCATGAGTGCAGGCAAGAATCCCTGCCGATCCTTGCGGAAGCATTGACCGTTCGCAGCCATTGCAACTCCAAGTCCAGGCAGATGCGTTGTGTCCACCTTGTGGTGCAGCAGATCATCCACCGTGTTTCCTTTGCCCATTCCAATGCGATCCACGATGGTGTCAGGAGAGATGTTGTACTGCATAATGAGGTGTGGGTATAGCGAGTTCAAGTCAAGCGATACCACCCAATCATGGCGACCAAACAACGGTTCCTTCACATAAGCGCCAGCGTACTGGAAGTCCTTGCGCGAGTCCTTCTTCATGGGAATCACGGTATTGTGATCCATGAGGTACGAATGAATCAGACAGTCCCATGTACGAACCTGCGAGAACACATCTTCGTAGTTGCACTTGGCAAGATACGCAATCGACAGTTGCAGTTCGATGAGTTTCAGTTTGTCGTCCAGGCGCCGAACAAGCGCAACATCCTTGATGTTGTACTCCACGAATCGCTTGAAGTTCTGCTTGTAGAAGTCAGTCATGTTGCCGTACTCCTCGTAGGACAACTTGCGCTCGTCCAGTTCCACAAACGCGATATGGTCAAGTTTGTAACTCTCTTGATTGGTGAAGGTGTACTGCTTGTACAACTCAAAGTAGTCTAGTGACGAGATGCCCACCAGTTCATAGCACACAGTCTCACGCTGCTTGATGACCACGCGTTTCTCTTTGATCTTGCGCCAAGGAGACAATCTAACCACCTCTCGGTCGCCCAACACACGCACAATGCGATTGTGTAGATAAGGCAGGTCAAAGAAGCGAGTGTTCCATCCCGTGATTACATCAGGAGGATTCTGTTCCCAATGCTCCAAGAACGATTCAAGCAAGTCTTCCTCTCGCTTGAATGTGTGCAGTTCTACGGGAGCATCCGCGTCCAAGTCTCCCGCGATATCACCCAATGCCCAACAATGGTAGCGATCCTTGCGCCAGAGCGTGATGACATTGATCTGCTCGTTTGGGTCTTCGGGAATTGGAAAGCCTGACTCGCAAGTGGTTTCAATGTCAATCACGGTCACATCAATATGATCGATAGACCACGCGATATCTTTCTTCCAATGCTGGCGAGTATAGTCATAGGCAAACTGATACTGGTACTGAGTGTTACCGTAAATCTCGAATCCTTGCACGCCTTGGTACTGATCCAAGAACTCTTTGCAATCACGCATGGTTCCAGGCATCACAGGTTCCACTCGCTTACTATTCACCGTGCTATGCTTGGTGTTTGGTTTGTTGGAAGGCACCCACAGCGTGGGTTGGTATTCTATTGCCTCGTTAAAGCGCAATCCTGTTGCGGAGTCTACCCCGCGCAACAGGATGCGATTGCCAAGCAGCGAAATGTTGGTGTAGTATTTGCTCATGGTTCATAAGCATAGCACATATTCAGCACTATGCAAGTCACTTCATATTTTGTTTTACCCGTTTCCAATACTCAAGGGTTTCAGACTTGCGGTGTCCTTGTGGCCCTCCATTATGGATACGGGCAAGAGTTTCATCTGACGCCCCGCTTGGAGCGTATCGTGCCATATACAGCAACACAATCTTTTTGGCGTAAACTGGATTCCAACAATCTTCATATCGTCCTCCGATGAAACTTGGGATACCTTTGCATCTATCACATTGTTCAACAAACCGTTTGTTCATGTCTCGAATGCAACCACATCCCCGCCGCTGCGTTTCTCTGTAATCGTAATCTACAGCATCCTTCCAGTATGCCCAATGAATCTGAAATATACCAATTGCTTTGCCGTCATCTCCAACTGCATTGGGATCGTTGTCAGATTCAACCTTGGCAATGGCACGAAGCAACTCCTCCGATGGCACAGATATTTGTTTTGGATATTTGCGCCAGGTATTGTGCATTACCCCCGCGCTCAAATGGTTTGGATCCTTCTTGCAACCATTGAATGGCGGCACAGGACAGCGGGGCGGAAGTGACCGCCACTCCCAAAGTGTCGGATGCTCGCTACTACTTTCGCTATTACTAGCGGAGTTACACAGGGTACAGCAATTGCATCCGCTGCCAATAGCCTCAAAGAGTGGGCATACGAGAGCAACAGAGGGTGCAGACCAAGAAACGAAAACAACGGCAAACAGGGAAACTGATGCAAAGAAAAGTTGGCGAATCATGCGCTTATTATATCATCGATCCAAGATCAGTCAAGCCAGTTAGTAGATTCTTTATAAACCAGGCATACTCAGTCCTTCGATTCTACCATTCTCTGTAGAAAATCTGCAACTCTACGCATACTCAACTGTTCGGGAAGACGGTTATCAACAAATATAGGCTCTTCTATCATCTTACGGCGGATAGATTCATCTGTGTCTATTGATGCGATTCTACTGCGAACTGCACCCCAATCTATTGTCATCCAGTTTCCTACTTCGGATTCGTAATCATGGAGATTGATAAACGCCTTTGGATTCCATCCAAACTCAAGTATCTTTGGATTTCCCCAAAAGATAGGAATAGTTCCAGCGCAAAATGCGTGAGCAATCTTTTCTACTATCAAATGTGGAACGCAAACAAACTGAATTGCCAAAGAAAACTTGTAATTGGACTCGAATAGTATTTTTTGGCGTATTGATATGCCGTCTGGTCTATTTCGATAAATTTGCTTGAAAGCATCCCTATTCACTCCACTTTCACTTTCGTTGATGTTATTTGCAAATCCACCGGCTCCGTCTATTTGTTTGTACTTGCACAATTCTTCATATGCAGCAATTCTATGCGGAGGTTTAGACGCCTGAACTACAGAACAAAATCTAACATTTCTTTTGGATATCAACTCGTAGTCTCTACTCAAAAGCCATTGCGTTGGTTCGTCCGTTATCATTGCTTCATCGTATATTGCCCAAATATCCTGAGCAACTGATGCTTGTTGTAAATAGCGAGAATGCTCAACTGGAGCATTACAAATTCCCCACATATTTGGTAGTCTTACAGATCCAATACAATCAGCCCATTCTCCACTATAGAATAGGAACTTCTTTGATGGATGAGTCGCGGGATCATATGATATTTGTGGAGTAGGAATTCCCAGTTCCATAGTCAACCAAGAATCTGGCTCAGATCCATGATAGAGCGAAGAATGTATCACTATATCAGGATCATACGGGTCTACAATAACATTATAATGCATCCCTAAGCATCGTTTGAAGTATGACAATACATAGTTCATACAACTTGAAGCGAACCCCTGTCTAGTGATTTTGATTGTATTGGTTATTGGTTTCATAAATTGTTCTCCTATTACTGAATTTACAGATCAAGTGGGAGCGAGTTGCAAGCATCAGTTAGTTTGATGGTTTCGTTTCCCCAAGGTCCATTGTCGTGAACAATAAACGCTGACGATTGTATTCCTATTGGAATATCTTTCTCAACAAGAGTTTTATGCTTGGACAGATGTGTGCTGAAAAACAATCTCTGTTCTGCATCTAATACGATGTCTGCTTTTTTCAAAAGATACAAATTCGTCCATATTGCTTGATCGTCATATGGTGTCATCAGAAATTCATTATTTACTGCCTCTTCAAGAGCAGAAATAATAGATTTGGTTTTTCCTATCATGCAACCTGAGTTTAAATAACGATACTCGCTATCTGTAGGAGAAGAATTGTACAGGTGACTATATGGTGTTGGTGGCCACATTCCTTTTTCGGCACACATCACTATGTCACAGTTGAAAGAAAGATACTCTCTCAATAATCCATCCGCTCTTCTCAGAAAATTAGTATCCAATGCGTCTAGAAAAAGAGTATATTCGTACTTATGTAATACCGATTTCAAATACTCTAAGTGTTTATTAATTTTGAACCACGCCAGTTTAGAGTATAAACTAACTTCTCCATTGGGAGGAGGAGATGCAGCAGTATCGTATCTCTGAACATGAATGTCTTCGGGTAAGATACCACCCGCAGCACATCTTTCATAGAAAGTAGGCTGATAATACGATGGATAATCGAAAAGAACAGTTGTTACAAGTAGACTCATGGTTAAAACTTCAATAGTGATGTTTCTCTATACTTTGGAAGGAACTCATAGTAGTTATTCATAATTCCTAAAGGGATTAGAGCAGTCTTCATCTTTGCTACTACTGTAGACATACCAATCTCTACTCCCTCTGCAAATGTCCATATGTTTTCTTGCTGAGATTTTGTGTATAGCATATTCCAGTATTCGCAGAAAGCACCAAGTTTTTGATTGTTCGCAAATACCATATACTGTTCGTTGCATACATGGGCATTATCAAACTCAGAAGTATTCATCAATCCATAGGCATCAATTTTATGCTTCCAAAAACATCCCGAAGGGTTATGTTTTCCTGATCCTATTTCATGTGGGCGCTCAAACAGAAAATCAACTTCCATTTCTGACATCTGCTGTAGAACTCTCAAAACACCATCTTCCGAATACTCGGATCTAACTTTCCAATCTGCGTCGCAAAAGATGATATAGTCTGCATCTATGATGTTGTGTGTTTTTGCTATAGGTCTGTGCTTTATATTGTAGTTGAATCCAAATTCATTGAATGCACCTCTAGAGTCGAATCCAGGCGGAGCATTGAATGCATCATCGTCTGACTCCAATAGATCAAATGTGATTTTTGGAGATGTGTTAGTTATACTAGAAAATGCAGATGGATTTGTAGTAATCACAGAACCATGACAGTTTGGATACGAAACAACTTTCGTATGAAACTCTATTGCTTGTTTCAAATACGATTCACCTACTGCAACAGTACAATATGCATAAGATGGAATCAAGATATCTTTCTCCTACACACCCAAACAGCCTTGCTAAACTGTTCGTCCATAAAAGGAACCAATCCATTATTAGAGCAAGTATCGTATATATTATCATCAGTTATCTCACACCAGTTCCACAAAACCCCACGAATGGTTTGCTCAAATACATCTTTGCTTGAAGCATAATCATGTGCCATGATAATGTCTCCTACCTTTAGATGTGGTGCAATTTCTTTGAACTCTTCTACCTTTGCTCCACCATCACAAAGAACAATAGAAACACCATCCTGTCTAACAAATGAAATAGCATCTTCTATGATACCATCTCTAACATTATGGTCGTTTTTCCAAATACTCTGAGTTCTAAAATCTGCAATTCCCTGCTTTTGTAGATCATCAAACCACTCTCTTCTGTAAATGTCATAGGTAAGAATCTCTATTGGGATGAAATTGTCATCTGCTACAGTTTTGAGGAACCATGTAAATCCTCCTAGTGCAGTTCCAATTTCGAGAATTCTTTTAGGTCTAACTACAGATAGCAATTCTGCAAAAGCATACGGTGCATAATGATTTTGCTGCGCCGCGTGCCCGTTTATAGTTATCAATCCCTGATTGTTTTTGAGATCAGGAGGAATAATAGTATACTTGTCTAGGTTTGATTGTGTCATCCTGCATTTTCCTTTCGATGCGATCCATCATAATGAAATGCTCGGTTGTGGTTGATAGGACTGGCTAGCAGACATCCTGCTTTGATCTTTCCTTCTGATATCTGCTGATGCACATGACTCATCCATGTTTGCTCATATGGATGCGCCCATTTGGTGTCTAGGAATACTTTGCGACTACCTGCTTTATTGAACATCACAGGCCAGTTGCAGTAGTGAAATTCTCCTACTGCATACGAAAGTCCATCAACAGACCCCGTATGAGTTATCTTGGTTCTGTTGCACACACCCTTGATCTGTGATCCTGGAAAGTACTGCTCTTTCTTATCAGATGGAAGATTGTGCCAAGACCAATTCAAATGGTTATCGCCAAAGAATTCCGTAAAGGATAGTTTCAGGTAGTCAAGAGATTCCTTTTCCATGATACTCATGCATTTCTGAAACAGTCTTGGATCGTATCGTATCAATCCATTCTTACAAGGTTCTTCGTCTTTGCCACAAAGCATCATATCGTCTTCAAAGAACACCATGTATTCGTGGTCAGATTCATCAAACATCTCAGCGCACAGTTGTCTAGCACCACATATTCCTAGATTCTCTGGCTTTCTTATCTCTTGAAATGAATGCTTTTTGCAAAGAGCAGCGAACTCACCGTCAGTTGATAGGTCTGTTGAATTGTTGATTACATACTTGGAAGAGTATTTGAAAACTGAGTCGTGGTTGCGAGTAGAATCTAACCAAAGCCTGTATTGTGCAGGGATATTAAAGCACACAGAGTATACACCAAGTTTGCTATTGTTTGTTCTTTCTCTTGGCTTGCTAAGAATCTTCTCTATCCACGGAGCAATCAATCCGTTTGCTCCAATCATCTGATAGTTGCACAGATCAGGGTAGTTGTAAGTGAGCAATGTAAAAATGCTCTCTTCAGTACCCATCAGTCTTTTACTCAAACTGTCTGCAAGATATGCGTAGTAGTGATTGTTGAGTTTGTTTATCGTATCTTTAGTTCCGCCGAACAGTCCTCCTCGTGCAACTCTATTTACATTCACTCCGCGAGCAAACTCATTCATCTTAGAGGCAACAAATCCGTGGATTTCTCCTTCTGCATCGTATGGAAAACACAAAAACAAGGCAGCATCTTCCATGTACTTGACTACTTCGGATTCAAACCTCGCACCAAGCAGTCCATCCCATACGGTGTTGCTTATACCTCCGTCTAACCACAAGAAATACTTGGTGTTGTGCGGATTAATTAGTGTCGTATCATTCAACCAAAAGAACTTCGACATTACAAGCGGATTGTATAACTCCAATCTCGCTTGCGTACTTTCTTCTAGCCAAGACTTTTGCGTGAACCACGCAGGATCAGTTCTGATAGACTGAATCTGATCGTAGAATGGCATCTTTCTCAGGTCATCTGCACTAACATGGCGTATGGTAGTATTCGATCTATCGCGGTATTGCCAGACAAAATCCTCCAAATCAGGACTTATGAAAAGCACCATTGGGCATTTCACCGCAGTCAGCAGTTTGGAAAAGCATTCCTTGTAGTGATCGAACGAGCGAGAAAAAGAAGTTCCTATTTCTCCTCTACCAATGTTGACAAGGCCACTAACAATAGTCAATGACATGGTATCTCCAATGCATCAATACCCGATGCTTACTGGCTGTTCGATTCTGTTTAACCAACCCTTGCTCTTGCTGTGAGGCCATATCACAAACTTGCTTGGAGCAGAATCCATCTTTGCAGTAAACACAACTGCAAGTCTTGAATATCCTTCTCTCAACTCGTCGTTCGGTTTGATTGATCTGTTCCACATCAGAGGTCTAGTATCTGGCTTAAAGTCTTCTCTCCACAGAGTATCATTTGCGTCATTGTGAATCGCGCATACCACAAAATCAAGATCATCTGCCTGATGGAAGTTCTTGGGTTCCCATGTCAGCAAAGTAGCAAACCTACCCTCACCGTCAGGCAGTGTTTCTGCTCTTCGCTTAAAGTCTAATTTGGAATATGCTTCGTACTCTGCCAAGGTTCTGACAGTTCCGATTCCGTACTTTCCAAACACAATGTTCGGATCTGTCTCCATCTCAAACAGCACTCGATTTCGATGGTGACAGATGTTGTTGCGCTCTACCCAGTTCATACCATCTACAAGTTTATTCTTGTTTTGATCGGTATGATCTACCCAATGCTTATGAGTTCTATACTCGCGGGTATACTCGTGCCAAACAACATTTCGGTGCGGGGAAAACAGATCATAACCGTGCGTGAAAGAACGCATTGCAAGAGAAATCTCTTCTCCGTGGAAGTAATAGTTTGGATCGTGGGGAACTTCTCGTACCATGTCTCCGATGGTGAAGGCAAAGTGAGCAGAGAAAAATCTACACGGTACGGGAGAAGTCAACTCCGCAAAGCCTTTTCCATTTCCTGCCCAGAAGTTAGTACCGTCAATGTAGTGTGGTTTGAAGAATACGCATCCTTCGGGGGTAAAACGGTCAAACTCCAAGTACAAAGCATGATTCGTTTCTAGCAGATCGTCATGCTGCCTACCGCGATGCTTTTCGGGATTGAATGGTGTTGCATAAGCGGTGAGAATGGGTTTCTTGTGTCCCTTGGCTTGCAAGTCTTTGATCCAACCGATCAAAGTCTCGTCCCAATCTTGTGCAAATCTGTGGTGAGAATCCAGTTGTATAGTGTACTCTTCTCCTCCATACAACTGCTCTTGGATAGAGTTACGCGCCCAACACGCTCCTCTGCTTTGATGCCACGGCACATCAATGATCTTGAAGCGAGGATCGTTCTTGAACTCTTGCAGTTCAGCGTCCCACGGGTCATTTGGTTCATGCTGCCAGCAGATTCCAAAGCGCAACCGCTCAGGATGTTTGGCCTTGTCTAAGCAATCCTTAATGGTGGGAACCAGTTCAGGATCACGGTATGCTGCAATCTGAAGGAAAATGCGTTCATCGCTTGCCATTCTGTACTCTCTCTTTCTCTTTCAAGTAAGCACTCAACAGAACCATGTAGTTGATTACATCAACACAAGTATCCATAAAACTCTCATTGGAAACATGAAGTTTGCCAGACTCAACAAACGAACTGAGTCTACTCATCTTGTCTGTAAGACGAACCAAGAACCCCTGCTCGGTGGAGCAGATGCCCATTGATTCTACTCTTGTAAAGTTTGCGAACGGTTCTAGACCGTCATTGCCTGCGTAGTCTCGGTTCTTCGCATCCATAAGGGTGCGGCCGCTATCACAGATTTCTTTGTGCCATGCCAATAGTTCATCACGGGTCATAATGTATTACACTCCTGTTGATCCGAACCCACCTTTACGATCCGTGGTTTGTTCGGGTCTAGTATGTATCTCTTCAATCGGAAATCGCAGAACTGGAACCCATTCGCCCTGACATATTTTTTCTCCGTGTTTGATGGATACCACCGAAGTGGAGGCATTCTTGACCATCAAAAACAACTCATCGAAATAGTCAGAGTCGATGATTCCTTCTCCATTTGGAAGGTACAATCCTCGCTTCATAGCGATCCCTGATCGAATATGGGTACGAAGCGAGTATCCGTGTGGTATCTTGGCAATAAGTCCAGTAGGAATCAATGCAAGATAGCCAGGCCTCAAATTGAAACTGAAACTCTTCTCGTATGGATCGGGGTATTCAGGATGTACGGTCAGAATATCAGTAACAACCTTGATACTTCTGGCGATTCCTTGTTCGTCCATGAGATGAGTAGCAATGTCAAAGCAAGCAGATTCATCTGTTCCGTATGATGGAACGATTGCGTTTTGAAACAACTTGTAAAATCCAAATGTCATTATGTAACTCTTACTGTACTGTAATTGGAATCAACTCATTGAAAACTTGTATGTGGGTAGGAGCAAGCGGCGTGTCTGTTAGACTCTGCCACTTGTTTTGGCTTTGTCTGTCTGCTGATTGAATGAACATCGGAGTTGGTGCAGCGATTACCTTGAACTTCTGCTGTGCTGCGGCAAATCCATTATCCATAGGAATTCTCTTGGAGTACAGACACATATGAGCAATCTCTGCTGCATACTGTCTATACTGTTCACTCACATAAAGAACGGCGTGTGCTGCAAGCATACCAAAGATTCTATACCAACCATTGTTCAAGTCAACAATTGCTTGCTTTTTATTTCCATGAGAGATTCCCAAATATACTGCATCTGTATCATCGGGTATAGAGATCATGGGGCGAAACGCCGAGGTTGACAGCGCATCGTCCTCCAGTATCAGAACTGGTGAATTGTTCACAGAGTATAATGCATCTATGTGCGCCTGTCCGCATCCCATATAGTGTTTGCCAAACGCTCTGAGTCTGACTGAAGACAGGTCTTTTGGTGGTGGAATGATTCTGCCTGGGATTCGCTGATGAGAAACAAATCCCAAACGATCAAATTGCTCGGTCATTTGCTTGGCATTTGTAGTGGCACGATCTAGATTGATCCATCTAGTTTGTACATTACGAAGGTCGATTTCCATAATGAATCTCTGATTGTAAGAAAAACTGATTAGAATTTCTTACCGATATGATACTTGGGAACCAGTTCCCAATCTCCTTTTTCCTTGTGCGGAATAATCTTGATTTGAGCAAGGCCTGCGGTGATATTTGCTGTCTTTGTGGGATCAACTACTTTGACGAGTCCCCATTCGTCTAACAAAGTCACAATGGTATTTCGTCGAGCGATATCTGCTTCTGTCAGCGTGGACGGAAGACCATCAAGCGCAAACATTTCCTTGAAATGTACGATATAGTATTTGCCCCGCTTGTGTAGAATATGACAAGACTGATACAGTTTCTTCTCGGCCTTCGCGGAAATCCCAATACGGGTCAGGGTTTCCTTTACCTTTAGGAAATCATCTGGCATTGCCAGCGTGATCTCTACTAAGTCGTCACTGGTGATTTTCGGTTTGTGTTCCATGCATATGCACTCCATGCCAATGAGTATGCCTCATCTTTACAAATATGTAGGAACGGGCTAACTTAGACACCACCCTTGTTTGTTGAACGCACAAGGTCTGCAATTTGCTCAGGGGTCAGTACTCGCATGATGTCTTTAGCCTTGGCATCCGAGCAACCATACCGCTCTTTGATAGATGCCAGATTTTGTGCTTCTTCTGCTTTGAACCACTTGCTGAAACGCTTTCTTGCGCGGACGCTGTGCCGTAGAAAATCAAACTGCATTCGCTTACGCAATCCACCATAGCGGTTCATCTCATTTGCTTGCAAGATGGTATCGGGGAAGTAAGACAGTCCTCGGTTCACTAAGAACGGAACATATCCCTTCTCGTCATGCTCTTCATCGCATAGGGGATTCTTGTTCACATTGATGGCATTCAGATAGTCTGTGAGTTTAAGCGTCATCTCGTACCACCAAAGCAATATGATCCTGATGAACCAAGTCTAAATCACCGTAGTGATTGCCACGATTAGTCGCTAGTTCCCAATACACCGTATCTCCAACGCGAACATCTTCAGTCACATCATTTCCAACAGCAACAACCTCGGCAAGCACATAATACCCCTTTGTTTTGTTGTCATTATAGATGATTCCGCTCTCGGTCTTTTTCTCTTTACCAAGATCGGTGCGTACAGCAATCCACTTACCAACAGGTCTAAATGTCATCACTTGAACTCACACTCCATCATAATCTCAGTCAGGCAAGCAGTCATGTTGATCTCTGTATCGGCAACAAATGCTGCCTTGTACTGATACTCAGCAAGAATCAGAACCAGTTTCGGAATGCTAGACGAAGCAAAGCAATCGTACATGGACTCGTAAATCTTACGAAACAGAGATGCTGAATCGGCATCTGAATTCTCAACCACCCACTTGCGAACAGAAGTGAAGTCTTTCCCCTTCAAGGCAGAAATGAGTTCCTTGATCTTGATTTCACCAAGTTGTGTAAGGATGCCCACATCAATCTTGCCTGAAACCGAGTACCTCTGCAACTCATTTAAGATGCGGCGAAAGTCGGGAAAGTGTTTCATTATGAGTTCGACAAGCACCTTGTCATCATATGCAACACCTTCGATGTCCAAGATGCCCTTGACTCGCTGTAGCATTTGCTTGGCAAGAGCGGGGCGTTCTTTGGTTGGAATTTGGAAGTTGATGCAAGTACACCGTGAGTGCAACGGTTCGATGATTCTGTTCTTGAAGTTACAAGTCAGGATGAACCGACAGTTTGCGCTGAACTCTTCCATGAATCCGCGCAAAGCAGGCTGTGTGCTTTGGGCGTTCGAGTAATCAAACTCGTCAAGAATCACTACCTTTTTGTTGCCTGACATGGATACTGTACTCGCAAAGTTTCGGATGCGAGTACGGAGGGTATCAATGTTGCCGTCTTCTGAACAGTTAACGATAATGCAGTCGCTATCCAGTTCATTGCACAGAGCGCGGGCAACCGTAGTCTTTCCGCAGCCTGCTCCACCCGATAGCAGTAGATTCTGTACCTCGCCCGACTCTACCATGTCGGTGAAAGTCGTCTTCATTGCGGACGGAAAAATACAATCCGCGATCACCTTTGGGCGGTACTTCTCCACCCAAAGGTATTCGGTTGTAGTAGCAGTCATGTTTACTCCTTAGAGGCAGTACTTGAAGTTGCCTCAAGCGCAACGAAGTAAGTCAAATCCTTGCTGCAATGCGAGAACTTGGCGACAATGCTCTTGCTGATATGCACATCGTAATCACCAGACATGAGTTTCAGATTCTCCACCTTCATGTGGATATCGAACTTGGTCTTCGCCTTGTTCTCTCCAACCGCAATAGAGTAGGTGTTTGAACCCTTGTCGGCCTTGTCAAACACCACAACCTCAATCTTGTCTTTCGTTCCACGCACAGAGATATCACTAACCTGTAGCACAGAACTGGCGCGCATGATTTCAGCAACATTGTCTGCGGTCAACTTGAACGACACAAGAATGTCGGGCATAGTGATGCTCTTCTTGGGAGCAGTCAGCAGACTTGGTTCGCAGTAGTAGTAGTTGACACTCGGTGCGTTCTTACGAGTCGCATCGGAGATCACTACAGACTTCTCTCCGAAAGTCAGTAATGGTTCCTTGAACAGCGAGATCACGCCAAGGAACTTGTTCAAGTCCCAAATACCAAACTCAATATCAAAGGTTTCATCCACAGTTGCCTCAGCCATGACATTCTTCACAGGAGTCACAGTGGCAATAGTATTGCCTGGACGGATGAGAATGTTTGAGTTTAGAGAGGCGAAGTTCTTGAGAAGTGCGAGAGTTTCTTGAGAGAGTTTCATACCAGTTTCAGTTTCAGTAGCAGTCATTGTGTCTCCATTCTATAGGGGTCTGTAAATTATACTTTCACTTTGGTTTATTGCAACCACAACCACGCTGTTTTGTAACATTTGATGGTGGTGCTGGCTGAGATTGCCTTGCGGCAATATCATTCGGTTGTACTGGCTGTTGTCGCTGTACATTTTTATTTGTGGTTGCTCTTCCAATTCGAGAAGGTCTGTTAATTCGCCTCATCTGTTGTCTTGATCGTCAGGTCTACTTTCCTTTCGATCTGCTCCTTTCGAGTGAAATCGTACTTCATTCTACGCTCAACCGTTTCATCAGCAGACTTGGTATAGTTGCTGAATCCAGGCATCTGTAGCGGACAAACAACTTTTGGGAAATCTAGTTTAGAGTAGTCTTCAGGAGACTTTGCATTTAGCCATGTGGCTTGTCTATCCCCGCATCCACATTCACCACAGTAGAACCTTCCCTCTTCAGCATTGCTGTTTCGTCTAAATGGACATGGAGCAATGTCTAGAGTTTCGTCGCCATGGCAAGATATAGAGCGAATCCGTTTGGTTTCTGCATCACATCGTTTGTCTTGGGTGATCCCACGAGAAGCATATGCTTCTACAACACTCTTCATTTTGTTCAGCATTGAAGGTGGATGCTGAGGTCCTGCAGGTGTAGGTGCTGGACCTGGAGGCGGGGAAGTTCGGCGAGCGCCGCCCTTGCTCCATCCACCAGTAGCAACGATCTTCTTACCGTTGTTTGGTGCGCTCATTTTGATAATCCTCAAACGAATCGTCTTCGTAACGCTGAATGTCAGAAGATGCTTCACGCATTTTTTGCTTCTGAGAATGACGGTCGCCGCGCTTTTGCTTTTTCTTTATGCCGCGATCTCTGTGAAAGCGTTCAAAAGAACCAGTATCATCCCAATTATTCCACTCTCTGCTCATATCAGAACTCCGAGACAACCTCGACTAGATTTCTCATCTTATGTTCCATCAAGTACGAAAGGATATTACCTTTACGGGCCGGAGTGGAGTCTGCATACCTTTGCAGAATGGATTGCTCCAACTCCACAGGTATATATCTGAAATCAACCATGCATCGGTTACGATCCCAGTTTCTTTTCACTTTGTCTGGCATAGTTGCTATAACATCAAACCGATTACCCACGACAAGAATCTGTTCTTGAATAGCAGCAGACTTCTTGCCAGTGAGAGGAGTCTGTCGCTTACCGTCAGTAACGAAACAATCGTCATCGGACAGGATGTTAGGGATGCCGTCACCTGAGTCACCACTCAAGATATGATTCACCAAGAACTCGGTTGGATTCTTACATACCACAAATCCTTTCGTCACAGGACTCCATTGCCGAACATTCGGGTAAATCTGCAACTGCTGAAAGTCTTTGTCGCTAGACACAATGATAACCTGTTCGTTAGCAGAGGTGTGCTTGGTCAGAGTGGCGATCACATCGTCTGCCTCTGCTCCCTGCACTCGCATATGACGATACGGAAACACATCACGAATCTCTTCGCGGATTCCGTCAATCATTCCATAAATCGCCTTCCAATCGACATCAGATGACGCCTTTGCCTTGGCTCTGTTCTGCTTGTACTGCGGAAACACAGAGTTACGCCAACACCTACCACCTTCGTGGCAGAGAACAATCTCGCCAGCGTCACGAAACTTCTGTCGATATGTGCGATAAATGTTCAGTACCGTATGGCGTAACAGGTCTTCTGAAAACTGGGCAGCATCGCCTTTGGTAAGGGCGAATAGACTTCCCAACAGTACTTGGTTGTTGTCAATCAGAATCATTAGTAGGCTCCAATGAGAATACAGTTCTCATTGATTCTCCCGCTTATCTTTGTGGGTTTAGTCTTGATGGAGTTCATCGTGTTCTGCACAGCACGGACACCAGTAAGTTTACTCAGCATATCTTTTGGCTTGCGGAGTTTCTTGGATACAGACTTGTTTTCATCGTAGTTAATAATGGTGGTTCCCTTTACACTTAAGCCACGAGGATCTTTTGCAAACAGTACAGTTAGTGTACGGTACTTTTCGTTAAACACAACCACCATTTCACTACCAATGATCTTTTCTGGCGAGATACTTTTAATGTTGTATTCCTTAGACTCAACCAAGTACTTTACCTTTTTGGTGATTTGATTTGGACTCTTCTGCTTCTTCTTGCGAGGCTTACGATCTGATCGCTTCTCGTCAGCAAATGTGCGGAAAGCATTAGCCGTTTCTGAAAGTATTTGTATGAGTTTTTTGAGTCGAGGCCTGGTCAAGAAAGAATATCCCTCAACCAGTTGTTCATCTTTGCCGGCATATGCTGTTGTCATCTCTTGCAGATAGGCATTTTCAATGTATGCAGCAATTTTACCGCAATGTAATGCCTTGACTCCATGACTGGTTGCCCACCCCACAGGATCAAAATTCACCTCGCTCTTGCTCGTACAAGCGTCTACAACCGAATCCACAACCATATCAATATCACCCAAGTACTCACGGTACTTGTGTTCGATGCGCTCCTGAATGGACGGCAGAGCGGTATCCTGACGCTTGGCGAGGACGACAGAACCAGTTTGCTTCAGATCATCAATCTCCCGTGCAATCTTCTGTTTAGTTTCGTCTGGCAGCGGAGCGCCACGAGTTAGCATTCGACACAAATAACCAATGCCAGCATAACTCTTGATGCCATTTTGTGCAATGCACTTGATTGTTTCAGCATCCATCTTGGAATGCTTGCAGTAGTCTAACACCCACCGCTTTTTGTCTCGGTTGGTGCCTTTATTCCAATACCAACCAATAGCCCGTTGGAGCGCAGAGTCTTGCTCATCTTTAGTAGCAAAAGACTCTGCGCTCCAAACTGGCTCAGAACCATAGGCTCGTTCTAGTGTTTTGTTGTAGTCTTTCATCGCATCGTAAGTATACGACGAATCGCATACGAGTCAAGTCACCCTACGAGTTTAGGTTCAAATACCTCATTCTTTGTAGATGGCGCCAAGTTTATAGTCTTGACAAGGCTACGAGAAAGGGCAATAACACCCGCGTATGGGTCTACATTGGCGCCTGGACGGCGATCTTCAATATACAGCAGATGTGCCGCATCCGTGTTCAGAGGAACAGCAGGCACACACAAAGATGTAGTACGATCACCAAATCCCCAAGTGAACTTGTTGAAGTCACTGATTCCGCCTGTCTTTCCAACTAGGCGTTGCTCGTTGCCCGCACCATATGCTGCCATATGTTCGCGGTGATCTTCTCCAATGGTTTCGCAAATTGCCTTGGCGAGGCCTGCATTTCCGCTAGACTTGGTGTAATTGTCCATATACAGGCGGACGATGCATCCGTTACCATTCCATTCTGTGCCAGGAAAACTCTTTGGCTGATAACTGATTACACACCGAGGGTTGTCTCGGTCTTCTGCCGTATCTTCCAATAGATACCGCGAGATAATCAGATTATCGCAAGCAGTCAGCACATCTGTTTCTTCAGTAACAAATGACCACTGTGATAGGCAGATTCCTGCATTGTATGAATGCATTGCAATTCCTCTCCATACACATCGGTCGTAGAAAGAAGAAATCAGTTCTTTGCCTCGTTGAAAGTCGCCAGAACCACCATAGTACCTGCCTTGAGGACCAGGGAATACGACTTGGGTTTCTCCCTTTTCGTTCTTTCCAGTTGGCCAGCGATACGGTTGACGAGTATCAGGATCAATCAGTAGAACATCCTGCTCGAATCCAATCTTTACGGAGGTCAGATCGTTTGTGCTGAGAAACTTGCGAAGGTCGGCACGGGCATTAGATGCATGAGGAGTTCCATCTGCGGTTTGCACTTCGCATAGTACAACACCACTATCGCGGGTAATACCCTCAAATCCAGTTGAATCCTTAACGGTACGAACTGGAACCAAGAACAGATCAGCGTTATCAGTTGATGCCTGCTTGCAAGCAGAACCATCGAATCGCTGTGTCTTGGGGGTTTCTCCAACTGAGGTGTAGTTAGCACTACGAATAGTACCATCACCAGCCAACCAAATGTAAGTCCAATCCATTACAACTGGCTTCGTCTCATCCTTTTTCACTTTCACATACTCACTCTTTGTCATTATGATTTCTCCTTTGGTTTGTAAAACACATAAACGGGTTCATACTTCATGTAGTCACCATCAATCTTGCAATAGTTTTTGCACATGGGCAATCCTGTTTTTTCGTCAAGACGATTCTGCCCAGGCATAGATTCCATCGCCATCTTCACCTTGTATTTATACACGAGTCCAAACTCTTCAAGGAATCTTTGTGAATCTTTTTCAAGCGGAAGATAATCCCCACCAATCTGAATGTCTGCAATGTTCCATAGCAAGTAACGATCAGGCTTCAAGAACTCTGCACAAGTCTTCAGCGTTGGACGCAAAAATCCATCACGCCAACTCTCATATGATGAGCCGTACTTCTTATAGGATTGGTTCTCATCCTTTGAATAGGCTTCACGGTTGAAGTAAGGAGGACTTGTGAAGATCATGTCGATCTTACCTTTGTACTTCTTGAAACGAGGATCGTTGCCAATCTCTTCTGAACCTAGTCTATAAATTTCGTAGGTATTGGTTTCGCTGAAGAATGGATTGCCTCTGTATGTCTTGGTATTGTAGAAATCTGCAACATCGGCATATCGAGAACGCTCCTCGCCCGTGTCTTCGTCAATGTAATACAGTTCGGGGTTTGGATCAGTTCCAATGTAATGAATCTTGCGATCATCGCGCACACTCATGGCGCCAAGAATACGACCTCCCCATCCCGATGAAGGATCGTAGATCACAAGCGGAGTCTTCTGAGACTTGGCGTGTTCCGTAAACCGCTCATACAGATACTTGGCAGTCATGGGTGGGAAGTTGTGCGCCACTTGAATGTATCCGATACGGAATGCAGCAAATCCCTTCGGGAATACGCGCTCACCTTTCTTGTAAATACGAATGGTGTACACGCGATCATCTGGCATGGCACTCACATCGAAAGTAGAGAAGTGTCGATACTGCAATACTCCCTCGTCCTTGAGTTGCTGCACCTGTTCTCGCGTGAGATTCAGAATGTCAGACTGATTCAGTTGGAAGTATCCTGTATTGTTGCCTTCACGAATCTTCACCTGTTCAAGCATGAAGTCGTAACCCTTGAAGATTTCCTTGTTGGTTTGGAATGCTTTGATCCAAGACGAGGCATCAGGCACAGACACAAGAGCAGGTTTAGGATTGTTACGCAAGCACGACAGGGCGTGCATATACAGCGAGTCTCTGCGGAAGTGACGCATTGATCCCTTGACCATACGATCAAGAAACCGATCTTCTGCAAACAGTTCGTAGATGGAATAGCCATCGTCCCGTTCGCTGTAGTTGATGCGAGTCTTCATCATGGTTGGAAACCATTGATCCACTTCAGAACCAAGCCTTGCCTTGTTCAGAATCACATCGTTGCCGATGTCTTCCAGTTCATCGTCAAACTCAAACGACTTCACAGGATACTCAGCCATCTTGTTCCACTCTTCAATGATGCCTTCTTCGATCTTTCCGATGCGCGGAGGACATCCCTTGTTGTCCCAAATATCGACAACTGCCTTACGCATATTGACAACCCACTCGCAGAACTTGTCTGCGTTCATCTCTAGCAATTCTTCAAAGGTGACATTTACTGGGTGAGTGAGGAGATGGGTGTTCTTCTCAAAAAAGGTTTTGTGTGCTTGTAGAGTTTCCATTATGATTTCATTCTTTGCTGTACTTCAGTTTCACTAAGTCTGCGTCCAACCACCCAAAAGCAAGTACTCTTGTTTATGTCAAGGTTCTCGCGCATCCACTTGTGTGCCTTTGCTTCGTACAGATCGTCAAGGATTGTACCATCTGCTATCTTTTCCACAAGAGGTTTTCCGTACACAGTATTTAGACAATGTAGATCATATTCTGGCAGCGGATATCCTGCCATTGGATTTACCCACTTGTTGATGTTCTCCGTTCGCTTTGGGCCAACACACAATCCGATCACTTTGCCCACGCTGATCTTATACCGATGTATACCTCGGAGAATGGCAGCAAAGTGAACTCCGCTTCCCACAGGAACAACCAATTGATCCAACTGGTTCGGTAGGTTGCCCACTTGACGCTCAATGCCATCAATGATTGCGTCTTCTCTGTTTTCAATGTTATGGGTAAAGACTGCATCGTACAGTTTTTCAGTCTTAGCGATCTCTCGCATTCTAGCAAGCACAGGACCGTGCATTCCTGTTCCACACACATTGCGAACATCTGCACCCAGCCACTTTGCGTATCGCATCATGTGGTGGTTGTCGATGGTTTCTGGCGAACTACCACCAATGCAAATCACGCAAGGAATATTCAAATCCTTACACACTCTGGCGATAATCGCTCCCGTTGTAGAATGAACCTGTGTGTGAGTCACTACCCCATTGCTGTGTTCTTTGAGAACATTTCTTAGAGGATACAGCAAGCGAATGGCTTGTCTTACTTTGCCTCCGCTCACATCTTCAACCCCGTAGGGAGTGTACATATCATCACGCTTGTACCATATCCCCTTGATAAACTGCACGGGAGTGCGCGTCAGAACATGGGCAGGAAATGCTTTAGAAAAGTCATATTCCTGTTGCATATCAACCTGTTCTTTCATAGTGGTAGTGTAGTCTTAGAGTGATTGAATTTTGGATCATAGAACTTCTCTTCCAGTTCGCATCCCCACCATCTGCGTCCAGTAGTGTTGGCAGCAAGCAGAACTGGGGCAACTCCTGCAAACGGATCGACAACCAAATCACCTGGCTCAGTAAGATTCTCAATCACATACTTGCAGAAGTTCTGCGACCACACAGACTGATTTAGTACCTTTTCCTGCTGATCCACATAGATGTCGCGCAGCCACTCTCCCTTGCGATGGATGACACCTTGACTTGTATACACAAGCATATGTTGGAATGTGAAGTAGTACATATCACGCTTGCCTACTTCGTTTCTTACCACAATCTTGTAGTCTTTCAGGCGCAGTCCTTCGTTCTCTAGGCATTGCGCGTACCACATATGGTTGGACAGAATGAAACCGTTCACCCTACGATCAGTCTGACACACCACAACAAAGCCAGTAGGTTTCACAATACGAGCAAACTCTCGCATTGCCTTCTGTTGAAATTGCCGATACGAGTCAGTTTCATCTTTACCAAACGGGGTCTGAGACAGGTCTGGGCAAGAAGTGAATACTAGGTCTACGGATTCTGATGGAATGTTAGGCATATAATCAAATGCATCTCCCAACACATACGAGTTCTCTTGAAACTTTGTCATGGTGTAATCCTACTGAAGTTGTTCTTCTTCTCAAACGACATGGTGTGTTCAAACTTGTCTACCAACTGATCTGCCTTGTGAGAGATCACAAACACATTTGCGGTGATACCAAAAGAGTGGAGAATTTTCATAAACTCTTCGGTTCCTGCGGTGTCGAGCGATGAATCAAACACCTCGTCCAAAATGAGCAGATTAGTATTTGCGCTGTTCTTGATTCGTGCAATCTCACGCCACGCGAGAAGCAAAGCCAAATCAATACGCATCTTTTCACCCTCGCTGAAACTCATGTACGAGAAAGTGTCACGGTGTCTGCTCTTGATGGTTTCGTTGAACTCTTCATCAAGCGTAAAGTTGGCAAAGAAATCCATCGTGTTCAGATACTTATTGATGGTCTTGTTGATGATGGGTAGATAGTAGCGAATGATCTTTGCCTTGATACCGCTATCCTTCAATAGAGTTGCCGCTACGCTATAGTAGTGCATCTCTTCCACCAGGCTATTCTTGGAAGACTCGTTCTTGTTCAAGTCTCCCTCGAAATCCACCAATCTCTTCTGATGATCTGTGTCTTCAGTTTCCTTGCCCTGAATAGTCGTATTCTCTCTGCTGAGTTTACCGATATACGAATTGCACGCCGTAATGGTGCTGTTCGCCTCCATCGTCTGTGTATTCAGAGATTCTAGTTCAGCAGATACCTCTTCATACTCTTCAATCTGAGTTCGCTTGGTTTCAATTTCGGTAACAATGGCACCGACTGCTTCGTTCAGTTCACCCTGCTTGCTTTTCTTCTTGCATAGTAACCCGTGAATAGGCTGACTAGCCTTGTCAATAGGTTGATAGCAGGTGGGACATACCTCATTGTCGTCAAAGAATGACAACTCTTCACCTACCTTTTTGCGATTGGACTCTAGTTGCTTATGAAAGGTTTCTAGTTTAGTGATCTGCTTTAGCAAAGCAACCTTTCCTTGTAACTTGACCTTTACTTTCTGAATCTGCTCATTCAGGACAATCAGTTCTTCCTGCTTATCTTCAATCAACGATTCAGAGCGGGCGATCTCTTTCAGGTTTCCCTGTACCTGTTCATCACTTTTGCTCTTTAGTCCTACAATCAAGTCTTTCTGAGCGCGGATAGATTCTCGCAGAATAGCGATCTTGCGTTCGTTGTCTGCAATCTCTTCCTTGAGAGTAGACATCTTTGCCTTGAGAATGGTGTTCATGGTAGAGAACACATTGATATCAAGGATATCTTCGATCACAGCACGGCGATCTGAGGCAGGCAACTGCATGAATGGAACAAACGAA